>SDBT01001916.1_pt1 | contig 37356 bp, 36 predicted proteins | sample 2277101 | NCBI WGS metagenome assembly SDBT01 (sample SAMN10404973, study PRJNA504765) | marine sediment metagenome | isolation source: marine sediment core GS10_PC15, 103 cmbsf | place: Arctic Ocean: Southern Knipovich Ridge | collected 2010 | reverse complement strand
CGATCATCAAAAAGGGCTGAAGGGTCTCCAAACCAGCCTGAAACTGCTTGTTAAGGTTCAAATTCGCTCTTTCATCAACCGGTCACTTGTGACCGGCTATTTCCACTTGTCCAAAGTCCAATGATTGATGCTCAACCTGTGTTTTGGGATTATGCGTTTCGTGATAACGATGACAACAAGGAACCGATCATGGTACGGTTGGAGCATCTTTTGATGCTGGCGGATTGGATGGAGCTGCCGCTGATTGCGACCTTTGAGGATCCGGTCCCAGAGAACGGGGAGCTGCCAGACCGACTTGAGGCGGTATTTCCGGCGGAAGGCCAGCGATTCACGAAGAAGACATTTAACTGCACCCTGGAATGGACGATCTCCCAGGCCATCAAGCGCTTGCCAGTGCAGCAATTCGCTGTAGCAGGAGCTGAAACGGATGTATGCATAATGCAATCCGTCCTGGGGTTGTTGCGAATGGGATATCAGGTTCTTCTCCTGGAGGATTGCCTCTTCACCACAGAACCGCACCCTGGCCCCGCTCTTCGGCGGATGTACCAGGCAGGCGCGATCCCAAGCACTTTGAAGTCCCTGGCCTACGAGCTCGCGATCAGTACCGAGCGTATCCCTTGGTATCCAGAGGGCTGGATTGAAAGAGACCGTACATACGCCAAGCCGTTTCCCGAGAGGTTCACTGCTCCGGAGACATGGCCACCATGGGAGCCAAAGCTCTAACAGTGTACGATGAGCTATCCACCAGCTTTTGAAAACGTATCTTCTCAGTATTTCGGGGCAATGCCGTTTTGAGTAGCGATTGAGCCGAACAACGTAGCGAGCATCCGCCGGTTGAGTAGCGGCGATGCTTGCATCGCGCGTATCGAAACCAAGGATGCGAGCGGCTCTGCGGCTAACCCACTTCACTTCCCTTCGACGAGCTCAGGACAAGCGACAAGCTCAGTACAAGGGTTTCGATACGCTATCAGCACGCTATCAGCACGCTTTCCGCTACGCCCCAAGCCTACTCAACCGGCGCTAGATGTGCTCTGCCCCAGTCTATTGAGAAGATACCTGAAAACAGTATAGGAGCTTGAATCTTGACAAACGAAGGGAATTACCCGGTTGTCAACGCTCACAACGAATGGGATCCGTTGGAGGAAATCATCGTTGGCGTCGTGGAGAGCGCCAGGATTCCGCCGTGGGAAACTGTCACGCCAGCAGTCGTCCACCACGAAGAGCTGTTGGATTTCTACAGGCAGCAGGGCGGCCAGCCCTGGTCGCAAGAGCTCCTCGACGCCGCCCAAAAAGACCTGGACGAGTTCGTCCACATCCTTGAAGCCGAAGGGGTGATCGTCCGCCGTCCCACGCCTTACGACACGGCCAGGCCGTTCTCCACGCCCGATTTCGAGAGCCTGGGCAGTTGTGGCGCACTGATGCCCAGAGATGTGCTGCTGGTCATCGGCGATCAGATCATCGAAGCGCCGATGGGCTGTCGGTCGAGGTATCACGAGAACCACGCCTACAAAGAGTTGTGCAAAGAGTATTTCCGGCAAGGGGCCAGGTGGGTGTCTGCTCCCCGGCCCCAGTTGAGCAATGCGTCCTACGAAGAGAACTACACGCCGCCGGAGGAGGACGAACCGATGAGGACTGTTCTCACCGAGTTTGAGCCTCTATTCGATGCTGCCGACGTGATCAAATGTGGAAGGGACATTTTCGTAGCGCAAAGCAGTTGCTGCAACCGCTTTGGCATTGACTGGCTACAGCGCCACCTGGGAGACGACTATCGTGTACACGAGGTCGAGGTCTTTGATACGCACCCGATGCACATAGACGCCACCTTTTACCCCCTGTCGCCGGGCAAGCTCTTGATCAACCCTGAGCGTATCAAGAACGTGCCAGAGGTATTCGCAAAGAGTGGTTGGGACATACTGGTTTGCCCCCAACCCAACATGCCAGACAGTCACCCGATGTACACTTGCAGCAAATGGCTAAGTATGAACGTGCTCATGCTCGACCAAGAGCGCGTGATCGTCTCGAAAGGGGAGGGCAATCTCATCCAGGCGTTCGCAGACTGGGGCTTCAAACCCATCGCCTGCAACTTCTATCATTTTGAATCCATCGCCGGCGGCCTTCACTGTGCTACAGTGGACATAAGGAGGAGAGGCGAGCTCGAATCCCATTTCTAGCACGGTATGAAAACCGCACTTTAGACAACCAGGAGGAAACTATGTCGTTTGATTATGCAGTTCTTGGAGCAGGTCGGCAGGGCGCTGCCGCCGCCTACGATATGGCTCGCTGGGGGGATGCAGCCCGCGTCGTTCTAGCAGATTATGATCTCGCAGTCGCGCGTCAGGCCGCTGAGCGAGTCAACGATCTGATTGGCAGAGCGGTTGCCGAGGCCGTGCAGCTCGACGTGACCGACTTGGACGCTGTCGGGAGGACGCTTGCCGGGGTAGACTCTTTTCTCAGCGCCGTGCCTTATTACTATAACCTGGGAATCGCCAAAGCGGCAATCGAGGCGCGCGCCCATATGTGCGATCTGGGAGGGCACGTCGGCATCGCTCGCCAGCAGCACGCATTGGATGCCCAAGCGCGCCGGGCCGGCGTCAGCATTATCCCCAACTGCGGCCAGGTGCCGGGTATGGGCACCACGCTGATGGTCTACGCGATGGAGCTTTTGGACGAGGTAGTGGATGTTTTGATGTGGGATGGCGGTATCCCGCAGGACCCCCGGCCTCCATTCAACTACTACCTTACTTTCAACATCGAAGGGCTGACCAACGAATACGCCGAGCAAGCCATCTTCATCCGCGATTGGAAAGTCACGGAGGTGGATACCATGTCGGAACTGGAGACCATCGAGTTTCCTGAACCGATTGGTACTCTGGAAGCTTTTGTCGCGGGCGGCGGTACCGACACCATGCCGTGGACGTTTGAGGGCCAAGTGCGCACTCTCCAGAACAAGACGCTGCGTTGGCCGGGGAATTATGCGCAATTGAAGGCATTTTACGACCTGGGCTTGTGGGATTTGGAGCCGATCCAGGTCGGCGAGACAGGAGTTATACCCCGCGATGTCTTTCACGTACTGTTCGAGCCTAAAGTCACCTTTCCCGGCGATAGAGACATGGTCATCGTGCGCGTCGAGGCGGTTGGGAAAAAGGACGGAAAAGACGCCAAAGCTCTGGTGCAGGTGATCGACCGTTACGACGATGAAACTGATTTCACGGCGATGGAGCGCTGCACCGGCTGGAGCGCGGCTATCGTGGCGGAGATGATGGCCCGAGGCGGGACGCCCCAAGGCGCAGGTGGCGTGGAAACGCAGGTGCCGGCCCGCCCCTTTGTGGAGGAACTCAGAAAACGCGGCTTCAATGCAACCGAGAAAGTGACGTCGCTGGAGGTGCAAGTCTAGAATGGAAGCTGCGCAATCGTCTCAGTACCTGCTTATCGCCCCCGCTCCAGATTTTTGGGGAGGGCATTACCAAGGAATCTGATCCATGTTCAAACCAATTCGATGGAAGACCTTCCCCCGTGACTTTATCGTAGCCCAGATCGGCTTTGTGCTGTTTGGGTTGTCGATTGCCCTCTTGATCCGCGCTAACCTAGGGACAGGCCCATGGGCTATGCTGGAGGTAGCTCTTTCGCAAATCTTTGGGCTAACGCCGGGAACCATGAGTGTGATGATCGGGTTAGTGGTGTTGATTGTGGCGCTGGCCATGCGCGAGCGCATTGGATGGGGCACGTTGGGCAACATCATGTTCATCGGTCCGTTGGAGGACGTGGCTCTATCCTTCATCCCCTCGGTGACGGGTAACCTGCTGCTGCAACTGGCCATGCTGTTGGCGGGAATCCTGATTATGGGGGTCGCCTCTGCGATCTACATCGGCGTGGACGCAGGTGCCGGCCCGCGTGACAGCTTGATGCTGGCAGTGAAGCGTATCAGCGGGCGGAGCCTGCGCCTGGCGCGCGGGGGTATCGAAGTGATTCTGGTGTTAGGGGCCTGGTTGCTGGGCGGCCCTGCTGGCATCGGGACGGTCATTTTCGCCATCCTGATCGGACCATCGGTGCAGTGGGCCTTCAAGTTGTTCAATGTCCAGCCGCATCGTCCAGCAGAGTCGGGGACTGTTTCTTAAAGGGGGGTGTCTGGACAAAGCTTCGGCGAGAGTTGGCTGGATTCAGTGGCGCTGATACGGATGCCGTGTTCTGCCCTCCACCTCTGGATTGACGACCTCCTTGGGCCAGATTCCATTGATCACGTCAATGGCAATGCGACAGCCAGTTCTATACAGGTCGTCCACGCTCTCTTCTGAGTTGGCGCTAACGTGGGGTGTGAGGGTAACGTTCTCGAACTCGCGAAGGGCAGAGTCAAAGGGCAGTGGCTCTTGCTCCATCACATCCAGGCCACTGCCCCATACCTTTCCAGAGCGCAATGCTTCCACTAGTGCGTGCTCGTCAATAATCCCTCCGCGACTGGTGTTGACCAGAAAGACGCCTTCCTTCATTAGCTCGAACTCGCGGGTGCCCAGCAGGTGGCGAGTCTGGTCGGTCAGCGGCGTGTGTACGGAGATGAAATCGGAGCGTAATAGCAGCTCATCCAGCTCAACTTTCTCGACTCCGTAGCGGTCCGTGGTCTCAGCCTTGACGTAGGGATCGTAGGCCAGCAACGTCATGCCGAAGCCGCTGACCCGTTCGGCTAGGGCGCGGGCGATGCGACCGAAGGCCACAAAGCCCATCGTACATCCCTTCATCCGCCGCGCCGGGCGCGCACCAGTGCGATCCCATCGTCCAGCCCGGATCCAGCGGTCTTGGCGAGCAATGTGGCGCACGCTGGCCATCAGCAGAGCCAGGGCATGGTCGGCCACGTCATCTACGCAGTAGTCGGGCACATTGCAGACCAGGATGCCCCGTTCAGTGGCGGCAGCCACGTCCACGGTGTCGTAGCCGATGCCCAGGCGTATGGCGCAACGACATTTATCCAATCCCTTGATGACGGGCCGCGTGAGCAGGCGGCGCACCGATTGCACTATGACCACGTCAGCGTCGCGGGCGGCTTCAAGCGCCGTCTCGGGCGTGCGATGCTGGCCGACCACCCATTCGATCCCTGCTTGCGCCAGCATCTCTCCTTCCCAACCCCGAGGCGAGAACAAGTCCTCGTCATAATCCACCAGCACGGTTTTGTGTGGCAATGCTTGGCCCATAGCCTTCCCCCTCTAGACCCCACTGAAAGCGGAGAAGCCGCCATCTATGGGAATTACCGCGCCGTGCACGAAACTGGCTCCATCTGACAGCAACCACAGCACGACACCAATCAAATCTTCAGGATCGCCGAAGCGACCCTGGGGCGTGTGGTCAATGATGGTCTGCCCGCGCTCTGTCAAGTCGCCGCTGGCTTTGTCCACCAGCAGGAACCGATTCTGCTCAGTCAGGAAGAAGCCGGGAGCGATGGCGTTAACGCGAATCTTGGCGGAGTGGTTCTGGGACATATGCACCGCCAGCCACTGGGTGAAATTGCTCACCGCGGCTTTGGCTGGAGAGTAGGCAGCGGTCCTGGTCAGCGGACGGAAGGCCGCCATTGACGAGATGTTGATGATGCAGCCGGAACCTTGATCCGCCATGTACCGCCCGAAGACCTGGCTGGGCAGCACTGTCCCGACACAGTTAAGCTCAAACACCCAGCGGATGGCATCGGCCGGCAGATCGAAGAAGGAAAGCTCGTCACCGGTGGTCGCCTCTTTCTTGTTGCCGCCAGCGCCGTTGATCAGGATGTCCACTCGACCGAAGGCGTTGATCACCTGTTTGGCTGCTTCCTCAATGCTGGCCTTGTCCAGCACGTTGGTCTTAATGGCTATCGCTTCCCCCCCACTTTCGCACAGTGGGGCAGCGACTTGTTTGGCTGCTTCCAGGTTGATGTCCAGGATGGCTACCTTAGCCCCGCAAACAGCCAGTGCACGGGCCATGGTGCTGCACAACACTCCTGCGCCGCCAGTGAGGGCAGCGACTTTGCTCGAAAGATCGTAAGGGTTCTTCAAATCCATTCTGTGCTCCTCAGTAATACAGTCGGCGCTTCATCGTTGCCAGGTGAGCAAAGCTCTCTTCAATATACTCTGCCGTGCGCTGCACAGCGACTTCCAGGGCTCGTTCCCCTTTCTCTGCTGAAGCCAGGCTGGGTCGCCCCCAGATTCCATCGGGGCATAGCTTCCTGAAGGGAACGTAGTCCAGATACTCTTTCCCCTCTTCAGGCACCCAGTCAGTTCCCTGGCCTTTGACGGCATCAGGGGCCAGGTGTAGCATCAGGGAGGTGGCCAATTCACCAGCGTGGATGTCTTGGTATGCGCTCTCCATGATCTCGGCCAGGTCTTTCCCGGCCACGGTGAAGGGCTGCACCCAGATAGCATCCAGTTCAGGGATGTCGTAGTTGAGCTGGCGCACCGTCGTTTTGACAATGTAGTTCTCGCGAGGTCGCACGGTGGTTTCGGTTGCTCCGCCCAGCCCGTTGATGACTACCACCTGGCGAATACCTTGCGCTACTAGCGATTCCACCAGGTCGTACACCACACTCATCAGGGTAGACCATTCCAGGGCAATGGTGCCGGGCGTCGGCAGGTGCAAGCCACTGGTGCCCAGGGGCATCGTCGGCAGCAGGTACACCGTGCTTTTCAGACGCTCGGCCACGCGGCGGGCCAACATGTCCAGGATGATGGTTGTGGCGCCTACGGGCAGATGATCGCCGTATTGCTCCGTTGCTCCGATAGGCAATATGGCGATGTCGGGCTTAGCGTCTTTTACCTCGAATGAAGTGTTCTGGTAATCCAACAGCATCTCATGCCTCCTCTTCTTCTTCAGCTCTCAGGGACTCCACCTTGGCGATAGCCTCTCTGGCCCATTCCACGATGCGGGTCACCCTGATGGCCGTAGCCTTTTCGCCCTTCTCCGCTGTACCGTAGGACGGATAGCCCCACACCCCCCACTCGCTGATGAAGCCGATGAAGGCATAGTCCAGGAACTCGCGCCCCACCGGTGGCTGGTAATCCACCCGCTCGTCCTTGACGTTCTCAGGATTGATGTACAGTTGGCGGGCTGTCTCGCCTTCGTTGGCGTGGATGCCAACTCCCTTGTCCAAGATCTTAGGATCACCGGGGCGCGGCGCCCAGAGAGGCGGTACCAGCAGCGTCATCAGATCGGGATAGTTCAGGTTGAGGCGTCGGATTTCGGCTTCCAGGACGAAGTTCCCGCCGTGTCCGTTGATGATGAGTATCTTGCGGAATCCCTGGCCGTACAGTGAGAGCACCGTGTCGCGGACCACCGCCGCCAGGGTCTCTGGCTTGAGCCACACCGTGCCAGCCATCGGCCCGTGGCACTCGCTCATGCTAAAGGGCAGCGCTGGCACCAGGAAGGCGTCCAGCTTCCTAGCCACCCGCTGCGTAATGTCGCTGACCCCCAGCCAGTCGGTGCCCAGGGGCAGGTGGATGGAGTGCTGCTCCACGGCCCCGATGCCGAAGACGGCGATCTCGGGCAAGTTCTCTCCGATTTCTTTTGATGTGTTTTGTGCGTCTAGCATTGTTTCACCCTCCTTATGCTCGATCAAGCTTCCCGCCACCCTATACGCTGCTGGCGCACTCGATCAGCAGTTCCTTGGAAGCCAGGTTGTAGTCCAGCCACTGCTGAACATCCTTGGCCATGATTTCGAATATGATGGGACCCTGGTAGTCTGCCTCCCCGAAGGCTTTCAAGACCAGGGGGAAATCCTGCACGTTGTCGTTGGTCAGCGAGGTATGCTTGGTGCGTCCTATGGAAGTCTGGAAGATGCCGGACCAATGCACCTCCACAATGCGGCCAGCAAACCTCTCGATCCAGCGGGTGGTCCATTCCCGACTGGTGCGCCCACCTTCATACAAGGGGCCTACAGAGTTGGCCACATCCACGTGTATCCCGAACCACGGGCTGCTGATGTCCTTGATGGTGCCCGCGATGTAGTCCAGATCGTCCTCGCTGCCTTTGACCCCGTGCAACATGTCGCTAATGGACTTGGTGCCAGACTCGAAGGCCAGCATGACGTCGTACTTCTCGGCTAACACCGCAGCCTTGCGTCCGAACTCGACCGAATAGCGCCGGCAATCGGCCTGGCTATTCACCGACCGTGTGCGGTGGCCGATGTGGAAGGTGCAGGTGCGGCTGCCGATGTCGTACGCCAGCTCAATGTTGTCCAGGTACTGCCGAACCGACTCCTCGCGGATGCCTGGGTTGGCACTGGCGATGTTGAGGTCAATGTGCTGAGAGTGTACCGTCACGAAGTCAAATCGGTCGAGCAATCCCCTGATCTCGCGCCGGCGCTCCTGGGACGTGGTGCGAGCCCAGAACCCAGGCGTAGGGCCGGCAGGGAACCCGGTGCGCGCCTGATAGTCCGATGGCACGATCTCCACGCCCTTGAAACCAGCCTCGTACACCAGGTCCAGGGCATCTTCCAGGGATATGCCTTGAATGAAATCCAAAGATACGCCGATGCGGTCGGCAATGTCCACCAGATCTTTCTCCTTCTCCTGCTTCTGTTCTTGCTAGAGCCGTCGCAACCTGGGATCGAGGGCATCCCTAAGCCCGTCGCCCACGAAGTTGATGCTGATGACAGTCAGCGAAATCAGCACGCCGGGGTAGATGGCCAGCAACGGATGGGTGCGGAAGAACCGCTGGGCATTCTGCAGCATATTGCCCCATGATGCCGTAGGCGGCTGGATGCCATAGCCCAGGTAGCTGAGAGCCGACTCAGCCAGGATGGCTGAGGCCACTTGCAGAGTGGCTGCCACGACGATCTGGGCTGTGGTGTTGGGCAGAATGTGCCTGAAGATTATGCGGAAGTCCGATGTCCCCATTAGGCGTGCAGCCATTATGAACTCACGCTCTTTCAGGGATAAGAACTCGGCCCGGATGATGCGCGCCACCCCCGTCCAGGAAAGGAAACCAAGGATCAGGACTATGAATAGTAGATCGGTCTTCAGGAAGGCTCCCAACACCATAGCTAATGGGATCATGGGGATGGACAACAGAACGTTGATTCCCCCCGATAGCCAAGCGTCTGTACGGCCGCCGTAATAGCCAGCTACGGATCCTACCAGTGTCCCAATGATCACAGTGATGATGGACACACAGACCCCCACTGTCAGCGAAATGCGGGAGGCATAGATCAGGCGGCTGAGTTCATCGCGGCCTATGTCGTCGGTGCCCAGCACGTGCGCGTCCGATGGCTCTTCAAGGAAGTCATAGCTGATCTTGTCAGGCTCAAAAGGCGCAATCCACGGAGCGCCAACGGCCCCCAAGACCATCAACAGCAGGATCACCAGTCCGACAACTGCCAGCCGATTGCGCACAAATCGTCGCCAAAGGGGTTCACTCTTTCCCACTGGTCGTTCTGCCAAGCTGGTTTCTAGCTCTGTCGGGGCGTCGTCTCGCTTCATGATCAATCCTCACTCCAACCTGATCCGCGGATCAATGACTCCATAGCACACGTCAGCCAGCAGGTTGCCGAAGACTACCAATACCGACATCAACATGAAAGAAGCCATCAGAACCGGATAGTCCCGTCCGCTCAGCGATTCAGCCAACAGACGTCCCAGGCCAGGCCAGGCGAAAACCACTTCGGTGATCATAGCGCCTCCAATGAGACGTCCCCCTTGAAGCCCCACCAGGGTTACCAAGGGGAGCAAGGCGTTCTTCAGGGCGTGGCGGTAGATGACCACGCGCTCGGCAAGCCCTTTGGACCTTGCGGTCTGGATGTAGTCCTGGCCCATCACTTCCAGCATGCTGGAGCGCACATAGCGACTCCAGCCAGCCAGGTGCAGCGTAGCCAACACGGTGGCCGGAGGCAGGAGGTGATACAGACGGTCCCACAGCTGGAATCCTTCCAGGCCAATGGTCATCATCCCGCCCGAAGGAATGATCCGAATCCTGACGGAGAAGTAAAGGAGAATCACCATGCCCAACCAGAAGGTTGGAACCGAAACACCCAGCATGGCGCCCGCGTTAGCGATGTACTGCACGAAGCGGTTGCGATAGAGTGCGGAGAACATCCCCAGCGGGACAGAGACCACCAAAGCGATGATCAGTGACGCGCCGACCAGTTGTATGCTCGGCCAGATGCGGTCACCCAGCACCGCGGCCACCTTGCGACCGAACTTGTAGGAAAGCCCCCAGTCCCCGGTAAGCATCCCCTTTAGCCACCTGACATACTGGATGGGCAAAGGGTCGTTCAGTCCCAGGCGCTCCTCGATGCGATCCAGTTCCGCCTGGTCCACGTTGGGGGACATAGCATATATGGCCATTGGTCCACCCGGGGCCAGGTGAATGATACCGAACATAACCATGGAGACCGCCCACAGTGTCGGGATCGCCTGCAGGAGTCTTCGAACCAGGAATCTGCTCATTTTGCAATACCTTATTGTCTACCAAGTCCGCATAGCTGAGGTGGGCTGGGCGGCCAGTCCACCTCAGACTGGCCGCCCAGCCGCACAACCCGTGTCTCGTCAGACCCTACTGCTAGGAACCGGTTCACGAGACGCAGTCGCCATCGCTGCCGATGGCAGTTGTGTCACTACTCCTCAATGTACCATTCAGCGGCGTTCCAGAACTCATCGTAGCCCGGAGCTGGCTTGTAGCCCTTGACCCGTGTGTTGACCGCCGTGGAGTTGGCGCGCCAGCCGATGAAGAGCTGTGGCACTTGCTCTGCGATGATCGCCTGCGCTTCCATGAAGTACTCTTTTCGCTCTGCCTGGTCAGCCGTCTGCTGGCTGGCGAGGATGAGCTCGTCCACTCTCTCGTTGTTGAACCCGACGTAGTTGCTCCGGTTTTCGAACCTGTCACGGTCCAGATAGAGGGTGCCGAGATCGGGGTCAACGTACCTCCCGATGTAGGAGTACGAAGTCTCGAAGTTGTTGTTGGGGTGCATATCGCCGAACATTGTACCTACGTCCACCAGATTGATCTCAGCCGCTAGCCCGATCTCTTTCCACTGGGCGTGCACCAGAGATAGGAGCTGTACCCGGATCTGCTCACCAGCGAGGTTGGCTGTCTCGAACTCGAAGGGAGTGCCATCTTCGACGCCTTCAACACCATGAGCCTCGCGGATGCCATCGCCATCTTCGTCTTTCCAGCCCACTTCCTCTAAGAGAGCCTTGGCTTTTTCCGGATCGTATCGGAAGATCTTGATGTCGGGGTTGTAGACCGAAAGCTGCGGGCTTATCGGGCCATCGGCCGGCAGGCTGAATCCGCGGTAGACTTTCTCGTTGATGATCTCCTTATCGAAGCCGTAGGCCAGGGCCTCCCGCGTGCGAACGTCCTTGAACAACGGGTGGTTCATGTTGATCCAGATGAGCCAGGGAGTCAGGGATTGCACCGTGATCCGGTCTACGTGGGACATGTCATCGAGGAGCTCCGCCACGTCATCCTGGACACGAGGCTGGATGTCCACCTCGCCCGTCTCCGTCATGTTCAGCAAGGTGTTCATGTCTGGCACAATTCGGTACACGATTTCGTCCAAGTAGGGCTGACCTTCAAGGAAGTAGTTCGGGTTCTTGACCACGGTGATGTGGTCGCCAGCTACCCACTCCTTGAACATGAAGGGGCCGGTCCCCACAGGAGCCCGGAACCAGTCAGCGAAAGTGAGTTCTGCGGACGGCAATCCTTCAAGGATGTGCTTGGGCAGAATTTCCGCGATGGAGACACGATACAAGAACGGAGCGTCAACCTTATCGAACTTGAAGACCACCGTGTAGTCGTCAGGTGTCTCACACGACGTGATGCGATCCCAGCCTGTCCTGGTGCGCACATCGTTCTCCGTGTCCATGATGACCTCGTACGTGAACTTGACGTCGGCAGAGGTGAAAGGCTCACCATCGTGCCATTTCACGTCGTCCCGCAGATGGAAAGTCCACGTCAAGCTGTCCGCAGAGATGCCGCCGTTCTGGGCTGAGGGCACTTCTGTGACCAGCTTAGGGATGTACTCGAGCTCGTCGTTGACCGCGATCAGCGTGTGGTTCATCAACATGCCGACCTCGCGGGACACCGACAGGCCGGTGATCGGACCCCAGTAGCGGTCTGGCTCCTGACGGTGGGCGAGAACTACCCGCCCGCCGGACGGGGGGCCCGCTGGGACTGGTGTGGCCGTAGGTTCCGGAACCTTGGTTGGCGGCACTGGCGTTTTGGTAGGCGCTGGCGTTGCGGTTGGCTTTGCCGCAGTCTGGCAGCCAGCCATCATCACTACGGCGATCAGTGTCACTGCAAACAGTAATCGAACGTGCTTATTCATCTTTCTGTTCCTCCTTTTTGTTTTGGGAATATGGGCTGTGCTAGAGTCATCCTATCATCAACACGATTCTCAGGCATCACCTCCTCTTTTTTGCAGCTACCTCCGACGGTCGCATCCCACAGACCTATGCTTCGTAGGCTATCTCGCCGCCAACGATGGTCTTCAAAACTTTCGTCGCAGGGATCTGTTCCAGATCAATCGCCAGGATGTCGCGGTCAATGACGGTGAAATCGGCCAGCTTGCCGACCTCGATTGAGCCGCGGATTTCTTCTTTCTCCAAGATCGCAGCGGAACCCAGGGTGTAGCAGCGCAGCGCCTCCTCGACCGTGATCCGCTCCTTCTCACCCAGTATCCGCCCGCCCTCAGTTTTGCGCGTTGCGGCGGCATAGATGCCGACCCAGGGGTTATGCCACGTGATGGGAGAATCGGCTCCGCCGCCAACGGTGATGCCCCGGTCCAGCATCGTGCGCAGCGGTGAAAATCGTTCGGCGCGCTCTTGGCCCACAAAGGCCCGAACTGTCTCGCCCCAGGTGCGGATGAACGTCGGTTGGGCGGCTATGGCAAGGCCGCAACGGCCGGCGATATCAAACATCTTGTCTGTCGGGTAATAGACGTGGATCAGATGGCAGCGCCCTGGAGCCTGTCCAACTTTCTCGATCCCCTTCTCGATTGCGGAGGCGACGATGTCAACACCGCGGTCGCCGGTTGTGTGAATCCCAACCGACCATCCTGCACCGAATGCTTCGTCTATTTGCCGCTGCAGTTCCTCCTCCGGCACCCCGGTGCTGCCAAAGTTATCCGCTTGGCCCACCACGTAGGGTTCGTACATCAGGGCTGTCCTGTGCATGATCCAGCGATCGAATCCCAACTTGATGGGCCCAAAGGTCAATCGGCCCTCCTGAAGGCCCGCTGAGGCGCCGATCCTTTCCAGGTCGGCCACCGTAACGGTCAAAGGTCCCATCCTCTTCAGCTCGCCAGGTGTAGCCGAACGCAAACGTGGCATGATGGAGGCACGGATGGGAAGGCCTTGCTCTCTCTCGATAGCTCTGTAGGCTGCGATGGACTCCCGGTTTACTATGGGGTCAAGTACGCCAGTGTGCCCCAGGCGTGCCGCTTCCCTAAGCCCTCGTATGATAGCCTCCTCCGTCGAAATGGGCGAAACACTAGCCGATGGCCCACCAAGGGGCGTCATCATCTTCGCCGCGTAGAGAAAGACTCCAAGGGGCTTCCCGGATGGATCCTTCGGCGCCTCTCCCCCAGGGGGGAGGTCGTCCGGGTCAATGGTGCGCAGGACGAGCGAGTTGACGATTGTTTTGTTGACGTCGGTGATCATCACGGGACGGTCGGTCGCCACGCTGTCCAGGTCAGCGGCGGTCGGCAGCCGCCCTTCGGCAAGCGACGACTCGTGGAAGTTTCCCCCTCGCCCGACGACCGCGCCCCGCGTCTTTTGGGCGTGATCCTTCAGTCGATCCACTATCTCGGCGATAGACCGAGCATCGTAGAGAAACGCCATCTCCGAAACCTGCCCGACACTACTGACGTGAATGTGGGAGTCAATCAGCCCGGGGAGGACAATGGCCCCCGCCATGTTGATTCTTCGCGCCCCCGGCCCGGCGAGCTTTTCCATCTGATCGTCTGACCCGACGGCCAGGATTGTCCCCTTGCTCACAGCGATGGCTGTCGCCGTCGTTCCAGCGGCATCGAGGGTATAGACTTTGCCTCCGAAGAGGATGAGGTCAGCAGTCTTATCTGTCATTACGTCTCCTTGCCTCAAGCTCCGCACTTCACCTGGCTTGACTCTTCCAGGCGATAAACATGAAAAACCACTGGGTGTTCGAAAGCCGGACAGTTGTATTTGACGGTTTCACCCTCCCACTCCATCGGCCTGGGGCTGCCGCCATACCTGAGCGGCCAGACCCAGAGGCTCAATGCGTTCCACGCCAGCGGGCAAAAATCGTCGGGCGCCTCACCGTCATAGTCCCAACAATCGCCGACTTGAAAACCGCGATCGCAGCCTGAGCCTTTGGGCAGCTTATCCACCTCGATCCTCAGCTTCCACACCGGCTTGGACTCCCGTGTTTCAGGCTGCGTCTTCTCATCGCTATTGTTTCCAATGATGCGAGAGACGCGCCAGACAATCATGTGCCTCGGGTCTGGACACACGAGGGTCATTTCCTCCCTGCTCTCGTGCCCCAATGATCGGTTGCTCTCCGCATACCGCATGGCCCAAATCAAGGGGGAGAAGGCATTCCAGGCAAAAGGGCACATGCCCTTGGGGAAGTGGCGCCCATCCCACACCGTTTTGAATCCTACTCTGTAATGCCACCCGCAGCCGGGTTCCCCCAGGATGTCTGTCACTTCGAGGTTGAGGTCCCAAGGCCCTTTGTTCGTCTTCTCCACTTCTAGCTCGCCTCCCGATCTGTGTTCTCGGTTAGGTATATGCGCCGCCCTTCCTCGGCCGATTGGTAGGCGGCATAGATCACTTCCACCACCTCGCGGCCCAGGCGGGCGTTGGCCAGCGGCTCGCGGTCGAAGGCCACTGCCTCGACGAAATCGCGGATCTCCTGCGGATAGCCCAGCAGCCACTCCTCGTCCACGCTCGGGTAGCTCCACCCGGCCTTGGCGCCCACTTTCTCCATGATGTACTCGTCGGCAAAAACTTGCTCGGTGGGGGCGTAGGCCTTGACCATGCCGCTGTGGCCCATGTCGCAGTCAATGCGGGCGTTGGACAGAAATATCTGCAAAGTATCCTCCATCCCGCCCAGCACGATGTCTGAGGCCTTGATCAGCGCTCTGGAACCGTCGGTGAAAGTCATGATGATGGTGCACCAGTTCTCCACGTCTTGCCAATCGGCGACGAGCCACTTCTCGGCTTCTGTCTGGAGCGCAGGCATCTTGCTCAAATCGCTTGCCTCGGCTGTGACCGATGCCACAGTGATGGGCTTTCCGTCGCGGCGCAACCCCTCTTGCTTCTTGAAGTAGATGGCGGTGCCAATGGGATGGGGAGCCAGGCGGATCAATGCGCCGCCGCCAGCCAGCCTCCAGGTCTTGGCGTAGGTCGCGTGGGAACCGCTGTGAGACTCCTCGGCCCGGATCTCCAGGATGGTTCCTCCGCTGGCCTCCGCCAGACGCAGGGCCTTCTGCACGGCTGGGCAGTACAGCCAATTCTCGGCGTACATCAGCTTCACCCCGTGCGCCTCCGCTGCGGCGATCATGCGGTCCGCGCTGCGCAGCGCCTCCTTCAGCATCAGTCGCTTGGGGGTAGCACCCACGGGATCGGCTGCGCCCGGCCCGCCAAAGTAGCCAGTGAGGGGCTTTTCGCACAAGATGTGCTTGCCAGCCTGGGCTGCTTCAATCGTGAAACGCTCGTGCAAATGGTTGGGGACTGAGACATCAACCAGGTTTATATCATCTCGATCCAAGATGCGGCGGTAGTCGTCGTAGGCGTCGGCCACCCCGTACCGCTGGGCTAATTCCTCCGCCTGGGCCAGGGGCACGGCGGCCACAGCAGCGATATCCACATCCAGATCAGTAATGCGTCGGTAGGCGCGGGCGTGGATGTTGCCCACAAAGCCTGCTCCGATCAGACCAACTCGAATCTTTTCTGGCAACTTTTTCTCCAATCTAATGCCTTATGCCTCAACAGCGAATGACAATGCTTTTCTAGGACACACCGCCACGCAGATGCCACAGCCATAACACTGCTCTGCGTCCACCACAGCCTTCTCGTCGGCCAGGGTGATGGCGAAACAATGCCCAGGTTGGAGGCAGATGCCGCAGCCATTGCAGTGGTCCAAGTCAACAACAGGCGCGCCGGACAGCGCCTCCAGGTCGGCAGCGGCGCGAAGGTTGGGCAAAGCCCGTCCGATGACGTCATCGTAGGAATCGTAGCCCTGATCGAGCAGGAACTTCTCCATACCCTTCACGATTTTGGTCACTACCTCCCAGCCGCGCCACATGATCTCCGTGCAGGTGGTGACCAAAGTCGCTCCCCACATCATGTACTCGATGCCATGCTGCCACTTCTGCAAGCCTCCTCCACCGACGATGGGGATGTTGATACGCTTGGCCGTCTGCGCTACTGCGGCGTAACCCATGAGACGGGTGGCTGGCCCGCCCAGGCTGCCCATGCTGGCCCCCTGCAGCAACGGATAGACGCGGTCGGGGTTGTAGATGTCCACCGGCGGCAGGCAAAGCTGCGCCCCAGCCAGACAGATGCCGTCGGCTCCCCCCTCCTCACAGGCGAGGGCGATGGCCGTGATGTCTGTCACGTTGGGGGTGAGCTTGAGAATGACAGGGATGCTCACCGATTCCTTCAGGGCTCTGGCGACGTTCCGGGCGGCATCTGGGTCTTGGCCGGTTATGGCGCCCCCTCGCTCACCCTTTTCGCCATAGCGGCAGCCGTCTTCCTCGCCCAGTTGCTTGGCCGTCAAAGTAATATTGGGACAGATCAGGTTGGCTTCGATGATATCAGCGCCAGCGTTTTCCATGGCCTTGGCCAGCGTGGCCCACCCGTCCAGGTCTTCCGCATCGTGAGTGATGTTGGTGAAGAGCACCAACGAGGTCGTCTTCTTCGCCTCATCAACTAGCCTCACCGCTTCGTCCATATCGAGGCGACGGTCGTGGCAGACGATGCTGCCAACCCGTGGATCGTTATACATGCGCAGCTTGCCGTAGAAGGGCTGCTTGATGAAGGTCAGCTTGGTGCTGGCGGCAGCGGCCCCGGCCCGGTCCGCCTCCTGCAAAACCTCGAGGCGGGCCGTCAACGGACTGGAAGCCACCACAAAGGGATTCTTGAATTTCACGCCGGCGAACTCTATCACTCTGGTTCTCCTATCTCAAATAGCCTAGCTGTTGGGAAATCTTCGAGGCCGTTGATGTGACAGCCCCGGTCAGTTCTATGACGCGCTCCATGCTCAGGCGAAAAGCAGGCCCCGACACGCTGAGGGCGGCTACCGGCTTGCCCTGATGATCGAAAATGGACGCCCCCACGCAGCGAATGCCCTCCTCGTTCTCGATGTCGTCCACGGCATACCCTTGTTGTTGAATCCGTTCAAGCTCCCTGAGCAGTGCCTCTTTGTCGGTGATGGTATTGGGCGTGCGGGCGAACAGTCCGTGTTTCTTGACAATGCTTTCCACTTCCTTCTCTGACATAAAGGCCAACATCGCTTTTCCGACGGCCGTGCAATGCGCGAAACCGCGGCGGCCGATGGCGGAGTGCATGCGCACGGCTTGTGAGCACTCCACTTTGTCAATGTAGGTTACCTTACCTCGATCCATGACCACCAGGTGAACTGTTTCATTGGCGATATCTTTGAGCTCCTGCAGGAATGGCAAGGCTTGTTGGCGCAACTGGATGCTACCCAGCAAGCTGCTGGCGAGTTCTGGGATCTTGAACCCCAGCCGGTATTTCTCATGATTGGTCGGATCATGACTTACATACCCCCCTGTGGCCAGCGTAGTCAGCAGGCGATAGACGGTACTGCGAGACATGTTCAGCTTGCGACTGATCTCGCTGGCAGATAACGGGACACCTGTCTCACCCAGGCAATCCATGATGTCCATCGCTTTCTTGACTGTCAGGGTCAAGCCTGTCTCTCGTTGAGCCATCTTCGTATCTCCGTCTCTGACTGTTGGGCGAAGGTCTCTGACCGAGCCCACTCACGGCTGCGGTCAGGAGACCTTGCCAGACAGACCTTGCCGAACAGAAGCCATCTACGTGTCTTCCCGCGCTTCCCTGATCCACTCCAGCACCTGGCGCACTTTGCGCGTGATCTCCTCCCAGTTGCCAGCCGCCACCAAATCCTTACGAACCAGTCTCGAGCCCATGCCCACGCACGACACGCCGGCCTTGAACCAGCCCTTGATGCTCTCCTCAGTGGCATCAACCCCGCCGGTGGGCATAAGCCTCGTCCACGGGCATGGTCCTCGCACGGCCTGGACGAAAGCTGGGCCGCCGACCTGGGAACCTGGGAAGATCTTGCAGATCTCCACGCCAAGCTCTTCGGCCTCGGAGATCTCCGACGCGCTGCCGCAGCCAGGAGAGTAGGGCACCTTGCGGCGGTTGCACACTTTGGCCACATCGGGATTGAGCACGGGGCCGACCACGAAGTTGGCTCCGCTCGAAATGTAGAGCGCAGCAGTGCCCGGATCTATCACAGAGCCAATGCCCAGGATGATGCTGGGGTCTTCTTCGGCAAAGTGACGCACCAGCTCCGCGAACACCTGGTAGGCGAGATCGCCACGATTGGTGAACTCGACCACCTTTGCGCCTCCCGCCGCGCAAGCCTCAACGATCTTCTTGGCAACTTCCACGTCCTTGTTGTAGAAGACGGGTATTACCCCGATCTCAATCATCGTGTTTAGTACATCGAGCCTTGAAAAGCGAGCCATTTTGAGTTTCCTCCTTATTTCTTCGGAGCGATGTTCTATCTGGACACTCGCCCGGAGACGTCGCCGCCCATCAGCTTCTCAACCTCTGGAACAGTGACCATGTTGAAATCTCCGAAGATGCTGTGCTTCAGGCACGAGGCGGCCACCGCGAAGTTGAGAACGCTCTGCTTGTCGTCGCCATAGGTTCTTAGGCCGTAGATCAGCCCCCCACAGAAGGCGTCGCCGCCGCCGACCCGATCCACGATGTGGGTGACGTCGTAAACGGGGGCGGTGTAGAAATTCCCCTCATCCCACAGCACGCCAGACCAGGTGTTGTGGCTGGCGGATATGGAGCCACGCAAAGTGATGGCAATGCTTTTCAGATTGGGGAAACGCTCCGCCAGCTTCTCGCAGACGAATTTGTACTTCTCCGCCTTGACCACGCCGGAAGTCACGTCCGTCTCCGGCGCTCTGATCCCGAAGACTTTGCCGGCATCCTCCTCGTTGCCAACGGCCACGTCGGAATACTTGACCAGTTCCGGCATGACCTCAGACGGTTTCTTCCCCCATTTCCAGAGTTTGGAGCGATAGTTGAGATCGCAGGATACCGTCAGGCCCATCTGTTTGGCCACTCGTACTCCTTCCAGGCAAACGGCGGCCAAACTCTCAGAGATGGCGGGGGTGATGCCGGTCCAGTGGAACCAATCCGCATCGGAGAAGACGGCTTTCCAATCGAGCATGCCCGGTTTGATGGTGGCAATGGCCGAATTGGCGCGGTCGTAGATCACCTTGCTGCTGCGTTGGACTGCGCCTACTTCCAGAAAATAGATACCCAGTCGGTCCCCGCCACGTACGATCTTTTCGACGCCGACGCCATATTGGCAGAGAAACTGGACACAGGCATCGCCAAGGTCATTGTTTGGCAGGCGCGTCACGTAGTCTACAGGCACACCATAGTTGACCAGGGAGACGGCTACGTTGGCCTCGCCGCCGCCATAGATCGCGTCGAACGAATGGGCCTGTCCGAAGCGCAGGAATCCCGGCGGTGAGAGGCGCATCATGATCTCACCGAAGCTTACGACTTTCTTTGTCATTTTGGCGCCTCCTCATTGAGTGTTGATTGCGATCACCAGAAAATGAAAGATGGTAGAGGACTACAAAAGCGCGGCGGAATCTCTGTCAATGTATAGGGCTCGGTCAGAGACCTTCGCCCAACGGTGCTGGCGTAGAGCTGTTGCCGGGCAGTGGGTACCAATAGGGCCAGTGAGGGTATCTTTGATGGCTTGGGCTTTGGTGGGGCCAGGTACTACGGTGTAGATCCACTGCGCAGCCATCAAGGCGGGGATGGTCATGGTGAGGGCATGGGTGGGCACACTGTCGAAATCAGGGAAGCAACCATCGTGCACCTGCTGCATGCGGCAGGCTTCGTCCAACTGAACCACTTTCACTTTCACAGGGTCCGCAAAATCCGCCACCGGTGGATCGTTGAAAGCCAGGTGTCCATTCTCCCCGATGCCAGCGCAGACGATGTCAACGGGATGCGCCTCAAGCAGGGCAGCGTAGCGCTTGCACTCTCCCTCTGGGTCAGAAGCTTGACCATTCAGATAATACACGGTACCTGGCTTGACCTGATCAAATAGGTGCTCGCGCAGAAAATTGCCAAAGCCCTGGGGGGCATCGACCGTCAGGCCAATGTACTCGTCCATATGAAAGGCGATGACCTTGTCCCAGGCGATGCCGTCCAGCGATCTCAGAGTAGCCAAAAACTCGTTCTGGGACGGCGCAGCGGCGAAGACCATCGCTACCTCTCCCCGGTCAGCGATTATGTCCTTCATCTGCTTTGCTACATCGTGGGCTGCTGCGATGCCCATCTTATCGCGATTTGCGTGAATCTCAACTCGCAGTCTATCCACATGCAGGGTATTTTCTGGTAGGGTTGGATTTGTCATGGTATGCGTCCTCAGTAGAATAAAGAACTGTCTCAGTTAGTGGACTAACTGTTCACCTTGTGAACGATTATACAATAGTTCCTTTGGCTTGTCAAATCCTGGGCTTGCGCAGCGAATCCAATCAAGCGTTTACTGCGCAAGCACGCAGTTTGACAAAGACATCGCTTGGTAGTAAAATGCGCTGATCAACCGACTCTCTGACCCGAACAACGAAACTCTAGAAAGGCGACTGAAGAATGAAGAACGCATCAAAGCTCCTGGCCATCGGTCTGATAGGTGGTCTGATTGCTATCAGCCTGCACATCCCCGCGGGTTTCATGATTGGGGCCATGGTGGCCGTAGGTGTCTCCAGGTTGGTCTTTCTCAACCTGGGTACGGCGCCGCGGATATACGGAGAGATTGGCAAGATCCTGGTGGGCACATTTATCGGTGCTACGTTCGACCGCCATGTCCTCGCGCAACTGGGCAGTCTATTGCTGCCAACGGCAGTTGCTATGCTCGTGCTCATCGCTATAGGGTTAGCTTTGGGATGGGTGCTGACCAAACTCACCGACCTCGATGTTCCAACGGCCCTGTTCAGCCTTACGCCTGGGGGCCTGCCTGAGATGACGGCCGTAGCTCAAGAAGTCGGCGCTGACAGCCGTGTCGTGGTTACATTGCAGTTCTTGCGCTTGGCCAGTGTGGTGATTCTGGTGCCACTCCTCCTGCGCTTGGTCTTCTCATAACGAGGGGTTGTGATGGATCGGATAGTCATTTTGTTGTTCATTGGTACTGTAGGCGGCCTGGCGGCCAAATACACAAAAATGCCCGGCGGCTCATTGCTGGGCGCAATGTTCGCCACGGGCATCTTCAGCCTTTTGGTTGCCGACCCTGAGCCTCTCCCCGAAGGCTTTCGCACAGTAGCCTTGTTGTTGCTCGGCGTCAGCATTGGCTCATCAGTGGAGCGTGACATGCTACGGCGAATTCGGAGAGCGCTGGTCCCGGCTATGGGCGCGATTCTCATCCTGATCGCGGCGGGCTTTGGCCTCGGCTGGTCGCTTTCCCGTTTCGCACCGACAGACCTCTCCATGGTCACGATTCTGTTGGGCTGTATGCCCGGTGGAGCCAGTGGGATGGCGGCTATGGCTGGTGACCTGGGAGGCGACGTCCGTCTCGTGGCGTCGCTGCACATGGTGCGTCAGATCATGGTCTTCGGTATCTTGCCGTTCGTGTTGCGTTGGCTGGTCGAACGCCCTCCTCGTGTTGACGCCAAGTGACGTCGGCATCAGGGCCGCAAAATCAAACAGGACAGGTGGGTGACCTGTCCTGTTGCATGCCTTGCCTTATATTACTTTCCGTGCAGCAGAGGTACTTACGCGACGGGAAATCTAATCCTCCTCTGTCTCCAAATCATCGCCAACCGGCTGACGGAACTTATAGCCATAAACGATCACCCCATCCTCACCGTACTCTCTGAGCTTCCGCGTGACCATCTCGACCTTCATGCCCACTTGGGCTTCGTCGTTGTCCATGTCCGTCAACTGGGCTGACACCAGAGGCCCTTCTTTCAGTTTGACTAGTGCTACAGTGTAGGGGATAAACTCCTCGTAGCCAAGAGGGGCCTGGAAGAGGGTCGAGTAGGAGTAGATCTCGCCCTGGCCGCTGAAGGTGAAGGGCTGCACTTGTTTGGAATTGCAGTCCGGGCACACGGGACGAGGTGGAAATTGCTTAGCCCCGCAGGCCAGACATTCTGTGCCCACCAAATTGTATCGCTGTTCCTTCAGTCGCCAGTGTCGCGGCATGTCCATGGTTGTTCCCCCGCCTCCAGACTCCAACCTCTAACTTCCAGCCTCTAACTTCCAACTTCTAATTTCTAATTTCTAACTTCTAACTTCCAAAATGTGCGTGATGGCCGTGGCCCCGCTGCCACCGATGTTCTGGGCCATGCCCAGGCGTGGCTCTTTCACCTGATTGGGGCCCGCCTGGCCGCGCAACTGCTCGACGACCTCCACCACTTGGTAGACGCCAGTGGCCCCCACCGGATTGCCCCGCGCCTTCAGGCCACCCATGGTGCAAATGGGAGTAGGGCCTTCGAGGGAGATGTTGCCGTTCTGGCCCAGTTTGTAACCCTCTCCCCGCTCGGCAAAGCCACAGGCTTCCAAGGATAGAGCACTCATGATGGTGAAAGCGTCATGCAACTCGAATACGTCAATATCGTCGGGGCTGACCCCAGCTTGCTGATAGGCCCTCTGTGCCGACAGGTAGGCCGATTCCAGGAAGAGGGGATCGCGCCGGTCGTGCAAGGCGACGGAATCGGTGGCTACGGCTGAGGCAGCCACCTTGATGGGCTGTTCGTTGAACTCCCCCGCCCGTTCCGTTGGACATAGCACCAGCGTGGCTGCGCCGTCGGCCACGGGCGCGGAATCCAGCAGGTTGATGGGGTCGGCCACCATGCGAGCCCTTTCGAAGGCATCTTTGGAGATGGGCCGGCGGAACATGGCGTAGGGATTGCCCACCGCGTTCCGGTGGGCGTTGACGGCGAACATGGCGAAGTCGGCGTTAACAGCCCCGTACTCGTGCATGTAGCGCCGCATCAGCAGGGCGTGAATGGCCACCAGCGAGAGGCCCTGACTGGCCTCGTAGTCTCCATCGGCGGCCATGGCCAGGCCCGCGGCGGTGATACAGCCCAGGGCGTCGGTCATCTTCTCCACTCCGCTGACGGCCACGACGTCGTGGAGGCCACTGGCTACGGCGAGGTAGCCTTGACGTAACGCCGCGGCCCCGGAGCAACAGGCGGCTTCGACTCTGAAAGCCTCGGTGCCTCGCAACCCCGCGAAATCGGCGATCAGCGTTCCCAGGTGCTCCTGACCCACGAACTGTCCCCCCAGCATGTTGCCCACGTAGAGGGCATCAGCTTCCTCGACCCCTGCGTCAGCCATAGCCGCCCACAGGGACTCAATGGCCAGATCCCGCAGCGATTTCTCCCAGTGTTCCCCCACTTTGGTCTGGCCGATTCCAACAATGCTCACATCTCTCACGTTATCATCCTCCTTCTTACAAGTTCATCCTTGACGTTTCACGCTTCACGTTTCTCGGATCAGTGCATCACCAGCTTTTTCTTAAACCTGACATAAAGTGCATAGTCAATGTATTTCTTGCGGACGACGTAGTCCCTCGTGAGGGGCGCCCTCTTCCTCCTCTCCTCGATGAGATCTGTGACGACCAGAGAGAAGGCATCGCTGCCAGCCCCGGAGCCGAAGGAGACCAGGAGCACCCGGTCGCCTGGAGTGGCCTGGTCGAGAACGCTCGTCAGACCCAGCAGGGAAGAGCCTGCATAAGTGTTGCCCGTCACGGTCACCAGAAGCCCCGCTTTCATCTGTTCCTTGCTGAAACCCAGGGCCTTGCCTGCTTTGAGGGGGAACTTGGCGTTAGGTTGGTGGAACACGGCGTAGGCGTAATCTCCCGCCTCATAGCCTAGCTCCTCCATCAGGCGTCGTCCTGCAGCTAGAGTGTGTTTGAAGTAGGCAGGTTCGCCGGTGAAGCGGTGCCCGTGCTGGGGGTAGTGCTGGCCAGGCCGGCGGAAAAAGTCGGGCGTGTCGGTGACATAAGAATAGGACGCTTCTATGTAGGCCAGGCTTTGCTCCTTAGGGCCTACGATGAAGGCTGCCCCTCCAGCTCCCGTGGTGTACTCCAGGGCATCGCCCGGCCGCCCCTGGGAGGAATCCATGCCGATGCAGAGAGCATAGCGGGCCATGCCAGAGCCGACAAAGCCGATGGCCGCCTGAATGGCCTCGGTGCCGGCCTTGCAGGCGAACTCCCAGTCCGCAGCCTGGATATGGGGTGCGGCTCCAATGGCCTCGGCCACGATGGTCGAGGTGGGCTTGACGGCATAGGGATGTGACTCGCTGCCCACCCAGACCGCCCGGATCAGCCCAGGCTCTATCCTTGCACGCTTCAGAGCATTGCGGGCCGCCTCGATGGACATGGTAACCACGTCCTCATCGAGGCCGGGCACGGCTTTCTCCTGGATGGGTGGGGGCTCTTGGCCTTCTTTCCAAACCCTGGATACCTCAGAAGCGGGCAGCCTGTAGCGGGGCACGTAAGCCCCGTAGCCCACGATGCCGACCTCACGGTCCGGTCTAAGCAAAAGGGAATCTGCGGTCAAATACTAAGCCTCCAATCTCCAATCTCTAATATCCAATATCCAGCCTCTCCTGCACGAGCTCCTGTGCTCGATCGAGGCGGATCTTTTGCTCCGCCACCAGGCGGCCAGCGATTGTCTCTACCAGATCGCCGGTGGCTCCGGCGGCGATGGCTACCTGACGAGCGTGCAATTGCATGTGGCCCCGCTGTATCCCTTCGGTGGCCAAGGCCCGCAAGGCCGCCAGGTTTTGGGCCAGCCCCACGGCGGCTATGACCTCGGCCAGTTCCTGCGCCGTCTTCACGCCCAGGATCTTCAGCGCCACTTTAGCTGTGGGATGCACGCGACTGGCCCCGCCGACGATGCCCACCGCCAGGGGCAGCTCCAGCGTGCCTGTCAGATTCCCGGCGGCGTCCACGCTCCAGTGGGAGAGGGAAGTGTAGCGTCCGCTGCGGGCAGCGTAAGCGTGGGCCCCTGCCTCCAGAGCGCGCCAGTCCTGGCCTGTGGCTATGGCCACGGCATCAATGCCGTTCATGATACCCTTGTTGTGAGTGGCGGCTCGGTAGGGGTCGTTGGCAGCCAGGGCATAGGCCTCGACGATGCGCTTCGCCACAGTCTGTCCCGCGAACGCCTGGAAGGCCAGTACGTCTGGTGGAATGGAACATTTGGCACGTGCCAGCCGTTGGTCGGCGAGGTTGGAGAGGATACGGAGCACCACCCGTCCGCCGGTGATGTTTTCCACTTCTGGGGCCAGGGCCTCGCAGGCGGTGTTCACCGTGTTGGCTCCCATGGCGTCGCGGCAGTCGAACAGCAGGTGAGCGACCACCATCGGACCGACGGTGCTGTCCTCAATGATGCGCACGGTCAGGTCGCGGGCCCCACCGCCCAGGCTGACGATCAGGGGGTCGGTCTGGTCAGCTAACTGGAGCAGGCGGCTTTTCTGGGCCAGAAGCTCGGAACGGGCGGCCTGGGGATCGGCGACATCCAGCACCTGTATCTGGCCGATCATCACCGGCTCGTCGCTGCTGGTGGTGAATCCGCCGCCTTCGCGCACCAGCTGGGCGGTGAAGCTGGCCCCAGCCACGACGGAGGGTTCTTCGATGGCCATGGGGATGAGATAGTCCTGGCCGTTGATGAGGAAATTGACGGCTATCCCCAGGGGCAGGGCGTGGATGCCCACCACATTCTCGATCATCTGATCGGCCTGGGCTGGACTCAAGCCCTGCCCCATCAGGATCGCTTTCTCACTGGCTGTCAGTCCGGCCAGTTCTGCGATGACAGCCGCTCGTTCCTCTAAGCTCAGCTTGTAGAATCCAGGCAGACGGGAGGATTTGCTCATCGGTCCCTTTCGGTGCGAGGTCACAAAAAAAGCCCGCTACGGGCATTAACCATGGAAAGTATAACACAACATCGCTGTCAAAAACTACCAAATCTGCCCGGTGGGGAAACAAAAAAGAGGCAGTAGCCTATCCTGCCTCTGGTGGGCGGTTTACTGTCATGCCCAGGACCGACTATGGCAGCCCTCGCTACAGCGAGCGACCGGCCGCAGCATCCAGCGCTTCAGTGGAACCTGCGTCATTTTGTTCACCTCCTCTCTCGTACGGATCAGCGGATACGAATCTCAAGAAACTGTGCGCGAACTCTGCCAGCAGAAACGGCTATTCTCTGATAGCCAGTTCTCACGCTGGCTTCTGAGCCGTGACCTTGATGCTGGCGACTCTTGTAGCTAGATCACGAGGTGAGAGGCCTGCCTCGTCCAGTAGTGCTTGCGCCTTTTCTCCCTCAGCAACCTGGCCGTCGGCTCCAACCACTAGCAACTGCATCTCCTCCTCAGTGAGCTGGCTGGCGTCCGTGTAGTTGCGGGATGCAACTTCTACCCCCTCGAATCCCGCCGCCCGGATCTTGTCCAGATAAACCGACTCGTCCAGTGCGCCGGCTATGCAACCGGCCCAGGCGTCCAGCCTGCTGCGGATGGCTTGGGGAAGATCGCCGTCAACCACGATGTCGGAGACACTCATCCGTCCGCCGGGCCGCAGCACACGGTAGGCCTCACCGAACACGGCGTCTTTGTCTGGCGAAAGGTTGATGACGCAGTTGGAGATGATGACGTCCACCGACTCATCGGGGATGGGCATCTCTTCCATCTCGCCGTAGCGAAATTCGACGTTCGTCGCCCCAATCTTCTTGGCGTTGCGTCGGGCCAGCTTGATCATATCGGGCGTCATATCTAGCCCGATCACCCGTCCCTCTGAGCCGACTTTCTTGGCGGCCAGGAAGCAGTCAATGCCCCCGCCCGATCCCAGGTCGAGCACCACCTCGCCCGGCTGGAGCTCGGCAATGGCGGTGGGATTACCACAGCCCAGCGAGATGTCGGTCACGGTGTCTGGCAGGTCGGCCAGTTCCTCGGTCGAGTAGAACTTGACGGCAGCGCCTGTATTCTCAACTGTCACTTCCGACGGGGCACAACAGCTAGTGGATTGGCTAGGACCACAGCAGCTTGCCCCGGCCGGTCCTTCGACGAATTGGCTAGCGATGCCACCATAGGCCTGGCGCACAGCCTCTTTTATTCTCTCATCAGTTGCAATCTTACTCATGTTTTGTTTTCTCCTTTTCACTTTTTATATATATGTATCTAAATCTATCTATGTATCGTGGCAAAAAAATTAAGGTTCACATCTCGCTTGCCTCCTCCGTGTCGAACTTGGCGATTAGCCGACCGCAACAGTCAACCACGTTGTCGCGATTGATGGCGTAGAACACCTGCTTGCCCTCTTTGCGGCTGGTCACCAGACCGAACTGCTTGAGGACGCTCAGGTGGTGGGAGATGGTCGGTTGGGACATGGTAAAGGCGTCCACGATGTTGCTGACACCCATTTCCCCATTCAGCAGCATCTCCAGGATCTGTTGGCGGGTATCGTCCGCCAGGGCTTTGCAAAACGCTACGCAATCAATCGTCACGGCTCACTCCCAAACCCATAGACATTTTTCAATGCGTCTATATTATACCAGATTTTTCCCGATTTGTCAAGTACCTGAACCTTAAAATTTTCAGTTTCTTACAGTGGAACCTCTGTCTGGGCGTCCTCGCTTTCCTCTTCTTCTGACGGAACGATTCGCCGGATCTTGTCAGGACTCTCCACTCGATCAATGTAGAGGATACCATTGATGTGGTCTGTTTCGTGCTGAAAGACGCGGGCCAGGAACCCCTCCGCTTTGATCCGCACCTTCTTGCCCCGACGATCCTGAGCCTTGACCGTGACTGAAGTGGCCCGTTTGACTTCTCCCACCCAGCCGGGTAAACAGAGACACCCCTCCTCGCTCTCCTCCTCCCCGTCGGCCCCGATGATCTGAGGATTGCAGAGAGTAAAGAGCTTGCCGCTCTGGGGGTCTTCCTCGTCCTCAGGCAATTGAATGACGATCACCTGTTCCAGTACACCCACCTGGGGGGCAGCAAAGCCTGCTCCGTTGGCGGCCTGCATGGTTTCCACCATGTCATCTATCAAAACCTGCAAAGCCTCACCGAAATCTTTGACTTTCTTCGATTTCTCCCGCAGTATGGGATCGTCAGCGAAAATTATCTCACGAACGGCCACGCAACCTCCTTACTCAAAACAGCGTTTACGATGTGTATTATATCCATCGCGTCCCAGATGTCAAAAGGTCTTTCGACTTCCGAACCCTAATCCTCCACTTTGATCTCCCGCACTTTGGCCAGCAGAGCTGTGCCTGCTAGGAGGCTGAGACCGGCCAAGACGAAGAGCACCGAGTAGCCCTGGCCTGGCTGGCGGGCGTTGAAGAGGTCAATGAGGGGGCCGCCCAGGCGCGAGACGGCCCCAGCCCCAGCCGTCGCCAGGTTCGAGAATCCCAGGTATTTGCCGGCCTCGCTCTTGGGGATGAGGTCGGTGGCCAACGCCCAGTTGACGCTGAGGAATATGCCCGTGGCCGCGCCGATGATTGAGCCGAAGATCATCAGTCTCGTGTAGTCGGTGGCAAAGAGCAAGAGAAAGATGCCCAGCGCACCCAGCAGCCCGGCGAAGACGTTCAGCCGCTTGCGGCCGATGCGGTCCGACAGGTAGCCAGCGGGGAAGACCAGCGCCATCAGGGCCAGGCCGATGGAGAACAAAAGGTCGCCGGTGACCTGGGCCGGGTTGGGCGACTGGAGGACATCGCCGATGAAGTACTGGGCGAACCCTTGCACGGCATAGATGCCCAGCAGGATCAGAAACCGGGAGGCGATGAGCCAGAGGTAGTCTGGATAGCGCCGAACGTCTATGCGCAGCGTATCCCGGACCTTCTGGGCGAAGGTCTGGGCCAACGGCGGCGTCCTGAGCCTGCCGAAGGGCTTGGCCCCCTTCTCGACCAGCGGCTCCTCTTTCACGCCGAACAGGGTGATGAGCAGCGTCGCCAGGAGCAGGAGGCCGATGATCGCGAAGGCCACACCAGGGTTCTGGCGGCCCATCAGCCTGCCGGCGACCAGCGAGGCCGCCACCAGCCCGCCCATGTCGGCCAGGTTTTTGATCCCGGCGGCAACGCCTCTTCTACCCTCAGGCACGAGGTCGGGTATGAAACCCTGGGCAGGGCCGTGAGCGACGTTGGAGGAGATCTGGAGGAGGACGTAGCCGGCGAACAGCACCCAGTAGCTGCCTGCCAGGCCCAGGACTGTCAGGAAGACGAAGTCGAACAGCGTGCCGATCAGGATATAGGGCCGGCGACGGCCCCAGCGGAAAGTCGTGCGGTCGCTGATGGCCCCGGCGATGGGCTGGACGATCATGGCCAGGATCAGACCGAGGAAGGTCAGCCCCCCCAGGTAGGTGTTCTTCAACTGCTCAGGTACGAAGTTCAGCAGCATGGCCGGCAGGATGATGGGGTGCAGGCTGTTCCACATGAAGGCCAGGCCGAACCAGTAGGCGTTGATGGTGAAGTAGTCAATGGGGCGGAGTTTCTTCATGGCGGCCTCCTGGCCATAGCCCGAACAAGTTCGGGACACCGGTGATTCGCGCCAGCGCTATCGGCCTCACGGCGATAGCAACAGGGCGGCAGTGCCGGCGACCCTGATGAAGTCCGCAGCGCTGAAAAGCACTCGCATGTTCAACTGCAGGAACGCTCCCGCCAGGAGCTTGCCCTCCCAGACGATGGAGTCGCCGAGCTTGCGATAGGGATAGCCCTCGACGCCGCTCAGCTCAATTCCCTCTTCTGTCTTGCCCAAGTATTTAACCAGAGTGCCCGGAATGTAGTCGCCCTTCTCCACCCGGTAAGTCACCGGAGCGTTGGAGTATTTCACGAGAGGTTCTGTCGGGATGGAGGCCGCCTCAGGCATGGGGTCGCGCACGGTCGCCCTGACTGTCCCAGCCACGTAGAGGGTCTCTTCGGTGACCCAGAGCACCCGCAGCGAGAGGCTCAGATCTACATTCCCAACGGGGTTGCCCTTCCAGCCGAGGGAGTCGCCCTTTTGCTTGAAGGCGGTCTGGTCATCAATGAGGATTTCGGCTCCCTTGTCGGACAGGCCGAGGTAGCGAATACCCGTGCCCGGCAGGTCGGAACCCCTCTCGATGCCGGTCTCGAAGGGGGTGGTGTAGATTAACTCCAAAGGGCCACCCTCAGGCTGACGCTGGCAGGTGGGCAGGAAGGAGAGCAGCAACCCCAGAACGACGAGAGTTATCATTTGTTTCTTCATTTCGTCCTCCTCTTTTGATCTTCACTAGCCGACAGTTCTTGGAACACGAATGCCACGAATAGATGAATGACACGAACCTTGTTGAGTTGGAAAGCGAGCGAAGTCATTATACTCCGTCTTACCCGGCTGCGCAAGTTTGGTGAGGTTCTGTTATTGCCAAAGGAGCCGAAATCTGATATACTATTGACACATATTGAATACGAGGAGGTACTACCATGTTAGACAAGTGGGGGAAGCAATTGAGAACCAATGGTTATGTGGTCGCGTGTGTGTTGATGGGGATCACAGGCGCGCTGCTGTTGATGGGTTGGGCGTCTGCGGCTGTCGCTACTCAAGGCCCAGGGGTGGAGATCGGGCCAGACCATACGCAACAAGCCTACGTTGCGGACACCATTCTCTACGATCACATCCTGACGAACACCGGCACGACGACGGACACGTTTCAGTTGGAGGTGCTGTCAACGCGGGATTGGCCGGTGGAGTTGGTGGGAGCAACTCAGCCGACGGGGACGCTGTCGCTGCAGGTCGCTGCGCAAATGACAGCGCCCTTCCAGATCAGCTTGACCGTCCCCCCGGACGCCGTTGGTCTGACGGACACCACCATCGTCACCGCCACATCGCAGCTCAGCCCCACTATCCGGGACTCTGCCACCGACACGACGATTGTGGTGTACCATCGCTACTTCTTCCCGTTCATAGCAAAGCGCTGGCCGCCCATTCCTTACCCACCCACATTGGACTCCATTGACAACGCAGATAAGGATGGATTCTATACGGTGAGCTGGACGCCGAGCCCGCCTCCAACAGATTCGCCAGAGACCTACGTTCTGGAAGAAGACAACAACGCCAGCTTCTCCAGCCCGACCATAGTCTACAGCGGCGCTGAGATCTTCTGGTCCGTGCCGGAGCCCGGCAGACCGGGCGGAACCTATTACTATCGCGTGCGCGCTCAAAACGAGTGGGGATACGGAATGTACAGCAACGTCGAAACGGTCGCTGTGCTGCCGTTCCGCGTCGCAGACACAAGCCTCCAGGCTGGGCAGTGCACCACGCTGAGCTGGAACTTTACCGGCATCAAGGCGCTTCACGTCGTTTTTGGCTATGGCTACGATAAAAAGCCAGTCCCTGGCCAGGATTCTCGTCAGGTTTGCCCCAGCGTCACCACCACCTACAAGGCGATTGCGACCAAGCAAGATGATAGCAAGGAGATCTATCAGACAACGGTCTACGTCACCGGCACCGGTTGTGGCGACCCCATAATATGGGACTTCCTCCCGAGTACCTATCATGTCCGTGCTGGCGGAACGGTTGTCATCTCTTGGCGTGTGGAGTGCGCCAAGGCCGTTTGGCTCGTTACTGACGGAGAAGTAGAGGGTGTAGTGGGCCACTACTATAAAGCGCTGGTGATTTATGAGACCACACTCTTCAAACTAAAGATCAAAAAGACAAACGGCGACTTTGTCTATGCGTCGTTTACCGTCTATTTGGAGTAGTGGCATCCCCATACACATCAAGTTAAGGATAATGGGGACGGTGAGGGCTAAAGGTAAAAAGCCCCCTCGATTGGAAATCGAGGGGGCTTGAATTTAAGATGGGAGTGCGGACGCTCGAAACTCGAAACTCTGAACCCGAAACGCTACTTTTGCACGATCCTCACAAACCTCCGCTTGCCCACCTGAAGGATCGCCTCCTCACCGGGTATCACCGTTTCCTCGATGCTCTTCACTTTGTTCCCATCCAGACGCACCCCGCCCTGAGCGACGAGGCGGCGGGCCTGGCTCTTGCTCGGCGCCAGACCGACCTCCGCCAGCAGGTCCACGATGTTCTGGGGTGCAGCCAGTTCGTGGGTGGGCATATCTTCGGGTAATTTCCCTTTTTGGAAGACACGCTTGAAGTGAGCCTCGGCGCGGGCTGCGGCCTCGGCATCGTGGTAGATGGCGACGATGTCCCGTGCCAGCGTCATCTTGGCCTCCATGGGATGCAGGCTCTCGGTGACCATCCTCTCTTCGATGTCAGCAATCTGGGCTGGTTCAAAGCTGGAGAGGAGGTCGAAGTAGTTGCGCATGGCGTGGTCGGGGATGCTCATCACCTTGCCGTACATTTCCTCCGGCGGCTCGTTCACGCCGATGTAGTTACCCAGGCTCTGGCCCATGCGCTGGTGGCCGTCGGTTCCCACCAGGATGGGCAGCGTCAGGCATATCTGAGGCCGCTGTCCGAGGGCCTCTTGGAGCTTGCGGCCGGCCATCAGGTTGAAGAGTTGCTCCATCCCGCCGATCTGCACATCCGTCTCCAGGGTCACGGCATCGTAGGCCTGCATCAGCGCGTAGAAGAGCTCGTGCAGCCAGATGGGATCGCCCTTGGCGTGGCGCTTAGCGAAGTTCTCGCGGGCCAGGAATTGCTGCACCGTGAAGTGCGAGGACAGCCTGATGAGATCGGCGAAGGTCAGCGGGGCCAGCCAGTCGGCGTTGTAGCGCACTTCGGTCTTGTCGGGATCCAGGATTTTGAACGCCTGCTTTGCGTATCCCTTCGTTTTCTCGGCTACCTCTTCGAGCGTCTGTTGGGGGCGAGCGCTGTCCTTGTCGCTGGGATCGCCGATAAGGGCAGTGAAGGTGCCGATGAGAAAGATAACCTGGTGGCCTAGCTCCTGGAACTGGCGCAGCTTTCGCATGGGCACCGTGTGGCCCAAAGTCAACTGAGACGTCGTGGGGTCGAAGCCGCAATAGACGCGTAGTGGCCTACCTTCGTGCAGCCGCTCTCGCAGCTCCCTTTCCATTACTTGCTTGATCTGCTCGTCGCCGAAATCTATACCACGCATGAGGATGGCTATTTGTTCGTCTATTGGTTTCATGTTTGCACTCCTTCTATCTATTCGGAGTCCCGAACTTGTTCGGGCTGACGGCTGGAAGGCCGCACGATGTTATTATACCATAAAACGCTGGTATTTGCTAGCTAGCTGATAACGTGGTATAATGTACACAATTCATGATGGAGGTAACGCGAGTTGCTCAAATACCTGTACATTGTCCAAATCATCATCTCCTTGTCCCTCATTGCGGTTGTTTTGCTGCAAACCAAGGGATCGGGCTTGGGTGGTATCTTCGGGGGACAGGGTGCGGTGTACACAAGCCGCCGTGGGGTGGAAAAAACCATCTTCAACGTCACCATCGGTCTAGCTGTCGCTTTCTTTGTCTTCGCTACGATCACCGTCATCCTGTCAGGATGAGCGTTCAGACCCTTGGGGTTTCCGGACGAAACTGGGGACCTGATCGCCCACGGTGTTGTGAAATACGGCAGGAGTCGTGGTATCTGGCGACAAAACCCCAAGGGTCTCAGAATAGAGAAGGGGCGTGAGGCTTGAGCAAGCATCTCCGCTGGCAGGTCGTCATCACCCTTCTGGGGATAGCCCTGCTGGGCTCTTTGTTGGCCTATTTGACCTTCACCTTCGCTACGGTCATTGTCCCCGGCGCTGGTGGGACTTACGTGGAGGGCCTGGCTGGCAGCCCGCAATACATAAATCCTATCCTCTGCCAGTATAACCAGGTGGATCGGGACCTTTGTTCCCTCATCTTCAATGGCCTGACCAGGTTGAATGAGAGGGGTGAGGTTGTTCCCGACCTGGCCGAAAGATGGGAGATCTCCGACGATTTCCTTGCTTACACCTTCTCCTTGCGGCGCGACGTGCGTTGGCACGATGAAGTTCCCTTCAGCGCGGACGATGTGGTTTTCACCGTTCAAGCAATGCAGGATCCCGACTATCGGGGTGCCTCCTATCTGGCCGAGCTTTGGCGGAGCGTGGAGGTCGCCAAAGTAGATTCCCACACCGTCAAGTTCACCCTCAAAGAACCCTTTGCTCCGTTCCTGTACTACACCACCATTGGCATCCTGCCGGCCCACCTCCTGGCCGAGGTTCCCGCTGAGTCGCTGCCCAACGATTCGTTTAACCTGCATCCCATCGGCACGGGCCTCTTCCAGGTGGAGGAGGTCACCGCCGAGCACGCCCTTCTCCAGGCCAACCCCCTCTTCTACGGCCCTCAGCCCTATTTGAACAAAATCGAATTCAGATTCTATCCCAATCACGAGAGCGTCCTCGGCGCCTATGAGCGAGGCGAGGTTCAGGGCATCAGCCGCGTCCTTCCCCAAGACTTGCTCCAGGCGGTTGAAGCCAACTCAGGGTTGCAGCTTTTCTCGGCCCAGTTGACAGGCTACACCCTCATACTCCTGAATCTGCAAGACTCTGAGCTGCCCTTCTTTCAGGAAAAACTGGTCAGGCAGGCTTTACTTTACGCTATTGACCGCCAGGAGCTGGTAGATCGGGTGTTGGAGGGCCAGGGCCTGGTGGCTCACAGTCCTATCTTGCCGGAGACCTGGGCTTATGCTAATGGTGTTGCTGAGTACGAGCACAGCCATGAGCGTGCCAAAGATTTGCTCAATGAGGCTGGTTGGCTTACCCCCACCCATTCTTCGATGATGGCAGACGATGCCATCAGGGAGGGCAACGGGAGCGTCAGAGAGAAAGCGGAAGTGAAGTTGGCCTTCACTCTGCTGACCGACGACGATCCCCTGCACGTAGAGCTGGCTGAGGAGATCGCCCGCCAGTGGGAGGCAATTGGGGTGAAAGCCACGCCTCGGACGATAGGCTCAGGATTGGTGCGCGAGTTTCTCCATCCTCGGGAGTTCGAGGCTCTTCTGATTGACCTGGAGCTGCGCGGCGATCCCGACCCCTATCCCCTCTGGCACTCGACCCAGGCGGAGGGGGAGGGACAAAACTATGCTGGCTTCGTCAGCTATGAGGCTGATAAGCTCCTCGAGGAGGCTCGTTGTACAACTGACTCAGGGAGGCGGGCCGAGTTGTATCGTCGCTTCCAGGAGATCTTCGCGGACGAAGTGCCGTCGTTGCTTCTCTATTATCCGATCTACACCTATGCCGTGGACGAGAAAGTCAAGGGCGTCCAATTGGGGCCTATGGGCGATCCCAGCGATCGTTTTCGCAACGTCACCGAATGGTACATTGTGACCAAGCGAGTCATCAAGCTTGACAAATAGGGCAAATCATGGTAAATTATGGGGGAAGAATGCCGAAGTGGCGAAATAGGCAGACGCGCACGGTTCAGGGCCGTGTGGGCGCAAGCCCATGTGGGTTCAAGTCCCACCTTCGGCACTACCGAGATTCGTCCCCCCGGCTGGCTTCTAGTTGATAGGAGAGACAACGATGACTACTGCAAAGAAGCGCTCTGGCGTATCGCTAACCCAATTTGTAGCTCTCATAATGGTCACCGTCGTGCTATCTTTGCTGGTGGACTTTGGACACAAGGTGGCCCTCTACCGCCAACTGCAACTCGAAGAGGCCCGATTGGATCAAGGGATAGCGTATGAGGAGAACAGAGGGGATTATCTGGAGTGGCTCAGGGGGTACGTCCAAACCGACGAGTTTGTGGGCGCCTGGGCTCGGAGGGAGTGGAGGATGGTGGAGGCCGGAGAGACCAGCGTTGTGCCCATGTTTCCGGAAGCTCCCAGCGCTCCCCAAATTCGTCCGCAGGAGGAGAGCCGCCCCAGCGAGGGACCCCGTTGGCAGGAGTGGTGGAAGCGCTTGTTTGACTAAAGATTGACCTTGTAGTATAATGTAGTTGCAACGCGGGGTAGAGCAGTGGTAGCTCGTCGGGCTCATAACCCGGAGGTCGTTGGTTCGAATCCAACCCCCGCTACCTAATTGACAAATGAGACCTGGCGGCGTAGCTCAGTGGGCAGAGCGGGGGACTCATAAGCCCTAGGTCACTGGTTCAAGTCCAGTCGCCGCCACTCAAAAAGCCCCTCCCAATCGGGAGGGGCTTTTTGCATTTCTCAGTTTTTTTCTCCGCTCGCAACGGATTGCCAAATCCGTCGCTCGTCGGCTGGATCGCCAGATCCAGCCGGAGCAAAGTCTGATTAGTACCAATAGAAACTGCGGGTCGCGCTCACGGGGCTAATAACAACGCCCTCCGGCGTCCCGTCTGGCCCGGTGTGTGTCTGGCGCATTACGGTCACATCCCAGCGTAGCAAGTGAGATTCAACGTCAGCCGAGGGATACAGATCGGCCGGCACTCGCCAGCTCGTGGTCTTGGTCCAGACCCCGGGCGGCTGGGCGGCTCCTTCGGCCTCGTATCGCAGCCTCAGAACGTACCACTCGTCCTCAGCCAGGATGCCCACCGAGGCCCAGTTCAGGACGATGATTTCGTCAATCTCTCGAAAGACCTGGCCGTCGGCGGGGGCGAGCAAGGCCGGGGCAGGATAGGGATGCGCCGACGTGGGGACAGGCGTGGGCTGGGGCGTGGGCTGGGATGTGGGCTGAGGTGTGGCCGAGGGCTGGGACGTGGGCTGAGGTGTGGCCGAGGGCGTGGATGTCGGCGTCGGCGTCGTCGTGGGCGTGGATGTCGGCTCCGGAGTGTCTGTTGGCTCTGGCGTAGGCGTAGTAGCGGTAGCCGTTGCCTCTGGTGTGGATGTCGCCGTTGGAGTGGGCGACCCCCAAGATACGACCAGTTCTTGACCAATCTGGATTAGCACTGGGTCCGCTATGCCGTTGGCCATCATGAGAGCCTCGACCGTGGTTCCGTATAGAGTGGCGATGGAGTACAAGCTATCCCCGGCCTGGATCACGTAGGTGATCACTCCGCTCTCGGAGATGATGGGCATTCCGGGGATCATCCCCCCCGTAGGCCCGGCGGCGGGGATGATCAGTTGTTGCCCGATGCTCAGGATCGTTGATACGCTCAGGCCGTTGGCTTCCAAAATGGCTTCCACGGTGGTGCCGTGCATGGCTGCAATTGAGGAGAGGTTATCGCCACGTTTCACGGTGTAGATAATTGGGGTCGGCGTGGGGGTTTTGGTAGGGGGGAGGGTGGGAGTAGAGGTGAGGGTAGGGGTAGACGTGGGGGTAGGGGTAGGGGTGGATGTAGACGTAGACGTAGACGTAGACGTAGGTGTTGATGTGGGC
>SDBT01001915.1_pt1 | contig 37362 bp, 44 predicted proteins | sample 2277101 | NCBI WGS metagenome assembly SDBT01 (sample SAMN10404973, study PRJNA504765) | marine sediment metagenome | isolation source: marine sediment core GS10_PC15, 103 cmbsf | place: Arctic Ocean: Southern Knipovich Ridge | collected 2010 | reverse complement strand
CGGATTCGAGGTTTCGGTTGAAGAAGTCGGCACGGTCCTGAGGTCGTGCGGAGATCGCATATCTCAGGGTATGCTGCATTAGCACAGGGGCCCGCAGAGGTGGATCGGACAAATAAATCCCAACAGAGGACAAGTCGTCAACAGCTTGGCCATTCACTGTCAGACAGCTGCGGCATTCTGCCTGGGGAGCGTAGTCTGTCAAGAGGATTCGTTGGATTTCGCGAACAGATCCCTGGCTATCTTCGATGCCCGCTTTTACGTACGTTTCCAGGTTAGGCGGCAGGTGAGCGTTACGCAGACAATCCGCGAATTCAGCTTTCGCGCCGCCTAGCATCTCGGTACGAATAGTCCGGCCGGTCAGGAGGAATTCAAAGGCCTCAGCGAAGCTGGTCTTGCCTTGGCTGTTCGGAGCCCAAACCAAAGCAAGATCGCTTGCGAATTCAAACCTTTGGGGAACCTCACCGAAACCCCGGAACCCCCTAATCTCTATCCATCTGACCTTCGGCATCTGTTATCTGCGTTCTTTCTGCCTCAACCCTTGCTTGAACGACTGAACAAAGAGCTTCACGGACCTCTTCAACGGACGTACATCCCTCGCAACTCATCGCCAGCCACCGAGCCAATGACTCCCCAGGAAGCCGCTGGACTAAATCGGCAAGATTTGGTAACAGCCTTTCCATGATTCGCTCCCCATCTGACTACCCACGGCTTAGAAACGACAGTAAAATTCCGTTCTTGTCCTGCTGTTAAAACAAGCCAGTGAATCATTCATTTTTACCAGCTTTGTCGCCGGTGTCAACCTTCGGTGCATCGCCTCACCTATCACGGGTCACCTCCGGGGCTTCAACGCGATGAGCCGGAAAGCCGCCAACGGAATATCAATCCGCTAGCCGCTTTATCTCGCCGCTGTTAGTTCAATAGGCCGATCTCTTGGGTGAGGCTATGGTTCCCGAAAACTTCATCGGGCGGAAGAACTGGGTGGGTTACTTAACCATTACTACCGAAAAGTAGCTTGATTATGTCAAATCCTTTGAGTAGAATTTCATTTTGGCCTAGCCCAAGCTGGCTTGCTTCAGATAAAATCGAACCGTCAAAAGCTACCACTTTTAATGTGTGATTATCCCAGTTTAGAAAAACACGCATGCACCGCTACTGAAATCATAATCCATCAAATCTAAAAGTGAGTCTATGAGCCATATCTTCCACGATCCCGTAGGCTGCTCGGAGGATGACTACTTTCGCTCTAGCTACGTCCGCAGTCTCGTTCAAACTCCTCAATCTTTACCAACGCCACCGTTGGGGCCTAAAAGCACCATACCAAAGATAATTGTTCAATTTTGGCACAACACGGACCAAATACCCAAAGATGTGCAAAAGTGTCTTGACACCTGGAAACCCCTTGCAGCTCACGGCTTTGATAGATTGATATTTGATGATCGAAAAGCCAGGTGTTTCATTTTAACTGAGTTTGGATCTACTCACGTCGAAGCCTTTGATCTCTGTTATCACCCGGCAATGCGATGTGACTATTTTCGACTTTGCTATATCTTGTCGAGCGGCGGATTCTATGTCGACGCGGATGAAATGTATCAAGGAAAGGATTTCAACCATCTTTTTGATGATAACAGATTAAAGATACAACCCCTTTGCTACGACACCGAAATCGGAGCAATGATTAAACCCGATGTCTTCATGAGAGATCGACAGTATTCACCCAAGTGGATATTCTATTTTAACAACAACCCTATAATCTCACCGGCTGGACATCCAATAATCCGTCTGGCCCTCGAAAGGGCAACTCGCATTTTAATAAACTCTAGAGAGAAACCAGAAATCCAATCCACGACTGGACCAGGGAATCTCACCGCTAGCTTAGTTAGATATGCCACTGCTCGAGATTTGGCCGGCCAAATTCAAGACTTTCTAGTCCTGTCTGATTGGGAGGCCATGTCGATCAGTCCCTGGCCTTTGAGTTACCGAAATGACGCGAGGAATTGGAGGCTTTCGAATGCAAAAGAGTTTACGGAAGGAAACTAGTCGATACTTTGTAAAGTAGTAAGCGACGCAAGGAGTTTTTGGCGTATGAACCATTGTAGATACCCTGGAATGCTTTTCCGGTTGGCATATCGCCTTGCGCTTAGCGGACGGTGGATAGCCACCAAACCCGTCTGTAAGTCATTCGGGCGTATGACTAACCCGCCATCCGAAACGATCCAACAAATATATGTCATCAACTTAGACCGACAAGCTCTCCGATGGGGTCAAATGCAACGAGAATTACAACAAATCTACGACGGCTCCGCCACGCCTCTAGTTGAATTGACGAGACGTTTTCCAGCAATTGACGCAAAAAACTACGCAGGCTCGCCTAACGAATCTGTAATCGAGCCCTACTACTCGCTTGCCGACCAGTTATATGTAGAACCACAGCCAGCTATATCGACAGGTTGGATAAATATTGATCAACGTATTAAAATGACGCGCCAAGAGGTGGCCGTGGCACTTTCGCATATCGAGGTATGGAAACGGATAGCCTCAGGCGAACACGGCTACACATTGGTACTTGAGGATGACGTTTGTTTTCGCCACGACTTCGCTCAATTTACGGACCAAGCATGGGCTGACCTGAGAGATGCGCATGGATACTCGCCTCCGTTCGACGTTTTTTATCTGTCTTACAAAGAGGCAAAGACTGGAGCGCAAAAATCTGACATATCAGACTTTATTTTTAGACCGTTTCGTGGTTTGTGGTACCTCTCCGGATACGTTTTATCTAAGAGCGGGGCGCATAATCTCTTAAGCCTTCTTCCCGTTCGCGGCCCCATTGATCTATGGATTAATCATCAATTTGAAAAGCTCAATGTGTTCGCAACCTCAAAATCCGTCATTAATCAAAGATTGGACCTTCGATCCGATAACTCATACTCGATTCTGCCTGTTCTATCCAAGATAGGTATCCTGAATAAGGAGAAGCCAATACTGTTTCAGACGAAACCATTGAAGGGGCCTGTATTTGCCTTTGGCAGGCATGGCTCGGGATTGACCTCGCTCGCTATGGCGCTCTCGATGCTGGGCTACCGCTGCTGCAGTGACGTTAAAGAATTACCGACGATCGAACGTGAGAGCCTCTTTCGTAACAAGCGAGGGCGAGTATTTGATGCATACGTTAATGTTGGATCGCTGAAAGAGCATTATGTCGAACTTGCAAAGGTGTACCCCAGAGCTAGATTCATTATTACGGTAAATACAGAAGAAGATTTAGCAGAATTGAATCATAAAATACTAAATGAACAGGGCGCTTCACATGACGAGGGCAGTCTTAGCGATATTCATATACTAGTTAGTCGAATTCGGCAATCGTCAGATAATCTACTGATATTGCCGGTCCAAGCATCGGACAAATGGCAGTTGATTTGTAAAGTTCTCGAGTGTGTTCCGCCCAATAGTCAATACCCGGCGTTCGTCGACCAAATGCAACGCCGACTTTCTCTCGGCAATATCAAGGATGGCCGGGACAATGTTCCTCGCACCCATAGGTTGAAGTCCGATGCCTCGCCTTGGATCGCTATTTCAAACAGAAACTGGGTCGGGGTTCCATCCGCTGAGGGCAACCTTGAAGCGATGACTTATGAGGGCTCGACAACGGTATGCGAGCGGTTTCACAAGCTCGACAGTTCAATCTGGCTATTGCGCAACGATACATTTCCAAGCAATTTGGCCCTTTTCGTACCATCCAACTTTTCGACTACGGATGATGGTGCTCCGAGTTTGACGCTGCGCAAGGAGCGCTCGGGTGTGCGGGACTATACCTCTGCTTCGATTTGTAGCCGCCAAAGGTTCTTATACGGTCGATTTGAGGCTGTAATTAGACCAGCGAATGCCCCAGGCGTGGTAACGGGAGTCTTTTTACACCGAAATTCCCCGCGCCAAGAGATCGATATCGAGCTTCTTGGCAAGGATACTACCAAGCTGCTGCTGAATGTGTACTATAATCCAGGAGGTGATGGGGCGAGGTTTGAATATGGGTACAGAGGTACGCCAGTCCTCATTGATCTCGGTTTTGATGCGTCCGAGGACTTTCATCGCTATAGAGTTGAATGGTCTCCCGCGGCAATCCGGTGGTTTGTCGACGATCGACTCGTGCATGAACGGTTCAATTGGGAGCCAACTCCGATTCCGCATCTTCCGATGCAATTCCATGTGAACTTGTGGCCCTCGAGGTCAGTGAAGCTAGCGGGAAGGCTTTTAGATCGTAAATTGCCTGTCAATAGTGCTATTAGGGCCATTCACTTGAAGCCTTGGTGGACGAAAACGAATCGAAATGAAGACGAACAAAGTGCATTAAACCGACGCCTGATGGGCACGGCTGCGTACTAGCGTTAAGCGGCAAGGCTGATACACTCTTCGAAAGTCACGGCGAACAACCAAATGCCAGATGGTTTGAGAAAACGTTTGTAAACAAGGGCAGATTTGATATAATACTTTTCGTGGGTTCAGATAAGGTGAGAAATCTGAACTTGACCCGCCCCTGAATCATCTTCCTCTTAACACAATCTCAACCCGCCCAAGCCCCAGCAACCCCGCCTCCGCCAACTCCTGCTCAACTTTTCGCAATGCTTTTTCATCAGTAGCCACAACCAGGACCTTATCAAACCCCGAGAGCAAGTCCTGTTTAACATTTCTGACTATGTCTGATTTGCCTGTCTCGATTTCTATTGCAATGCTCTTGCCCTCTTTCACTGCCAATACATCAACATTTCCTGATTTTCGCACAGCTTCAAGACAAACCTTATAGCCCTGCTCCCTGAATCCCTCTGCATAAAACCGTTTCCAATACTCATGCACAAGTGATGCACGTTCAGGATTCTTAGCATCAAGTCCAAGAGCTTCTTTGCCTTGCTTGGTTAATCTCAGCAGGACTTTTCTTGTTCTGCCAAGCTTGACCACGTGGGCTTCTAACCAGCCTTGGTCAAGCAGTTGCTCCTTTAATCTATTGCCCATGCCCACGCTTATGCCCAGCCTTCGGTATCTCTTCTTTACGCCATCATCAGGATAACTCAGGACATCTGACAGGAATGCAAATCCTCCTTCATTTAAAGCGTTATCAAACAATGGAACCCGTGGAACCTGTTCACATTCAGAAAGCACAAGGCCAGGTAGAAGGTTATTTCGCCCTGAACCTGCTCTTTTCGTCTGGTTTATAGCGGAATACCTTGCCAAAATATCATCTGTGACTGCACCTTTCTTCACACTAACCAGAGGGAACTGAACAAGAAACGGTCTTGTCCAACGGTCCTGGAGCTTTACAATGCCCTGCCCTACTGGCAGCATGCTGAAATACTTTTTGTCTTCACTGTCAACTAACGAAAGAGCCGCAGCCTTATTTATATCAGTTGGCTCTTTCTGATTCAAACAGATTGTTGTATGTGTGTTTCCCAAAGCTGCTGGAGAAAGAAGATGAGGATGCTGGTCAAGAACAATCATGCCAATACCTAATTCTCTGCACTGACGAAACAGCATTTCCAGAGCACTTTCCTTTGCTGTATGGTCACGTCTGTGCAGCACATGATGAGCTTCTTCAATAAAGATGACCAGTTTCAGCGTTTCACGCTCTGTTGATTTTAGCCGGACATAGTAAAGCCACAAGCATAGCAGCGGCATGAGAAACTTCTTGCTTTCCTGACTCAAAGCATCAAGCTCAATAACTGTGTTCTCATGCAGGAGGTTTGAAGCAAGCTGTTCCTGTGATAACCTGTCCTGAGCAGCTATATCTGAGAACTCTATGCTTTCAAGTGCCCTCATTACAGTAATCTTCCAGCCGCCCACCCTGCCTTTGTCAGATATCTTTTCCACCTCTGCGATTATGTTCTTAATCGTGGGGCACAGATTGTCCTGGCTATAGAGTTTGGCAATTACCCTACGCAGAATGCTACGCGACCCATCCCCGAGAGTGAAAGCTTCTGACATTACATCCACAAGTTGGTTCACATACACATTGGCTTCAACACCAGGAGGCACAACAAATGGATTAAATGGAAACTTGCATAGAGGTCTGCCAGGGGTATAGATACTGATCTTCTTCTTCAGGCGCGGGATTAGGTGGCGGACAGTACGCTTCCAGTCAAGAAAGACAAACGGGATATTCCTGGCAACAAGCTGTTGAAGTATATGAAATGCTATGTTTATCTTGCCTGCTCCTGACCTGCCAACAATAGCCATGTTCTGCATTAGCTCATTCGTGGAGATCCCGAAAGGCCACTTTTCCTTTTCATAGATAACAGTGCCAAGATCAATCGCTCCCTTAGCTGTCTTCTCCGGCGGCAGCGATAACAACATCTTATTATGAAAATCACCAAGACGGCTATAAGCAGTAGAAATAATCTGCTTTTCAATCAGCGCCCTTAAATCAGGGTCTGCCAGTTCTCTTGCCTGCATCCAATGCTGGACCTGATGAGGCATTAGGGGCTTGAGTTTTCGGGCGATTGTTTCGATGTTCATCTTGAGCACTACGTGAGCATGTCACGAGGTAGTGCAGGGGCTTTAATAGAAATGAACTGATGCCTCCTGAGTCTTTATGACAGTATTACTCAGATTTTTGCTTTCTTGTGTCTAGCCGTCTTACCAATTCGTTTCTCTGCAATCTTGATGTATTGAGGATTCAGTTCTAATCCGATAAAATCCCTTCCATGCTTCGTTGCCACAACTGCTGTTGTCCCTGACCCCATGAACGGGTCAAGCACAATTCCTGGCCTGAAACCAGCATTACAGTCACATGAGAACACAACCTTTGTGCGCTCTTTAGAACGATACTGTTTCTCGTTGTAGTTATCGATTTGTTCTTTCGACGCCTCTTGGTCAGTGTATTTCCGTCTTCCTTTTTGTGCGTCTCTTAGTCCATAAGAAAACGCATCTGGATTTGCTCCGACTGTTCTTCTTAGTGATGGTGTTCCACATAGCTTGCATACCTTTTCTGGGCAACCTGCTTTAATCGGCGTTTCACACAGTTCTTCAGGGTAAACAGCAAAATGAGCCTCGCTGAGAGGTTTGGTTGTAATTGCCCAGACACATCTCCTGTTTCTGCCCCAGGGATGCGGGTTCTCACGATAAGCCTTTTTCCTCAGCGTGCTCTCTTTAAACGGCTCAAGCTGTTTCTGGAAAAAGTACTTCCTTGTCTTGCTGAAAAAGAAAAGATACTCGTAATCTACTGTAAACCTGTCTTCTACTGACGAAGGAATACAGTTTGGCTTGTGCCAGATGATAACATTTCGCAGAGTCCAACCACGCTCAACCATGGCAAGTGCAAACCGCAGTGGGATAAGGGAAAGGCATTTTATAGGCAGTTCTCTCTGTCCCCTTACCTTAGTTGCCTTGCTAATCCCTGTTGCTCGAGCATATGCCCTGGAATAAACATTATCTCCCTGGTGTAAGCTTCCTGCTTTAGTATAATAAGTGTCGCCCAGGTTAACCCAGCATGTTCCGGTTTTCTTAAGAACGCGCTGAACTTCATCAAAGCTTTCTACCAGGTGTTTAATAAACAACTTGATACTTGGCTCCAGGCCAAGCTGTCCCTTCCACGCGCCGCATTTCTTGCAGAATTGACTTGAGACATTAAAGCATGCCCTCCCTTTCTTGTGATGGCTTACGTTTGAGGTGCTTGTTCCGCCAGTCTTTTTATGCTTTATTGGCTTGCTAAAATCATGTTTGCAATTTGCATTTCCACCCCAAATAGCATTTGCACTTTTGCCGTAATCTCTAAGAGCCCAGTATGGTGGAGATGTCATGACCATATCCACGCTTTCATCCGGCAGCCTCCTTAGTCCATCCAACACATGCATATTATGAATGCTATTGACCTTCAGCATATAAGAGTGAGTGGAATATGCTTTAAAAGAAATGAACTGATGTCGTCTGTGGTGCAGATAAGGCTTGCGCCATTCTAGGAGGCCGCTATACTTCGTGTAGCGAGAATAGACCCAGCTGCAAAGAACTCGGAAAGCTGTCACGGCTCTATCAAATACCGACTGCTCTTGCAGAGGACACAGTGACTCGGCAGCCCTAAAGTAATTAGTTATATTTCATCCACCATATGCTCCATCACAATAATCTTTATAAAGTAACAGGTTGTATCCAACATATAGGACAACTACAATGACAGCCAAACAGCGTATATCTTCTGTAATCGGCGCAGGCTTAGCCGGGATACTGGCTTTATCTAATGTCGGCTGCGAATCCCAAGAGTACGTTTTGCCAAATGGGAAGACAGTTACATTAAATTATCATTCGGTTGTGTATTATGGTCACTCTCCATATGTCTACAGGGACGGAAGGAAAATACTTCTAGACAATCAGCCTGATTATGAATTACACAGTGGAGCCTACATAGAAGGAGTAGTTAAATACATAGGTCTTGTTCGGGACGCAAAGAAGGCAAAGCGCCTCAAAGTAATTGCTCAAGGAGTTACAGATGCGGCCCGTGACAGAAGCAAGAATGCTACGATGGATAACAACGGGGTTGTCATAGTGATGGAGCCTGTGAGTGGTGCTAAAGAACTGGTTCTCTATGTAATCAATCGCGATAATGACCAGTCATCGCGCGTTTTGCTAGATTACATTAAACATGGAGATAAGATAGAGGCTCCAACAGTAAGGCGATTAGAAAAAGAGATTCTAGGAAAAGAGTTTGCCGAATTAAATCAAATCGACACGTATTATGCGCATGAAATCAGAAAGTTATAATCACGCTGCTTGCACATACTGTCTATCAAGCGTACTACAGATAAGACACAAAGACTATGCCCAATGCTCTAGTTTTCTGTATTTGAATCAGTGTACGGCATGTTATCAATAACAAAGCACCTGAAGACTGTCTTAGTATACCAATTGTAGTAAACATTCCAGTATCGCATCTTAAAGGCGAAATGCACGAGCAATGTGCAGCTAATCCAGGTATAGTGTTGCCAGCAAGGGATGGCTTGAAGGCCCCCATGCAATTGCACGAAAATATCCCAGACTATCTGATAGATGAAGAGGATATAAACGCTCATGGTAAGATTACGCATCAGTTGATACTGATTGAAGATTGCAAAGATATGGGCAGGCTGTGGGCCATGGCGACTAATCACAGATAGTGCCGGGAGCCAGAACGCATTTGACTCTGACGGGATTCTTCCAAAAACACGGCAAAAGGTCTCAAAGCACCTTTGTTGAAAATCACGAGTAAATGCCCCGCGTAGACGAAAAAGTTGCATCGGCAAGGACATTAGTTCAAAGGCTCCCGCCATAAGGCGAACCATAACAGGAACGTTCTCCTTTATCGCATTCTTTACGTCGGCTGCTTTCTCACGTCGTTGTTTTTGCGTATCCTCCCAATATTTCTGAATATCAGATCTCTCACGATATTCCGGAGGGAATTTCATCTTATCATCTGTATGCTTGTCAATCTTATCACTGATGTTGCTAACCCGTACTTTTGTACTCGCAATAATGATCGAAGCCGTAAGAACGAGCACAAAGGTTAGCCAGATAAGTAGACCGATAAAAAGTATTCTTCCTGATGTTCGACCTATTAGTGGAAGAATGAATCCTAGCGCCAAGACATAGATTGTCAGCAAGACGTATGATGCCTGGCTACAAACCCTCTTCCCTTGTCCCCGGAAAGAGGGAATAAAGCAGCGATAGAGCAAGCGCTTATATGGATAGCCGTATAGACGGCTCGCGAGCATCCTATCGATAAGAAGAGAGCTCAAAGAAGCAACACAGTGTCCAACAAGAAGGACTATAAGGAAAAGTACTATTACTACCAGCGATGCTAGCCAGCCACGCCCCTCAGTAAATGCAGGTGAAAGATGGCTCATGAGTTTGTCTATGTTATAGGCATGGTTTAGCCACAGGTCGTGTGCATAAAGCCCCAAGAGAGTACATGCCCCTGGGATTACAACACCCATAAGATGATATTGAGATAGCTGTGCCGTCTTGAAGAGATTCGGCCTGTCCGTCATTGAATAGCCCACCTTTCAATATATACTCTTCAATCAGCCAATGCACATTGGGCTTGCCCCAAATGTATTTTGTAACGAACCGCAAAAGGACCGAAAAACATTTGATCCAGAACGTCAGCGCGAATGCCCTACCAATTCAACTTCTGGAGTTGTTCTTTCTTCTTCTGCAAGTCCTTGATTGCCTGTTCATGGCTTCTGACTTCGGCGTCGATGCTATCGAGTAGTCCTTTGAGTTTAGCAGAGAAGCCCGTAGCCACCTTAGCTCGTCTTCCTCTCCGAGCTCTCACTGGTTTGCCTGCCGGTCTATGAGCAGGTATTTCAGTATAATGCTTACCCAATGTTCTGCCGCCAGCAAATGTTTTCCCGCAGGTCTTGCACTTGAACACGCGCTTCTTCCCAGCTTGTTTTTTTGCCATTTGCTTTACCCTTTCTTCTCGATTACTCTGAATAGGTTGAGACAATGCTACAAGCAGCAAATCCCCCTGTCCACAACTTTGTAATCTTTTCATCTCTGATTAGATCGTAAGCATCTCAGTGTCGGATTGCTGCTAAGCCACCCACGTTTCGGTGGCTTATCTGACCGGGCTACCTCTGAACATACGCCTCAAGGTTCTTCGAGTTGCTCCGGACGTCTAACTGCTTATGCTTCTGCATTAACGACAAGAGCTTGTTCTGCAGGCCTTGTAATCGGTCTTCGTACATTACAGCACGCTTTCTTCGCTCTGCTTCTATAGCAAATAATCGTTTCTGCAGCTTGTCTCTCTCAGGAAACCGATAAGGAGAATACCGTGGCGTACGTTCTTCCATCTGCATGAGTTCTGTATCCACATAGCACTCGGTTCGACAGAGACTGCGTAGCTGTCTTTCCTGAAGGTCGCGCAATCTATCAATTTGCTCCAGGGTAAGTGTAATGTCTTGTTTAAGCAGGCTTGTTATTGACAAGCCTGAATATTGCCGGATCTTCATGTTTCTCACTAAGTCTCGTGCTTCTGCTTCCAGGTCTTGCGTGATAGTTCTGTATTGCCTCATCAGCGGTTCGCTGTAGTTACTTAGCTGCGTCATATCAGCCCCTCCGCCTGGGATAACAATCCCTGTAATTTACATCCCAATTCTGTCAGCTCATATCTCGGGTGGGCTTTCTTCCGCACAAAGACTTTCTGCACGATCCCTTTTTGCAGAAATAGCCTAACGATATCCCTGATGTTGTTGGCACTGATTCTGACATTTGAACCGAACTGTCTCAACCTTCGCTTCATCTCCGCTGGCTGCATCGGTTCAATAAGGACACGGACAATGGCTGTACGGTGCTTGTAACACACCCACCCATAAAGCTCCCAGTCCACACTGGGAAGATCATATGTCTTCTCTGGCAGAGACAATTCCCGATGCAGACGCTTTTGGCACCCCTGCCCAACCTCTGTGAGCCAGTACAATCTACTATTCTTTGCCTTTGGGTTAAGACAAGAGGCAATGCCCTTACCTGCGAATTTGCCCAAGATATAGCTACAAGTATCAACGCGGATGCCTGTTTTCCTGCTTATTTGCCTTGCAGTCAAAGGCTGTCTCATCGACACCAGGACTTTCTCCCGATTTTCTTCCTTTCTTATCCATTTGTAAACATTGCTAGTTTGCATTAGTAAATGCACTAGCCGGCTAATGTCTCCTCCCTACAGGCCATCTTCCGAAGCCTATAATGAGCCAATTGGTTGATATGAGAACAACACCCCCTTTTAAAGCACTTGAACTGATTTGCCCTACGCAAATCCCGTGTGATTATGTGTTGTTACGACTTATAAGTAGCAACTGATTTATAACTAATTTTCGGTAGCTTTAAGAATAGTGTATCAGGACAACAGGCAGTGCTGTGGAGAATGACGTTGTGGGCACTCTTACGCACTACATAGCTTGAGATTAGCGAAAACAGACTGCTTTTCTGGCAAATCAGTTCAAACTTATTTAAACTCAATTCCTTCGGGTTACCAAGATGGAGAATAAGAGTACCTGTGCAAATTGTCAGCGTGAACTTGACGTTGGAGTTGAGGCTATAAGGGTCGATACCGGCGTCATTGGTATGAAAGGCTTTGTACCTTTGGACACTCTCTTGTTTTGCTGCGAGAAGTGCATGACAGAATACCACGACTTAGGCAGTCTGCCGAGCGTGCCCAAAAGAATTCCCTAGTTCCGGAGATGGCTAAAGCACGTCTCATGCTATTGTGCAACCTGGGAGTGCACTGCCCTCTACGTCTGCACGAATGGTGGACTGCAAATCGGCTAGTTTTCGGATCAATTCTTTCACCAGTTCGTTAGTTTCTTCTTTTTCTCTTTCCAGAGCATCTATTCTTTTTTCATAGTTTGTCTTATCTTCCGCCGTCACCATGTCTTCGTCACTTATCTGGTCAGACAGCCCAAGAAATTCCGAATAATACTGTATCTCCTTCTCCCGAGACCAGCCCATTCGATACATGAGCCCCTGTCTTGTCGGATATCGCTTGAGCCAATAACAACAGGCATTGTGTCGGATGTCGTACAACCTCATTTTGTTATAGGGCTTTCTTGCAGGTGTCTCGCTATTGCCAAATGTTCTCTGTGCGAGATGTCGAAGGTATTTGTTGAAGGCGGCAGGTTTCTTGATGAATATGAAATCATCAGGGCCAAGATCATGGCTCTTGACAAATTCTCTTAACAGACGTGGGCACAGTTTAAGGTTTATTGTCCTCCCAAAGGTCTTTGCGTATTCATTCCTGATACTTAGGCGAGCAAACTCGCTGGAAAAGTCCTTCACCCGTATCGAGTACGCTTCTGTTACACGCATGCCTGTGTCGTACATGAACCACATCAACACCCTATAGTCGTAAATGGCCCTATTCGCTAGGGTCTTGAATTCGTCTTCAGTCAGATAGACCCATGGAGGCTTACGCCCGTCGCTCCTTCGTAAATCGCATGTAATATCTTCGCTGGCTCTGCCGGTTCTTCTGAGCCAACCCCAGAACGCCTTAAAGTCCTTGACATATTCACCTGGTGCCAGGAAAGGTTTGCCATTATCCCTTAAGATGATGCCTTTACGCATGTCATGAATGAGTTGATGGATTTCGTCCTTGGTGATCGTATCCAAATCCTTTTGGAGGCGTCTAGCGAAGAAGATGAGTTTGCTTCTCAATTCGTTCAATCTGGAGGGGCATCTTTCACCTTTTGGAGATCGTGGCGAAGTATTCTTGCCAAACTCCATATCTGATAAGAATGATAGTATTAAATTGGAATTGTGCTTGGGAATGCTCTTAATACCGTCCCAGTTGAGGCTTTTCCACTGCTCCCATCGTCTCGCATGATCGTAAGGATCTCTCTTTAGCATGATCCAATACAGCCGCCCCCTTTTAAAACAAATGAACTGAGTTGTACCTCCCCAGAAGAATAACCCACAGTCGTATATTCGGTTGGGGCGTCCAACTTTTGGTAATTATTGTGGGGATGTATTATGTCCCTCCTGTTATACCGCAATCCTTCACATGTGTTCATGACATATCCATGACTTCCCAGTATTTATAATTTTCCCTAATGCCAATTGTAGTCTGATTCAGTTGATAGTATTTATACGCCGCACACGAAGTCTTTATAGAAATGGACGATTGTAATTTCGTGGATAAGCAATTAGATGAAGTATTGCAATTGGCAACGCAGATTGAATGTCTTACGGGAGCAGACACCAGTGACTCGACCACTGTTAGCCGAGAAGCGTAGGGGTGCTGTGAGTGCAGCATCCAGCCATCAGAACAGCTCGGATCAGCTACGGCCACAACTGCTATGCAGTGACGAAAAGACCTAGAACCTGGCGTGCCAGTAATTGGATCTGCTTGAGCAGTGCCTTGGCATCTTTGTCGTATGTATCTGAAGCGTCCGTCGCCAGAATTACTAAGAGGTACGGTGGAACACCTAACGCCTCAGCCAGCTCGTTCAGTCGTTCCAAGCTAAGTTTTCGTTTACCACGTTCTAACAGACTTAGGTAACTACTAGTGAGATTAACTCTGTTCGCAAACTGCTTCTGCGTCATTCCGAGTTGTGCTCGGATCTTCCTGATTTCCTGTCCGACTTTCGACGTGTCGGTCTTCATTTTGCATCCAATCGGTAAAGCGTCAGGCAGCGGGAATGGCTTTTAGCTTTGTCCGAAGGTTCTTTGCCAAAATTTGAAGGCCCATATAATTGTCCTGAGTACCAGTTTCCGTGGTCCTGCGAGGTTGGAGGGTCCTACGCGCGCAGCTTGAAGACCCTTGATCTTCCTTTCTATCTTGATTCTGTCGGTCCAGTCGAAGTCATATTTGGATCCGAGTTCCCGAAGAAGGGCAACGGCGCCGTCAACAGCCTTCTGGGTATCAGTAACCGAGCTTGCTGTTTCGTTGGATGCGGGATTCATACGTCTGCTCCTCTCTGGGCCTTCAGATACTGTCGCCCGAACCATCGTTCTCCGCTTCCTGCCATCCCGCTGCCGGTCGTTTGATATCCTGGCCCTCCGATGGGTTGGCGGGTCGGGGGTCGGTGTTTAGACAAGTTAACCAACTCCATCGAAAGGTACGATAACCAGGGACGACCTTGGCTTAGGGGAGCAAGAACCGACAGAAACAACGGATCGCACGCCATATAACCTCGGACCTACAATAGGAAATGGCATCATCTGCACCTTTTCGCCATTCCCACTGCCATATGCGTGCACCAACGGAGGCAACAGGACGCTCTTGCTTCACACGCAGTAGCAGCGACCCCGGCCAGAGAGGCCATGCACGGTCGGGGGGCAACAGACTACGAGCTAGCAGCACCGTTCTTATCCTCCGAAAGTTGTCCCGCATCCCTACGACTCCTTCTTTGGCTGTCGCAGGAACTTACAACTGGTATTCAGTTTTCAAGGAGCAGTCTATCGCGGCAAAGCGCCGCAACCAATCTACCTCTATTATAGAGTTCATTTACAAATAGTCAATTAAATTTACAGTTTTTGCAAAAAACGTGACAGAAAGTCTCAAGAGCAGCTCCTGCCGTCTCCCACATGCCAAACAGCGGCGCTCCCAATCATCCCCTTCCCAGTATTCGTTTCTCAGTATCGGACCCTCTCCACAATGCCCACACCGCTCTGTAACGAAGTTTTCGAACCTTTCGGACCAGTCAGGCCTGTCTTCGAGTCTATGCGTTCTGGCCTTCGACACGAGACGCAAATAGCGTTCAACGTCTGCAATGACTTCTCTTGTTGACCGGTACCTTTCGGACGGCTTCTGCTGAGCCGTGTGGTCCAGGCGAATTAAATGTTGCGCTGTTTTACTGAAACGTCTGGAAGATCAGTCGAATTGTTTTAAAGGGCAGTTCCTCGAGGTTATGACATGAGAGAAAGAGCAATCATGCGAGACGTAGAGGAAGAAGGTTTGGAAGAGGTTATTCAGACAGTGAAGAAGTTAATAGCGGAGGCTGAGAAGAGGTTAGAAGAAATCACTGAGCGACGGCAGGACTAACAAGCGTGGCAAATCTTCTGCCAGACCTGGCCCAGATGACAGCAGCTTTGTCGTCCTCTGGAGGCGGAAGTCAAAGCCCGCGCCTTGGTGACCGGAAAGCAGGTTGAGGAGACCGAGGAAACTCATAACCCGACTTCGGGTGCTCTCTGATGATTAAACTCATGCAATATTAGACACTTGAGAAAGCTACAAGCTGCGGAGATCAGCGAAAGTGAGTGGTGCCGAGCAATACTCAGCGGGCATAGGTGGCATATTAGATTCGTATCACAGATCTCCTGCAGCACGAATAGAATAGCACATATTTCAGCCATCGCAGAGACAGATTGACGCGTCGGCCAGCTCTGAGAGCTAAGACGTTGGCGTGACGCACAACGGAAGAGAGTATCGCCATACGGCGATACCATAGGTCAATTCCAGCCGGGTCCGAGCCGAGAAGTATGACTTAATTTGGGCCGTCAATACTGCCATTCTTGCTGACGACTTACTCTCAACGGCCTCTCTTAAGAAAGCCTCTTCGGGTTCAACCTTGGGAAGAAAGTCCTCTACGAACCAGCAATGCTGGTAGCTGATAAGATTTCTGCGAAACATGTCAACAGAAACGACGTGATAAGCCGCGTTGTAGCAAGGGAATCGGGTACAGCGTGAAGAAAGAGTATTCCCGGGGGGGTTATTGGTGACCAGCCATCTATAATACATATGACGCAAAACGTCGAGGTCCACGGAGCGGCTATCGCTGAGAAGGAGAGATGACCATGAGCAAGAAACGCTCGATTCCTCTAGAGAAGGACTACTCGATCGTAAGTATTTTGATGACCCTCATGAAATACCGGTCAAAGCTCAGCGCTAAGGATTTGAGCGGCCTAGCCAGAGCTGTCTGTAGGCCAGCCAAGAAAGACAATCTCAGAAAGGCACTGGGGAACCTGATGAATCACTGGGGAGAGTCCAGCGCCAAGGATAAGAAAAAGCTGCTGAAGCAGGCTGTCGATGCCGCAAATCCTTCCCAGACTAATGAGCTCATCGCACACGCACTGATGATTGTGAAGAATTACTTGGAGGAGTTCAGCATGAGCGATCTAAGCGACCTGGTCCGGACTCTCCGTCATCTGGCCAAAGAGAAATACGGAGAGAATAGCGATCCCCCCCCGTGGTTCATGGTCTTTCTGTACTTTCTGGCGATCAGAGTTGGCAACGAGTTTGATAGCGAGAGTTAGAATTGGGCGGTAGTTGAAATCCATGATGGGCAAGGAAACGTTCGGGATTCTATCCGTCCCGTAGGCTTCCAGCCATGTCTTTACCGTGGAGAAAGGAGATGAGCACACGAGATAGAAATGAGGTTGTAGTTGTAGCGAAGAGGCGGGGACATGATCTTGGCGTCACTAGTCAGGGTTGCCGCAAACAGAGTTGCAATAAAAAGAAATAAGGAGAAACAACAATGTCAATGCAAAGAACACGAATAGTGGTACTGCTCGCCGTTGCGCGTATGCTGTTGTTCCACGGAGCCCTCTATGGGGCGACGTACTACGTGGACAACTCGTACAGCACGAACGGCGATGGTACGGCCTCGACAGACGTGGGCAGCCCCAGTGGGAGCGGAGCGTGGAACAACCTCGTCGACGCGGTGACCGGACCATCCCCCGGTGACATCCTGGAGATCCGCGAAGGGACGGGAGTCTATTACATCAATGATGAGATCCCGAACCCGTGGGAACTCAACTACTCGGGGACGGCTGCCAACCCAATCATCACCCAGAACTACGCCAATCACCACGTGTATATCTCGGGTGAGAGGGACATCTCAACCAGCACGTGGACGCACCTGGGCAACGGGGTGTATGAAGCCACGGGCGGAGTTACAGGAACGACGAACAAGTTCCCCTTCACTGCGTGGTACGACCGCGGGTCCGGTCAAGAGCGTTTGAAGGTCATCCAGAACAACCGCAACGCCAATTCCACGCTCGCCGCGGGTCACATGCGTTACACAACTGACAACCACGTCGTCACTTACCTCTCGGACGATTCCTCCTCTGCCGACGCCGACGATTACGACGAGACACTCTCCGGAACCACGACGATCACAAGCGGTAATCCGTACGTCGACATCACCATTACACCGAACGACGATATCCTCGAAGAGTCCGCCGAGACCGTCATCCTCACGCTCACCACCGGGACCGGATACGTCGTTGGAACGGCCTTCAACGCAACCGTCACGATCACCGATAACGACGAAACCGTTGCGACGATCACGGCGATCCGCGCCTCCACGGCCGAGTGCAGGGCTGACACCGGAATGTTCAACCTCTCCCGACCCCAAACCAGCAGTGACCTGACGGTCAACTACAACGTCACGGGAACCTCCAACAATGACGATTACGACGAGACACTCTCGGGTTCAATGGTGATTAGCGATACAACCCCATCCATTGACATCACGATCACGCCCAGCAACGACCGAATTGGCGAATGGAACGAGACGATGATCCTGACTATCACCACGAAGACGGGATACGACATCGGTTTGCCCTCCAGTGCTACCGTCACCGCGACGTACGAGAACGTCACCACTCATCCGCTAACGGTCAACAACGGGGCGGGCTACAGTGTCGGTTGGCCATGCAGCGCAACCGTGACCATCAACGATAACGACGCGATCACAGTGACGATCACCGCGACGTACTACAACGTCTACCTGCTGACGGTCACTGACGGAACGGGCAATGGGAACTACGCGGAAAGCACTGTTGTGGCCATCTCTGCGGACGCCCCACCTCCCAACCAGGCATTTGACATCTGGACGGGTGATACGTCGTACATCGACTACCCGAATGACACCGACGCCAACGTCACCATGCCCAACGCCGATGTCTCCGTAACGGCGATATACACGCTGGCCAATAGAACGGTTTCCCAGCAGGACAGCGGTTCGGACAAGCTAGTCTCGATGGAGGCGGAGAACTACGAGGAGATACTCGCGCTGACGTCCGATTCGGCCCGCACAATAGGTTCGGGTCCGGCGACGGTAACCATCAGTAACGACGATACCGTAACGATCACCGCCACCGACGCAATCGGCACCGAAGCCGGTGAGACTTCCGGGACGCTCAGCATCTGCCACAGTTCGGACAGTATCGGTGACCTGACGGTCAACTACAACGTCATGGGGACCTCTAACAGTGACGATTACGACGAGACTCTCTCGGGTTCCGCGACGATCACGAGTGGTAATTCGTACGTGGATATCACCATCACACCGAACGACGACGCGATCGGTAAATGGGATGAGACGGTTATCCTGACGATCACGACCGGGACCGACTACGACGACTTGGACGACGAGGAGGATGAAGCCGTTATTGTGACGCTTTTCAGCCGGAACGGTTACATGGTCGATTTGCCTAACCGTGCGACGGTGACTGGCTCCCAACGTAAGAAGTGCTGAGACTTTGATACTTTGTGCATCAAAAGTAGCCGATAAGACCACTGGCAATCTGGCCGTCGACTGCACAACTAAGGCGACAGCCTGCAGTGGCGAGGAAAGGAGAGTCAAAATGCTCAGCACGATACAAGACAGTGAAGCCCAACAGCCACACGGTAGGGCAAGACGCCGACGCCGGAGTTGCTCATCCAAAAACAGCTTGAATCCAAAGCCTTCTGAAAGATTGTCTGCGAAAATTGCCCAGTATGTATTAGCATCGAAGAAACTGACGCAAAAGGAACTGGCGAAAAAGCTTGGTGTACAGCAAGGCTATATCAGTAAGGTCACCCGCGGAGAGAAGAACTTCACGCTTAGCCATCTGGAGTTGCTAAGCAGCTTCCTTAATATACCCGTGGCTGTCTTGGTTTGGAAAGCATGTGCTTCAAAACCGCCCAGGAGCAAAGCTCGGCGTAAGCTGTTCGAGAATATGAATAGACTCGTGAGCGACCTCTACCCGGATTGCTTCAAGGTGGCATGATCCCAGTTGCAGGCTTGTGACCTGAATGCGCGTGGCAATCGGTAGTTGTTGGATTGCTCCCGGTTCTTGGTCCGGATAGCGAGCAAGTTTTTCGATGCTAGTTGGCCTTGGCCGCGAAGGAACTGGCATATTAAGCCATACGTCGCTATCGGCGAAGTGACCACTGCGAACACAGCCGGAAGTGACGGATGGGCAGTTTCAGACGTCGGTCCAGAGCGCAGGCAAAGGGGACTATTCACAACAACGAGCAGTACTCTCTGGATTTGCAGAACCGCCCGAAGTAAACGCTCTGCCGAACAGAAGATTTTAATGGTCCCGGAAATCCTGCCTTGCCAGCGCTAGCATAGAGCAATGGGGAGGAATAAACCCTTTCCGCAAGCGTTTACATATTAAGATAAGACTCACCAAGGAATCGGCGGGTCGGGGTCGGTGTCTAGTCACCGTGTCTACCCTAATTCCCTGGTGAGCCAAATCGCTTCGCCTAAACTTAGGGTATCGCCCTGAGAAGCGAGGCAGTGTCCCAAGTTCAACTGCCAGATGGTGCCCGTCATTAGCCCAGGGTCTGGGAAGCCAAATCAAGTAATTTCGTGACTAATGTTAAGAAAACGAACAGTCCGCGCGTTCTTTTTCTGCTAAGCGTAGTCAACCCGTTCAGGTTAGCATATAAGCCGAGGGTAGGTAATGTTGTCAGATGAACATCTCTTGGGCCTTGCAAACGGCGACCCAGAATCGTTCAGTGTTGTTATGCGCTTCGCCTACTCAATTGCCGTTAGGGCAGCGAGGAAAAGGGGCTTCAGCAGCATGACTTGGAGGATATTGCTGGAGACGCTCTCGTTGATGCGTTGCGCGTCGTTCGCGAAGGCAAGGTTCTTCACGGGGGTGAGCTCGCAAGTGTTGTGAAACGAGCAGTGTGGCGATATGCGCAGCAACTTTGTAGGAATTCTCTTAGGATGAAGCGATCCTATGTCGACATGAACCAATTGCCTGATTTGCACTATGCTATGAGTGAGCAGGTCTTGTCTGCAGATGGCTTTCATGCAGAAAAGCTCTATCAAGAAGAGCGACCGCAGGAGAAGCAGAAGCAAACGCGAGCGGATCTGATTGTCGTCGACGGAGAACTAGTCAAGTATTTCCGATCTCATCCCGAAAGAATGTATGATCTCAATCCGAGGAAGTTCGAGGAGCTTGTAGCTCTCATACTACAGGATATGGGGTACTCGGTTGAGCTTACTGCGGAAGGCACTGATGGAGGGGTAGACATCTTTGCCACACAGAAGATAGGCATCGGACAGGTCCTTCTCATCGTTGACTGCAAACGGTATGCTCCGAAGAATCATGTAGGTGTCGGCATTGTGCGATCCCTTTATGGATTGGGGGAAATGCACCGAGCAACCAAGTCAATGCTTGCCACCACATCCTTTTTCACCCGCCAAGCCATGGAATTTGAGAGAGAAGTAAGGCACAGATTGAGCCTTAGGGACTACAATCACTTACTTGAATGGCTCGATAGCTATGGTTTGGGCGCGTAATAGCGTGGTGTCCTCTCTCAACCAAACCGGCCTCGGGCGAATGAAGGCTTATACCAAGACTGTGAGAAGATGTCAAGAGGAGAAAAGTCGCGTAAATCCGGCTGTCGGATGCGTAGCTATTGAGCAGACACTTCTGCTTACACACTCCTAGGGCGGTCCTTCGCTCGTACAAACGAGCGACTAGCCCAATTATCCTGAAATCTCACGGACTTAGAGCCTCCTAAACGAGTTGCCACTTTAGGCCATGCTCCCTATAATGACCTGAGGTAAGACAATCTGATCTGGCTGGCAAAGGCCAGTCCACTAACGTCTTCATGGGAAACTGCGACATTTTTCTGAACGCGAGACGCCAGGTGGGCCGTGCCTCCCTTGCCTATGGCATGGGAGCACGCTCTACCATTCGTGTTCGCGGCGTCGCAGCCGCCCCATGAAATGGTTACGAGTCGTGCTCCCTCTTCTTGCGCAAGGGATGGCTTATGACACTGCAAGATAATGAAGTTTTCTCTGAGACCGAGTGGACTGGCATTTCTGAGGATTTGGGATTATCACCTCGACAGGCACAGATAACGCGCCATGTCTTCAGCGGTCTTAGCGACAAGGAAATCGCAGCGAAACTAAGAATCAGTATACCTACGGTTCGCACCCACCTTACACGCCTGTTTGGCAGACTCAATGTGCGAGACAGACAGAGCTTGGCTTTATGCGTTATCAGAAGTTTTCGTATCACCTGCAAGAAACTTGGTTGTCCTCGAAGACAAGGTCATCGAGAACAATGACATCATAAATAATACAAGTATTGACGAATTGCTAAAATCCTAACCTGCTGTAGAGTAGGGGCACGGTAGAGTTGCTGCTTCCCAAAGGGTAAGGCTGTGCTTTTATTCGTTCAGATCTGCTCAGGCACACAGCCAAGTTCTCGGTAATCTCAGGGCTCTTGCCGCCAGCTTGTGTCAATGACGGAGGTATTCGTTTGTGCTTTAAGAAAGGAGCAGTGTAATGAAGGTACAACAGGTTATTGTAACGATGGTTGTCGTATCGACACTTTTTTCGAGTATGACCTTGGGTAGTGCGTATTCAGAAGACTTCTCAACAGAGCCTAACTGGATAACTAACGATCCCAACCTCTTCTACTGGAACTCCGGGTCTGAGACATATGCTGCAACACAAGTCAACGTCAATGGCGGCGGGAATTATTCGTACTATGACGTGGGACACGATGGGGGTTCCTTTACCCTGGAGTGGGACATTGTTCTGCATAGTGTTGGGTACGCCTCTGACCTCAGCTTTGGTGTGTTTGACCCGGACTTAGATACACAAAGTGCCAGTATGGCTAGGTTGGGGTTCACGCGCGCTGATGAAGGTCTCTTCGTCTTCATGGACTTCCGGGACGCCGACGGCAACAGCTCGTATACTAAGACGCCCGCAGACCAGTTTGAGATAGATACCTTGTATCACGTGGTCATGGAATACGACGACTCAGCAGGCATGATAACAGCTGATGTGACTACGGATGGTAACGATTTCACTTCACTCTCCCTGAGCGGACTTTCTTCACTTGGGTCCGATGTGGGGTACATTGGGAGTTCGAATGTCAGGGCGGGAAACTTTCAGGTGAACGGAGCACAAACAGTTGGAGAGTTTGACAATGTGAGCTTCGTCCCAGAACCCGCCATGCTGTCGCTGCTGATGCTGGGGGGGATGGGACTTATTCGGCGCAGACACAAGTAATTGCTCAGGTGCTTTGCAACAATTTAAACCCGGTGGCGTAGGGTCGGTGTATCAACAACGGGCAGCCAGAAATGGTTGCCCGTTCTTCATAGTGACCGTGCAAACACAGTAGTATTCAACGTCAGCGGCTTTGGCAATGATATGGTATAAGCGTTAAGTCACACAGGCGGGTGTCAGCGGAGTGAGTGCAAGCGAGCGTAGCTGACAGCCGTGGACTCGGCTCTGGATACCTTTCTCTGGGGCGGGTCACATGCCGTGCTTGTTCGCCTTCTCAATCTGTGCTTGTGGCGCGTAAGAATGATCAATAGGCGTTGCTCCGAGATCCCTCTGAAGGCGTTCGGCCTCAGCCACCAGTTGCCTGTCATACCCGACAAAGAGGACAAAGGTAAGTGTTAGCAGGACAAAGTACACGACGACCGCGACTGCGGCAAGCGGCACGCCAAAGCGAACAAGAAACGCTGCTGCCTTCCATGCACAGACACAGTAGAGACCCGTGAATGGGACTGCAATAATGACCGTAAGCAGTTTGTACCGCCATGAGAAGTACATGATGACTCGACACGTGGTTTCGTAACAGGGAACAGGCAACCGCGTGATTGCTCGGATGCGAGACTCAAGTGCTTGAAGGTACCGATAGCGTGCGAGCAGCTCTTGGCGCTGCAGTTCCTGCATGATGAACCATCCGTTGATGATCAAGGGCAAGAACACAAACATGATTAGAGACTTGTCCGCGTTCTGGAACGAAAGCAGGATGAGAATGAAGATGCCCGACACAGCAATCGTACACGTTGCGCCTAAGGATTGCCAAACCGTGCGCCATTGCCCTACTGATATCTCGTATTCCTGCAGCAGCGAAGCCAGTTCGTCTTGCTCTCTCATCTGCCTTCTTCCTTCAGGCGAACGTGAGGCTCAGACGCCGGGGGCAGACAGGTGCGAAGCGACAAGCTGTCCACGCGGAAACTCTCGTTTTCCTGCATATCACCTGCCACTGCGAAGAGTCCCACGGTAGTTGTAATGAACATAGCGAACAGAGTCGCTACAAGGAGTTTCTCTAAGTGCGTCCACCGTTCCCAGAGAAGCTTGGCAGTTTCAGGATCAGACAACGATCGTGCGGCAAGGCCCTGTTCCATGCTTATCTCCTTTGGTCAGATATTTCCCAGATGAACTCACACCCACGCCCAAACCCTCTTCGATGATTCTATCGTATCTCTATGCCCGGTCAAGGACAAGTGATCTTTTTCAGCCTTGCAGGTGCAACTGTTTTGCGTGCTGCCTCTCAGACAGCCGAAAGGCATATTGGGCACTTCGCTTGCTCAGCTAACCACATAAGCCTGTCGGTCGTGTGAACAGCCCCCCCTTTATCCCTAAATATTGCCGCCAGTTCCCTGAAAGCCATAAAAGGCACCTCCAGAGTCGGCTAACCATTTAAGGCTTTCGCCTCTTGCTTACTGATGTTTCCGGCCTGGGCTCTGGCGGGTTTGAGGCCTTCGGCAATAGTAAGACCCCCTAGGATTAGGGGTCGTAAGGTTCGGCCTCAATCAATAAGAGCTGAAAGGAGGTAAACAAGAAGATGAATGATACAATAACTTATTATGTTTCATTGTTTGAACAGATACAGCAGAAACAACGTGACCCGCAGGTAGCAATAGCTATTATGCAGCAAATCGGCAAAGACAACCGGATGCAACAAATCCAGTCTGAGCGAGTCCAAGAGAATTCACACGATGAGCCAGCAACAGCAAAGCAGCTTGGCTTTTTGAAAGACTTGGGTGTTGAAGTCAAGCCCGGGTTGAGCAGAAAGGAAGCTTCGGCGTTGATTACTGAGGCTAAGGAGAGTCAGTAGGAGTGAGGGTTTGTTGATATGCAAGAATGAACAGTTTCATAGCAGAGGCTTTGGCCTCTGCGCTTTTTGTGTGTTCTGATCATCTGATTCTGCTGCTTCTATTGCTTCTTCAAGAACAGCTGCCGCCTCGCTTGGAAATTCGCCTTTTCCGGCACCAGAAATCAAGATCTGTGCAATTCTGCGCGCAGCCTTGTCCCTAACCATTTCCCCAACTTCGGCTCCCTCATACAGCTCCTTCATCTTCCGACTTGAAACCCCCATATTGCTAAGCTCAAAAGTGAGAACTCCCAGCGAAATCAACGGCGCTGGCCTTTCTAAGGCCAGTTTCCCGACTTTCCGAAACTCCATGTGTGATGTAATGGACCCGGAATCTATCTCCATCATATTTACTATCTCACACAAGTCGATAAAAGATTCGAAGCTAAATACTTTATGCAATTCTTGTCGCGTCCTTGTCACTAAAGACTTGAACATAGATACTGCATTTTCTTTCTCTCTAGGGTCCTCACCTGAATACATGTCCCTTATGCAACACATTAGAAAGTGTTGATTGCAACTAATATACCTTATGCTCTCTTCGTGAATAATACCCATTGCTATTTGGGGCAACTCGGAACTATCAAGGGATTCCTTGAACCACCGTTTTGACTTTTCTCCCCATGATAATCCATAAAACGCTCCAAAGAAATTAAAAGGCTTTGCCATTAAGTAATCATTTACACAATGTAATGTGAACTCGTCAGTACTCTTTGCATCAAGACAGTTCTTATATGCAGCGGCTTTCAAGAAATAACCAGCTACAGTAGGATGATAAATACGAAGCCAACGAACATAACGTCCAGGCTCTATCTCATCGGTTGCAACTAAGTGAATTAGCCCCTCCTTCTGCAATTCATCAATATCTCTCTTAATCCACATTGCATCCACATCAATTTCAAGCTGGGTCAGTGCAGATATCCTGAGCACTTCATTTCGGCAGGGAGAGTTTTTCAAGTAATATACATATATGTAGTTCAGAACTGTCCTCTCGGGCAGGCTTGAGAGCTTGCCCTTATATCCTTCCGCTTGCCAAGCTTCAAAGAAAAAACGTAGGATGTTTAAGTCTTTACCGCATTTGTCGATTAGCTTGTCAGTATTCCCTATTCGTTTCTCTTCTATTGACCTACCGCCTGCGAAACGATTGACGATGCCACAGATTGAGTCGTTATCAACGAGCAATTCATGCGTTTCGCTCTCTTTGTTAAAGAAATCGAAATAGCTCATTGGCCCATCACATCCTGGAGGCTTGCTGACTATAGAATCCAAGTCTACGCTACGGGAGGTCAGCAGCAGCATTGCTCTGGGGACCTCAATAGAGAACAGGAGATTATTGACCTCCTCATGTCTCAAATGGACATTATCCAAAATTACAAGATGCCTCTCATCACATGAGCCTATAAAGTTAGCCCATTGACTGGAATCTGACACAGTGGTGGCATCATGATAGTGAACCGACAAGCCCTCCTGTGAGAACTCATAGCCTATCGCTAGGGCAAGCATTGACTTCCCAGTACCAGGCGTTCCGTAAATCAGAAACCGTCCACGTTTCTTCAGAGAATTGGAAATCATGGCATGGCATGGTCTCCGGCAGTAGCTACCATCCTCTGCAAAGTCATCCTTAGAAATCCACCGGCCGTGCCGGTGTGGTTCGAGTCGCTCCTCTAGCGTCATGAAAGCTGAGGGGTGGGTTCCGACTTGTTGTTGTGCCGCACGTGCTTTGTCAAAAGGAACAATCTTCTTGGCAGTATTCTTGTCCTGTCCCTCAGTCCCCACAGATTCCGAACACGCAAGAAACAGGCCCTTGTACTCCAAATTCTCCGTATCTTCTTCTGTGGGATGCAGCAGATTCGCAAACACTTGGATTGGAGGAAAAACTCCTCGCTCATCGCAAAACTTCTCAAGCGTCTCATTCAGGTCCCTTATTCTTCGCGAAACAGTAGACCTATGTATGGAACAGCCGCATGTTGTCTTAAGCTCCAATGCAATAGCTTGTTGGTCCTTTCCATACGACTCCGGAAGCACTTCAAGAAACTGCTTAAGACTTGGCCTGGTAGCCCTTCCAAGCCTCATTGAGTGTTCGTCCTCCTGCTCCTCGACAAACGATGGTAATCTCTTCTTTAGAAACCCGGCTATCTTCTCATGATCCGATTTCAATGCGCTCTTCTTAGTCTTCGTGTTATTGTTACTCACGTTATTCTCCCCGGACGGTGCGAGGCACTGAAAAATATATAACCACCTCTTACGCAAGACCTTGTCCTAACTATCGTACAAGAGCTACGCAGAATTGGCAAGCATTCATACTGGCTAGTATGAGATTCGGGTGTCGCGGGGTAAATACAGCACGCAGCCACAGAAGTAACCATTCCAAAGGAATGACAAAACGAAAGCCTTATAAGGTAGCTCCGCCACTGTTTGGAATGGGAATAGCATCAGAGTATCAGTATCACGTATTTGCCCTGGTTCGCGGAAACAGGAAGAGAGCTGCCTGGTACATAGCACAAGGAGCCGACTTAGGCGTAGTCCATGACGCGCCCACGATAACTTGTCTGGCCTCGGATATTAGTGACTGTCATGCAAGAATGCTGGAAGGAGAAGGAGACCGGGCAGGTGTGCTCAGAGATTACGGATACTTAGGGTTTTCGTTTGACCCTCCCTGCGAGAGGGCAATCTACCGGGGACGAATCTATTGTACCCAGAGGTTCTCAGGAAATCAGCAAAGGTATTTTCTCAACAAGCTAAGAAAGAAGATAGACTGGATCAGGGATGACGATGATCCAACGTAACGTAGCAGATTACCCGTCTGATGTTCCTACGTTCTGTTCTGCATTTCTCAAATAGTCGCGCACCTAAGGCTCAGGACCCCCAAATCCCCCCAGAAACCCTGTGCAATTCTTGTGCATAGGCTTTCTGCAAGTCGTCCATGTTCGAGAGCTTAATCTGTGCACACAAATTGCACACTCGGGCCGTAACTCCTTGTGTTGACTTGCGTTACAGTCCACGCGAAACTGCATGTATGAGGAAAGAATACCATCAACTAGTAGACTTCATCAGCAATGGCATGATACCACGCAACCCCACGGGGTTCACCGTCGATCCGTTCACGCTACAGGCCCCTACTTTTGATGACAGCATATTGCCAGATATCTACTACGTATCAAAACAAGGGCATGAACGTGTTTTCGCCGCTATTCCGTCATGTGAGGAGGTGCGTAACTGGATAGCAGATAATCATGAATGGCTGTGCATCAGCGGTAACTTCATTGGTTTTTGGGAGCACAGAGAGCAACTCTACCTTGACATCACGAACGCAGTTCATGGCCGCAAGCAGGCACTATCTTATGCGAAACAGAACCGCCAGCTCGCGATTCTTCATCCATACACGCAGGAGGAGATTCTAACAGGTTACGACGAAGGGGCGAGATTATTCACGGCAACAGGCCTGGGCCGGAGGTGCATAGCATGAAGCCTAACCGTGACAATCTCGTTCCAAGCCCAGGTGAACTGCCACGGGAAATGGCAGTGCAAGCAGGTCAGATCTTCGGCTTGCGAGAGGTCATGTCTCTTCCCCCAGCAGCAAGGGAGTATTTTGCCCAACTCCTGAGAAATCTTGCTGATGCAGTTGAATCTGGAAATGGCCCAGCACCTGAGCAGCGAGAGAAGCAGGCCGGGGAGGAATCGCGTCCCTGCACAAACTGCCAAGACAGACACGAGTGCAAAGAAGCGTGCGATAGGTTGGAGGAGTCTTTGCCAGGCGTTACCCAGGGCAGAGGGAGTAAAGAAAACTCAACCGGCCTTCATGTGGAAACCCTCAGAGATTACGAGCATACCAGGCGTTCTCAAGTCTTCCGGGAGTACGAATCCTGCAAAGAGCTGTTTACCTCTAAGCAATGGGAGGTCATCTACCTTTACTACAGTCAAGGGCTTACGCAAAAGGAAATCGCCACTGAAACCAGAAAGAGGAGAAGCGCCGTAAGCGGTCTTATCAAACGGGCAAGAGGTATAAAGGACAAGCATTTTGAGCAACAGCGACAGACATTCGTCAACCTCTACAAGGATGAAATGCGTAATTCTGCGTAAAAACGCGGCGCATTGCTGCTCAATTAGGAAGTCTCAGTGGAAACATGGATACCAGCAACAACGATGAAGAAGGAGAGCACGAGATGAGAGAAACGCAAGAAAAGTACCAGTGGGAAGGTAACAGTGCTTTGCTAGACGAGCCCTTGGAAGAGCTCGAAGTGATCGATTCGGAGTATGGGGTGTCTCTCTTGCTGACTTGGCGAAAGTCCCCATGTGAAGCGCATACACAAGGCAAGGTGCTTGTCAATATCCGGATAATCTCCGGTCAATCTCAGGCTGACTGGACACCGAAGCAGCAGGCTCTTGGATGGCACTAATACGCAACAGAAAGGACACAACATGATGATTATGAACCAACCTCCGCAACAAGATTGGTGGATAAAGATTCCGGTGGTGATGCGATTCATAGCAAAACTTCCGCTTATCGCTCTGGCGATAGTTGCAGCAGCAATGACAAGCTGGCTTGCTTTTTGGTTCATCCTCAGACTCTGCATGTACTGCTACAGGACATGGCTAAGTGAACCGTGGACCGAGGTGCTGCCATGAACGACCTCTTGTTGGAAAACAGCGAAGACATATTACAGAGCCTTATCACTCCTGAAGGGAAGGTCATTCAGGAGGTGCTCCTGCCTAACCCTTACACAGGTGAGATTCACCGAATTGCGACGATAAGCGAGGTTCGATATGACCCCGAAACAGGCAGACCCGAGAGCATCACTCAGCAGATTGTGCCAGTGGGCATTGACGGAACTCCTTTGGGAAGTATCCAGGATTTCACAATCTGCAGCGAATGCGGCCAGCCTGTCTCCAGAGTTCACTCTGTTATTGACCCATTTTGCGGGAGGGTTCTCTGCCTAATGCACAGCCAGATGATTGACGGGAACAACACAGATGTCCGTATCTGTGCCGACTGTGCCAATGCAATAAAGCGGGCAAGACGCTGGGAAGTAATAAAGGGCTTCTTCTTAGAGAGGCGTTAATGAGACTACTAAACAGACAACTTGACGCCTTAGTTAATCAGTGGGTTGCGTCAGGTCATAGCAGTCTTACGCCTGAACAAGCACTGGCGATTCTTCAGCATCCGATAATGCTGGCAGCTCATGACCTGAAGATTATCAAGCTTGTCAAACTTTTGCGTTTCTCTCCTGACCCTCAATACGCTGCCATGCTGCGGCGAGAAATTCATATGCGGAAACTTGCTGCCCAGGTTCTTCCTGACCCATTCCTGGAAAACCTGCCGTCCTGCAAGAAATTGCCGCAGCTTCAAAGAGGGCGTATCCCCCTGGTCAAATTACAAACAGGCGGAACCCTTTCTCTGGAAGTTGGACTTAGAGGCACTGCTAAGAACCTGCTGGCGATCGGACCAACTGGTTCGGGCAAGACAAACTTTCTAAAAGTGCTTCTCACTGCTGCATCTGGTCAAGCAATTATCGTGGTATTTGATAGAAAAGGTGATTTAGCTGACATTGCAGCATTCCAGCAAGACGGCGATGTCGTAGTGTGCGATGCTAAAGAACTTCAGTTGGCGTTGTTTCAACCAGTGCCCGGTATGGGGATAGATGACTTCATTTCACTCATGACAGAGGTGCTGGCCAGAAATCTCAATCTCATCGCTTCAAGACGCTTAATCTCTGACTGTCTAACAATAATGTTTCAGAGAAGGGGCGAGGGTCAGTCCAAGGTTGCTCTTTCGCAATTGATTGACGTTGTTGAGAAAATCAGGGCTAACTCGCTGTCCCGGCTTGGTCAATACCGTGAAGCAGTGCTCTATGCACTTAAAGACTTGCTGAGGCGAAGCAGCAGGATTCTTGACTATACAGAGAGCAATCTCCTTGAAGAAGTATTCTCAGAGTGTCGGACCTTTATCATAAACTGCGGCAACATTCCTCTTGACCACCTATCGCTTATTGTCTCGCTCTTTTACATGTTCGTATTTGAGACCAGAAGGATCTCGCGAGTAGGCCATCCCCCGGTTTTGATTGTTGTGGATGATGCTTTACCCCTGGTGACTGGCTCGACTGCAGGAGAGACCGAAGGGGGCACAAACCCAATTTCAACGTGGAGCTTCATGGGCAGAAGTTTCAACATCGGGCTGGTGGTTGGTGCCCAGAACTTCTCACTGATTTCTCCTGCACTGCGCAACAACACCGACACTCTTATCTGTTTCGGTAGTTCTGGCGAGGATGCCCAGGCAGTGGTGAGGCACATGAATCTCAACACTGAGCAGGCTGATGCTCTTACGAGGCTGCAGATTGGAGAGGCAGTTGTGTTAGCAAGAAGTGAATGGCCGCTTGCAGTCAGGGGCTGGGTTCCGGAGGTGCGGTGATGTGGCGTAAAAGACTATTACATCCAAAACCTGAATGGCCTGTCCGGTTGCTGAAAAGGCAGAGCCCTGATAAGGCAAAGCAAGCGAGGGATATGTTTCTGGCCTCTGTGGAAGCTTTGAAGCCTGACGTGAAAAGCAAGCCCGAACCAGGCGAGCTTTCCGGGCTTGCTGTCAAGCTCGCTGTCAAGCTTGCGATAGAACCAGATAAGCCCCTTACCCAGGTATACAGCGATGTGGGATTTCACCCTTCCACAGGCAAGGCAGCCCTGGACGAGCTGTTGGCCCGGGGATTTGCCCGGGTGCATCGTATTCCGCGCAAAGGGCGGGGCGGGCAGTACGCAGTAGTTGAAATAACGCAGCAAGCTGACGGTGAATTGGAGAAGCGGGGCATCAGAAGACCTGCGGCTGTGCTCAAGGGCGGCTTTAAGCACGACGTCTATGGGCGGTGGTTGGGGAGGTGGGCGACAAAGAGGCATTATCGCCACTGGTGGGAGCGGACTCTTGGAAAGAAGACCTTTGACTTTGTCTATGAGCTGCCTGACGGAAACCTGATTGCTGTGGAGGTATGCCTCAGCGGCAGTGCAAAACTGAATGCTCAGCAGGCCCTCAAGGGGCTTCAGAACGAAGGCATTACAGAGTTGGTGATGGGGTGTGAGACCAGGAAATTCGCAGATGCGATTATGAAGCAATTGGAAGAATTGGACAACTTGGGTCTCTATCGAAGCAGAGTTCGTGCGTGTCAGCTGACGGAGTTCTTGGAATGATTGATGGATTTACAGGCAAATCTCGTGGGTGTGGCAAGGCGTTGACCGCCGGCCGCGTCCTGTCCGTCGCGGCCGGAAGGGGAAGCGATGTGGAATGGTGGATTATGTTTAACTATTTATTTCGCGGTTGCTTGGCGTCTCGCGTGTTTTCTGTTTTCGGGTTCCATGGGAATAAAAAGAGCCGGAATTGGAATTAGAAGAAAGGAGAACAAATGCAAGTCAAATGGACAAACGTAATCTCGTTGGCGTTGGTAGTATTCGCCTTTGTAACAGGGCTGCGGTATCTGCCGGAGATTGGCGGTTTCCTTTCAACACTATCGCATATCGGTCCTCGTGGTGATCCCGAACAGCGAATATTCGGTCTCATGGCCTTCGGGCTGATTCTCGTCACTGTCGTGGGGGTAATACGGATATTGACCAATAACAAATAACTGCTCTCAAGAGGAGAAAAAATGATCAGAACAAGAACACGAACAGATAGTCAACTGCCACTAGAACAAAGCATCGCCCAGGTAATTGTGGAGATGCTTGCCGTGCCACAGACACTGGAGCAGATTCAACAATCGTTAATCGAACAGGATGGACGAATTGCTCAGATGGAAGAAGCCCAGGCGCTTCAAGGGCGAAGTCTTCAGAGGTCGGAAGGATCCATCCAGAAACTGACCCAAGGCATCGAGGCGTTCTATCAAAGGCAGCAGTGCCTCGACCAAGCGAGCGAACGCTTCTCATTATTATCACAGGAGCATTATGACCGCCACGTCATCGAACCCCTGACCCGTCGGGTTTTCCCCCTTCTGGACATGCTCACAGAAGTCTCTTCCAACAACAGTGAAGGACAAACAGCAGATGTTGATTGCGAACTCTCAGAGGCACTCGCAGCTGACTTGTATGAGCTGTTGGCTGGTTATGGTGTTGAGCCCGTTGTGGTAACTGCGGGCAGTGTGTTTGACGGCAAAACAATGCAGCCGGTTCACTCTGTTCGGACTTATCGTCCGACAGAGGACAAGACAGTCCAATCCATGGTGAGGCCGGGATTCCGGCGAGATGAGCAAATACTCAGGCCAGCCATGGTCTCCATATATCGTTTTGAAGGTTCGGAAAGAATCCTCAGTAACTCCCAAAGGAAAGGTAGGTGAATTGTGAGTGGATTTGCAGCAATTGATTTAGGCGATGGACGTGTAAAGGTGGCGATCCCCGATGCCAGCGGCAATCCTGTGACGATGCCGTTTTCAGATGGGAATCTCTATCTACCAAGTGCAGTGTTCTTCAGTTCAGACGGCTCTGTGGTCTATGGTCTGGAAGCAATAAACCTCGGGCTTGCTGAGCCAGCCAGGTTGGTAATCAACTGGAAGCGAAAGATGGGCACAGCCGAGGTGCTTTATCGAGGTGATGACGGTACTGAATACAGAGCAAGCGATATCGCAGGGCTGTTGCTTCAGGAGGTGGCCAGAAACTACGAAGCCCGGACAGGCGAAATCCTTACCAAGGCCGCTATCTCTGTGCCTGCAATCTACACCGACGCTAAGAAGCAGGAGACCAAGGAAGCTGGAGAAGCTTTGGGTATCGAAGTTATTTGTATGCCGCATGAGCCCACAGCAGCCTTGTTCGGGAATAGCGTCCACAAGAGATGTGATGGACTGCGGCTGGTAATTGACATTGGCAGTTCAACAACAGATGTTTCGATTGGTGAAAAGTCTGGAAATAACATCGCCGTAAAAAACACTAACGGCGACCCAAATCTTGGTGGTCAGGACTTCAGCACCAAGCTGCGAGAAACGGTTCTTGAACGCTTCGAGGAAAAGCACGGATTCAGACCTGACCCGCAAAAACATTCCTTAGCTTACCAGGATCTATTCCAGCGTATTGAGCAGGTTAAGCACTCCCTGAGTACCAGAGAGCAGGCTTCGGTAGTTGTTAGTTGCGAAGGTCGAGTATTCAACACGACCATTACGCGCGGGGAATTTGAGTGTGTGACTGCTGATGAGCTTAGGAGAGTCATGGACAGTGTGGATCAGACTCTCAAAGAGGCCGGTGTTTCAGCAGACGAGATACTGGAAATCATCCCTGTCGGCGGACCATCTCAGATGCCCATGATTGCCGACGCTATCGAAAAGCGTTTTAGCAAGAAGCCGACCTGTCACTGTGAACCTCACTTTGCCGTTGCGCTCGGTAACGTAATCTCAGGTCGGTTGGAGATTGAACGTAACGGCAGGGCATTTGAAGTGGGCGGGGCTAAGCTGCCGCCGCTGAGCCTCAGTGCTCGTGACGTGACATCCCATCCTATCGGTGTAGCCGTACTTGTCGATGGAAGCGAAAACAATCTTGTCAACGCTGTTATTCTGGACAAGGGAGTGCCTATCCCCTCGGATCAAACTCAGCCATTCACGCTGGCAGTTCCAGGTCAAACTGACGCGAAGATTGAGGTGCTTCAGGGCAAGGACGGGGCGTTTTACAGTGAGTGTCTTTTGCTAGGGCATTTCGAACTTACTGGTATGACCCCGGTCTTTGATCGGCCTCATCGTGTCGAGGTTCGCCTAAAGTTTGACCATAACGGCATGCTCAGTGCCAGTGCTTACGATCCTGCCAGTGGAATCAGTGCTGATCTGGAAATGGACTATGGACAAGCGACGGACCCCCAGAAGGCCGCATGAACCTCTTAGAGAAAGGTGGAGTGATTATGACCAATGACAATGCTGCTGTTGCATGTTCGCAAAGAGACTATCTGTCTGAATGGGGTCGTGATGTGTTTTCATCTATTCTGAATGCTCTGAAGAGCTTTGCATTTGACGATGCTCCCTCATCAAAAGCTGAGGAGTCTGCGCGTACCAGAAGTGTTCGTGATTGTGTTCTGGTCATAGATGCTTCAGGTTCGATGCTTGATGACGACTGGAAGCCCACACGCCTTGATGCCGCCAAGAAGGCAGCCCATTCATTTGTCAGGCGTCTTTCGCAGGAACAGCCTGATGCGCGTGTTGCAGTAGTTGCGTTCGGATGCAGGGCAAGTGTGGCCTGTCAACTAACACCGGCCAGAGAGCTTGACATGATAGGCCATAGAATCGACCAGATAGATATAGAAGGCTCGACAAATATGTACGCCGGTCTCAAGGCCGCTTCGAGGCTGCTCAAGGGTTCCAGGGCCTCTCAGGTTGTGCTGTTGACAGATGGTCAGAACACCGGCAGAGATCCTGAGACACTGGCCGATAGCTTGAAGTCGTTTGCAGTTATCGAGTGCGTCGGTATTGGTGGCAGTCCCTGCGATGTGGATGAGCCCCTTCTTAGAAGAATCGCGTCAACTTATCCAAATGGCAGGAAAAGGTACCGCTGGATTGGCCAGAAGGAACAGCTGATCAAACACTTCCACAACCTAGCTGGGGCAATAAGGAGGGCATAGGAGTGATTTACGCGACAAATATTTTCGCGGTGCCGTTAATCCTAATCGTTTGGTCTATGGATATGTACCTGCTGCTCCTTTCAGCTCGCGTTGTTCTGAGTCGTCTGTCAGACAAGCGTACCAACAAGCTATCTTCCTACCTGATGCTCTTCACAGACCCTCCGGTACAGGCCGTGAAGCAATGGATAGAGCAGCAGGCACTCAGGCGGACTAAGCAGTGGGTGCCGTGGGTCGTCGTAGTTGTCACCAGCCTGGTTGTTCGGCACTTGTTGGTTCTATTGATTGTCTTGCTGGGATGAGCAAATGGCTCTCGCCGGGAAATATATCATCGTGGGTTTGGTGGGTGGGTATGACGTGTTTACCGGTCGAGCTGTAAGAAAATAAATGTCTAATCATTCGAAACAACCTGCATCGTCTCCCCGATTGAACCAAGGCCGAGGTCCTGACGGGGATTATTGGCTTACTATCGCAGAGACAGCCGACAGATTCCGGGTATCTCGCAGCACAGTAGGGCGCTGGATTCGTGCTCGATTGCTTTCGGCCATTGATGTTAGTCCAAGCCCCACACCAAATTCACACCGGCCAAGCTGGCGTATCAGTTCTGAGAATCTTGACAGTTTTGTTGAATCAAGGGTAAGCACCCCGCGATTACCACCCAAAGCCAAACCGCCTCGTAAGGACCAAGATGTTATCGAATTCATCAAATAGCGACGCTGCCAGGCAGGAACTATTCTCCGAACAGCTTCTTACGAACGTGCTCCACCACAGCCCGCAGGCGATCCAACCCGATTTCTTCCACATAGATTCCAGACATGCCAGGAATCGCGTGCCCCATGATTCGATGAATAGCGTGCTGGTCTTTCACTTCATCTGCCCAAGTCCTGAAGGTGTGGCGAAGCGTGTAGAAACCAATGCCCTTGCGTTTTACTTCTGTTGTTGAGAGAAGCTCGCTGAACTCTTTTGCAATCGCATCGACCCGGACGACTTTTTCTATACGACCGCCTTGTGCTCTACGCACATGCTCCCGAACCCATGAAAGGCCGGTAGGCGTCAAGAAGAACAGTTTGTTCAAATCTCCATCTTTGGATTCAGGCCGATTTCTGAGAGCTTCATGCAATGCCCTAACTGTCTCTGACCAGAGCGGAATTGTGCGTTCAATGCCGGTTTTGGGTCTGGCAAAATCAATGACTCCTTTCTCAAGATTCACACAGCTTATTGGAAGTCGAGCACAGTCAATATTTCCAAATCCGCAGTTTATCCCCAGACGTATCATGGCCCGCAGGGAAGTGTTGGCAGCGTCAAAAAGCGTTATGATTTCACTCGCTTTGAACAGACGTTTACCATTTTCCAATTCTGCTGCTTTCCGGCTTTTTCGTTTCAATGTGGCGGATGGCCGGTCAAAAGCCTTGCCGTACCTCACAGGCTTGCTCACAAGGTCACAATCATAAGCATACTTGAACATGCTCCGAATAATAGTAATCGCCCGGTTGAGAGCATGTACGCCTAAGCCAGTCTTGCCCCCGAGTCCCTCACGCACCAACCTGCGACGAAATTTCTGAAAATCTTCCGGGCCGAGGTCTTCAACAAGACGTAATGGATCAATGAAGCGGGCAAAGGACTCGACAACACAGCGACAGTCTTCAAACCATCGGTGTCCAATTTCGCCTGACTCTGCCCGCTCAAGTTGGTAAGTCAGGTAGCGATTGCAGACATCCTTGACCGTGAGCGCATCAGGCAATAGATTGAGACGAGGCCGACGGCCAGCGTGGAGATCAGCGGCCACTGCAAGGTATCTTTCAAGTGCAGCCTGCGGGTCTGTCCAAACGCCGAAAAAGTGTAGCTTGCCACGTATTTTCTTGCACCACTGGCCATTGTTGTGGGCAGTCAGGTGAAATGAATAACTTTGCTTTGGTGGCTTTTGGTGTTTCTTGTTTCTTGAGATAATCATGTATTCGGTCCTTTCGACAACCGATTGTTGGAAAGCCAGCAGCCACAATATAACAGCTTATGTGGTTGTCGTCAAGGTTGTCGTTGGACAAAATTGCCCAAAATACGCCAAGCAATGGTTCGGCTTAAAGCTTTGGTTATAAGGGTGTTAGAAATACTCCGGTAGGGTGTCCGAGCGGTTGAAGGAGCCGGTCTTGAAAACCGGTGTGCCGAAAGGCACCGTGGGTTCGAATCCCACCCCTACCGCTTATCGTCTTGCATTGCATAACAGGGCGCCAGTA
>SDBT01001914.1_pt1 | contig 37381 bp, 50 predicted proteins | sample 2277101 | NCBI WGS metagenome assembly SDBT01 (sample SAMN10404973, study PRJNA504765) | marine sediment metagenome | isolation source: marine sediment core GS10_PC15, 103 cmbsf | place: Arctic Ocean: Southern Knipovich Ridge | collected 2010 | reverse complement strand
GAATAATATCGCGTATTCAAATGACGAGATTTATCAGTCGATCAAAGAATTAAGACCGGCATTTGTAAAAGGGATGATTCAACTCGGAGCAAGTTTGGCAGATGTAGTTGAATACCAAGTTGGCCAAGACGCTCAGAATATTCTCACTTTAGCTTATGACAGATACGAAGACTTAGACAGAGCGGCGGGAATAGTGGAACGAAATAAAACAACGATAATTCATCCGGGGTTTATGCCAGGCGGGTCAACAATTAATATTTTAAGCGCATAATGGGATTTACTATACCTGGTCTCCCATCAGTAACGCCATCGACAAAAGACATTACATTATCGGTTCAAGGGGTGGAATATAAACACTGGAAAGCGATTACAATAACAAAATCATTAATGCAATTTGCGGGTAGCTTTTCATTAACGGTTTCAAATAGATTTTCAGATAAAAATGAGGATTGGAAAGTATATCTCGATCAGAAATGCACGGTCAAACTGGGAGAAGAACAAGTAATTGAAGGCTACATCGATGAAATACCGATATCTTATAATCAAAAAAGTTTCAACATCGTATTTAACGGCAGGGATAAGACAGCTGATTTAGTGGACTGCAGTTATGATATTTTACAATATCCAGGAGAATTTCTCAACCAGACAGCATTAAATATTATCAAAAAACTATGTAACCCATTCGGCATAAATGTCGCGATTAAGGAGCAAACGACAATTAAAATTGGTCAAACATTTATAAGCGAAGATTTAGTTACAATTATAAAGAAATACAAGGTTAATGCGGGAGCTCCGGTATTTGAAGAAATCAACAAAATATGTCAAAAATTTGCAGTACTACCAGTAAGTTTCGGGGATGGCAAATTAACCCTGATTAGAGCAGGTACAGATAAAACAAAAGATGGATTGGAGGATGGAGTAAATATAAAAGCAGCATCATACAATCAATCAAATAGAAATAGATTCGGAAAGTATCAGGTATTAGGGCAAAAACAACAGAAAAACAAATGGACTCAGGAAGTATCGACAAAAATCGAAGCAAGTTTCTTTGATAATCATATAAGGCCGGCCAGAACATTAGTAATAAGAGATTCGTCATTAAGGGATAACGGAGCAGCCAAAGCAAGGGCAGCATGGGAGATGCGAATCAGGGCAGGGCAATCAAGGCCGTTAGTTGTAGTCGTACAGGATTGGGTTGCCCTGGTCGTCACGATGGAAAACCGTTGTCGACTTCTCCATCAGCTCGTCGGCTGGTAGGCTTTTGAGTTCCTCCTTTGCGGCCTCCTTGTCTGCGCTCTTTGACGCGATGAATTTCTCGTGTACCTCCGGGTCTGCCGATGCAGTCCCGAGCACTCCCTCGGTAAATGTGATTCTGATTTTCATTTCACTTCCTCCAACTCCTGCACCCGCTTTTTGAGCTCATCCCGCTCTTTCTTGAGTTGCCTTACAGTCCCCTCAATAGTCCTGTCCACTCTGGCGATCCTGATTCGCTTGTAGTTTTTCCCATCCGTGCCGGACTCAATGGAGACTATTTGAAGTAACGCCTCGGGTTCATGAATATTGAGTACTCGCGCCAGCGCATACATATCCTCTGGGGTTTTGGCGATTATCTCTGCTTGCAATCCATTTTGAGTGATTTCAATTTCCACCTTGCTGCTCCTTTGGGTTGTTGATTTGGCTTTTATGATTTATTCCGTGCTCCCGTCACTCCCTATGCGTAACACATAATAAAAGGGTTGACAAGGTATTTGATATCCTGGCCTTGGATTTTGGATTTCAAGGATCTAGTCCAAGGGACAATACAGCGTCGGTATCGAGAAGAATGGCAGCGTCGGAAGTGGGATCACGGGCAGCGCGAAGACTGGCAGCGGAATAGAGGGTATCCCTGGCAGCGTCGGAATCGTGGGTATTGAGAAAAACGGGAGCGTCGGCAACGGGATGGCCGGAAGTGCGAAGGCTGGCAATGGAATCGACGGGATGCCCGGCAACGTTGGAATCGTTGGTATCGAGAAGAACGGCAGCGTCGGAATCGGAATCGCGGGCAAGGCGAACGCAGGTAAGGGTATCGGTGGAAAGGCGCAATTTGTCATCGATCATGCCGCCGGGTTGACGAACAGTCTTGGACATGGCGGCGAAGCAGGCCCGGCAGCCAGCGGAACAATCACCCCTATCGGATTGCCAACTACAACCATGCCACCGTTGAGCACAAGTTGGTCTGCCTGCAAATTGATCTTCCCGGGCATCACCTGGATTACTGATTGTTTCAACCCTGAACCCGCTGGCAAGTCAGAACTTTGAAGCTGTACCGACCCGTCTGATTGCAAAAAAACCGCCTGTCCATCGGAATGAACCATGGAAATCGACTCGTTTCCAGCCGTCGGGTCCAGCGTGATGACGTGTGCCTTCTGTGCCACCCCGTCCGAATCGAAATTGTAAGGGCAATAAATCGTCTGTATCGCGCCCTTGGTTAGATCGTCGTTGTCCACCGGGGCAATCGAGTGATACCCGCCGCCGTATCCCACGAGAGCAACCGCGCCCTCATTCGGAGCCGCGCCAAACATCTTCAACCGCACGTCTCTCGCAGCAATTGGGACAAGGCCGTCGGCAGTCCGTATGCAAATCACCTCGGCGTGCTCGCTTACCGTGGACCCTGTAGACGGTGGCAACGGGCGGGCTGTGACACCGAGCACTCCGAATATATCTGCCTCTTCCTTTTCTCCCGTGTCCTCTTCGGTGGGAACCGCGCCCTCGAACCCGTCGAGAATGGAAGGGTCTCCGATGCCTTCGATTGAAAACTGAACGGGCTTGGTTGTGCCGCCGGCGGGCGGTTCGAATAGACTCGAACTCACCACCTTGGCGAACTGTAAAACCCAGTCTGCTGTTACTTGTGAAGGCATATCATATACTCCAAATCCCTGCCTTCAGTACTGTCAGGTTCGTAACGTCCCCACCAGTCGGGTCTCTGCGTAACAGCGTCCGGTGGACGTAGTACCAACCGAGAAGGCCGTCGGCTATGTCGCTCTCGATATTGACTACGCAATCGATCCCCCACGGGGTGTTCTTCTGTCCGTCCCAGTACGACCACTGGTCGAGCTCTACCTGCCAGGCGTCCTTCTGTTTGGCCCTGGCGCTCATCTCTCTTCGGGCTGCACGCTCCGCAGCGTCTCCCGTTTTCAGCCCCTCGGCCATGATGTTGACCGGCCTGTAGAACCCCGCTGCCTTTGCATCCGGGTCTGCCGCGTGAAACCCTACTCGTTTTCGAGACGTGCCCTTGCCGCGCATCATTCCGAATACGGACAAGTCCGTCGGCAACTCGGACCAATCTCGAACTCGTGTAAGGCCGATGACGTTGTTGTTCTCTCTGCCCGTCCCGCGATTGCACTGCAAATGAAAGACCGGCGGCTGTTCATCGTTCGGCGCTCCGACAACGATCTTGCCGTCGGGAGAGTCCCAATGTATCAGGCCGTGGCGCCGAAGGTGCCTGTCCGCTGCGTCGTAGATGGTTTCCCCAGGCTGAATCTTGGCCTCGTCGAGTGTGATTTTGTCCAGGTCGGGATCTGTCGGGGGGAACTGCTTGATTTTTTTAGTCGTGCCATCTTCCTTCTTGACCGTCGGAGTCTTGCCGTGCTTCGCCCTCCACGACTTGTACTGCTTGGTGCTGCGACCGGTTATCAAGTCTCGCGCTGTGCCCTGGTCGAAGATGAAATCTGACTCCGTGTATCCGAGTGGCGCGTACAGGTCCAAGAGAAACTTCTTGATCGTCGTGTCCCTCACCTTTATCGGCTTGATGACGTTCGCGTACATCGCGTCCGCAAGCTTGGTCCGCACAGTGAACCGCACAACCGACCCGGCGCTGGCGTCAATCGGGATGTCCTGAGCCTCTACACGACCGGTCAGTCGCAGCAAGTCGTTGACCCATACCTTGTACTTGGTGCCGTGCGCGATGTGCTTCTGGATCTCCGAGAACGTCCCGGCGTTACCAAGCTCGAACGCGGCCTCGGACGGGCTCATGATGTCGTTCGTGATGGCAATGGACGTGAACGGCGCGGCAAGTTCTCCGATTCCAACCGCCTCGACCCTGATGTTATCCCTGGGGCGCGGCACTGGCGTACATCCTTACCGGCGTGTTTTTTGGTATCGCCAAGAGGTTTGGTATTTGCGGGTTGTTCTCGACCAGCACTTGGGCGTCCTGGTTCTCTATCGTCGCAATCTGGAAGATGGACAACTGCTGTTCGTACTTCTTGGTCACGAGCTTTTTCTGACCCTGCCTCTGAGCCTGACTCGACTGGCCTGCCATCTCTTTAATTCGCTGCAAATCCCGTTGTGCCTTCGTGGACTCTGCGCCCGATAGTATGTTCTTGCCCTCTGTTGCCGCGTCGGTATTGAGGGCAATAACGCGGTCCACATTGTTCATGACTGTCTTGTGCTGTTGTTCGAGGTCCTGAGCGTACTGTCCAGGGGCGTTGGCCAGCCCTTCGAGCTGGGAGGTCATCTCATTCAGGTCCTGAATAGAGCCGTCCCACATGCCCTCTGACTGCTCTGAGAACGTGGTCTGTTCGGCTAACAGGTTGGCGCTGCCCGCCGCGCTCGGAGCCGTGAACATCTGGGCCCCTACGTTGTCCTCGTTGTCCTCGACGAAAGTCAGGTCCAGCATCGCGCAATCCCGCTGGTCGAAACCCTCGGCTCGGCTGTAACTCTGACACCTGGCCCGTACAGAACCCCGGGTGGGAACAACGAGGTCTCCGGTCTCATGGATATCGAACGATTCAATCAGGGCGTTCAAGATGTTCGGGTAAAGGGGTTCGCCCTTATTCACAGTATTCAGGTCGGGTTCTGCATGGTTCGACAGGGCAATCGAATTCTCGAACATGACGGTTATGTTCCAGGCTTTGGCAACGCTGCCCGTGTCGTCCAGCTTCGCGCCGTCTCGATAGGCCCGGTCCTGGATGACTATCCGGTTGCCGCCGGTCTCAGTGATTCGCAGAACTGGAAATGCAATCGGTTCGCCGCCGTCTGCTGTCCACTGGCCAACTGGAAGCTGTTCAAATATCTCCGGGCCCACATCTTCAACGGTCCTGAAATTCTTGTACGACTCTGGTTTTTCAACCGGCATGATTTACTTTCTTATCAACAAGAAGTCCAAGGGCGATGTGCCCGGATTCGGTGCTCCCGTGAGAGTAACACCGCGAGCAGCCCCGTCTCGATAACTGCGAGGGTCCGTTTTTGTTTTCGTACCACCCCCGGCTCCACCAGAAGGTTCTGCCGCCTCTAACGCCTTACCGAATTTTACAATATTCTCGGTAGTCTTATCGATCTCCTCCGTGTATTTAAAGGAGGCAAGACCTTCCTCTCGTATTCTTTTTTTGATGGCCTCGATTTGTTTCTTTTCCTGTTCTGCTATAGATTCAAAAGTGCCCTGCATTGCTGTCCATCCACTGGCATCCTCAAACTTATCACCCTGCGCCATGCCAGCCCACCCAGAGAGAGTTTCCATCACAGTTCTATCACGCGTCATCTCTCCACGCGCCACCCCTTTTTCTTTGGTAATTTGTTCCAAATCGCCGATCTGCTCTTTGACGCTCTTACCCTTTGTCCCCTCCATAATGCCATAGACTTTCTGTCTGAGCTTTTCGGCGAGTTCTAAATTTTCACCCTCGGACTCGATATAATGCTCGGCTATTTTGCCGAGACTGTACCCGAGGGCTGCTATTCCAGCCAGACTACCGGCAACTCCTGCGGCCCTGGCCCCCATTAGGCTAATCTGGCCATCTGCTGTTTCAGCCGATGTGCCCACGCCGCCCAGTCCACTTCTTGCCCTTGCGGCGCCAGCGGCACCGCCGCCCCTGCCCATACCGCCAGCCATACCGCCAGCCATTAACATCGGCAGTCCAACCCGAAGCCCCATTCCGACACCGGCCGCTCCGAGTGGGTTGTCCGCCATATAGGATACGATGTCTGCAACGGCTTTCGCCAGCGCGGGCAACTTGTCTGCCAGCGTGGTGATGGCTGCTATCATCTTGGGTTGTGCAAAAGCATCTCGGATTTTGTTGAGGGCCTGTCGCATTTTGACGGACGGATCTGTCGCCACGCGCCTTTTGTACATTCTCTCAATATCGGACGCTTTCATTTCAGTCTTGCGAATCTGTCCGACCATCTTGTCGTATGCTTCCAACCCCTTTTTTTGGGCTTCCTGATACGTGGCCCCGCCTTTCCGGGCCTCCTCCATTGCCAGTACAAACGGTTTTCTCAGTTCGTCAAACGCCGTCCGGCTAGTCTCGGTAAAAACTATCAGTGCCTCTTTGTGAGCCTTTGGTGATTTGATGATCGTTCGAATACGTTCCAAGGCGTCCATGTTTGGATCGAACTTAAACTTGCCGGCCTTTTCTAATCGCGTTGTCTGGGTAGCGCCCTCCTTGATATACATCAACAGGGTTTTCATTCCGCGTGCTCCCATCGAACCCATTACAGCGTCGAGTTGTGAAATAGTACCCAACAACATGGAGGCATCCATGCCCATTTCAGCCGCCTCGCCAGCAACCGCATCAAGCCTGGATGACAATTGGTCCAGGGACAATCCCCCCTTGTCAGCCTTTGCGATAAAGGCAGTCAGCATTTCTTCTGCTGCCTGACCCGTAACCTTCCACTTCCTGCGAACCATTTCCGAAACTTGGGCAATCTGTTCAATCGGCGCACCGCTCGCAGTCGCAGCCTTGCCGATCATATCCAGACTTTCTTTCGCATAATTGAGATCGCCTGTTGCGACGTAGACCTGCCTGAAAGAAGCGGCCATTTCCTTGGTAGTGCGAGTGGTTCGGTTTGCCGCACCGGTCACAAGATCCTGAACCTCTCGCCAACTCATCGCCTGGCCGGGAAGTTTAGACACTAGGAACGAGATGTCTTGGAATGCCTTGTGGATTTCTACCGAGTCTTTAAGAAGCGCCCCAGTAGCAAACGCAGCACCGATGGTTCCGGCCTGGCGAATCATCCGACCCATCGATCCGACCATCGATTTGAGGGCCTTTTGACCGCGTATGAAACCCTTGTTCAAATCCTTGCCCATGGATTTACCCATGCGCTTGCCGGATGCCTTGACCTTCGCCTCAGTCTTTTTTAATTCACCGGTGAATGCCCCGGAGGAGAGCTTGACCTTGATATTGGCGGTTCTGCCTGCCACTGTCTATCCTCCGGCGTCCCCCTCGGGACGTTCAAAATAGGCGTGAACATTCTTGAAGGTTTTGTTCAGCGCCAGACGATCACCCCCGGTTAGGACTTCTGCGAATCGCTGGATGGTGATCGCGCCGGAGTCAAGTCCTCTTGTGATTCCAAGTAAGACTTGTATTCCTGTGATCTGAATAGCTGGGCCGCCATAAAAAGCACAAAGGTATTCTGCGAATCCGGCGCGCAAACGTGTAAAGGGAGGATGTTCTCCGACGTGGTTATCGCCCCCACAAGTGCCCAGCAATCCTCCTCCGCCAGTGCATCAACGTGTGGGTTCAACATCCCCGACAGCGTATCGATCTTGCCATATATGTTGACCAGGGACGTCAGGTCATAAAACTTTTCAAGTTCCAGCGGCTCCATAACCAGCGGCTCATACGGGTGGGTTGTGCTGCGAATACACTTCCACAGCAGACAGAGCATTTCGAGCTGCTCGAAAATGTCGTCCTTGTCCCTGTCCATATCCGCGCCGGCTGCGAGTCCGAGTTCTCTCGCCTTCAGCTTTGCAAAACGATTGTCGGCCTCCCTCGGAACCTGGAGCATTACGTCAATGCCCTGGACCTCGCCCTTGGCATTGCGCTTGTAAATCTTGTCGGGAAACAAGAGGCGCCCGTCGTTCTCAATCGCCTCAAGTTCTGCCCACGATTTGCGATAGATTTGTTCCGCGATGTGGAACGGTGTTTTGGCATCTGTCACTGGTCACCCCCTGTTTTCTAATCGTCCATGTGGCCGGAGAATGAGAGGCTGTAGACAATGGCATCGTCCAGGGTGGACGCGATCTTGACCTCTCCGTATTCGCCGTTGATCGTCATGGTCCTGTTCGGCACCTTCACACGCAGGGCCTTGAACTGGCGCTGCTTGACGAGGGCTATCCAGTCGGCCTCTTCGCCATTTTCACCGATCTTGGCATTGAACGTTACCACGCATGTCTCTTCTCCCTTGAAGGTGCCGACGCCCTTCTGTCGGAGCGTGCTGATCTGCTTCACGTTGGTTGAGAGAGTCAGGTCGAAATCAGTAACGGAAAGCAAGTCTCCGCTACCCATCGCGATGGCGGCAACTTCAAAAATTTCTGTACCCATGTCAGTCTCCTATCAGCTTGGAACGCGCTGTGCTACCAGACCCATCTTGGCAAGGGGCTGGAGTATTTCGAACGGTACAACCATGTTGACTTGTGTTGGGTCCGTGGAGTCCACCAAGACGATGAGTTTGCCAGCGGCGATATATGCATCGAGGCTTGCCCTGTGCACTACTCCCTCAGTGACCCAGAAGCGCAGGCGCGAGATGATGAACGTCTTGATATCGCGCTCCTCTATCACTCCGGCTGGGGGCGGCTCGTCACCTGGCTGCGAGTCTTTCTGAATCTTCGCATTGGCGAACTCTATCGGAAGGGTCGCTCTCAGGTCCCTGGCAATGATGTACGCGGCATCGACGTTCTGGGTGTCGAGCAACCGTCTGTCTGCCCCGCCAGCCGCGTCCTTGGAATGGGTTGTGACCGCACGCGAGAGAATCACTTGGTCCATTGGGTTGTATGTAATGAGGGACACGCCGTTGCCGAGACACGCTTCGGATTCTGGAGATGTCGGCTTGTCGGCATTCTTGTCAGGAGCTCCGTACAATCCGCCTAGAACTTCACCGATACGGTTAGCCGCCGGGTCCAGGGAAATGGCCGCCAACCGACCCCCACATTCCCGTCCCGCGATTTCCCCGGGCAATGATAGCGCGTTCAGACATTCGATCATCTGGGAGAATTCGGCGTTGTTGAAGCTGTTCGCGTGTACCGTCGAAGCCTGGGCCGTTGCATACGCTCCGGAGTATCCGATGATGTCCTGCTGGAGTTTCGCATCCAGCCCGGTGTTCAGGTTGAAAATGTGCGTGTACAGCTTCTTGGCGTTGTTCGAGGCCGCTACGTTTCCGGCGTCCGCATTGGACAGACACGCCACGATGTAATGGTACTCTTTGCCCACGAGATACGTGAGGGCCGTTGTGATGTCCGGGTCGGTTGTGCCGCCAGCGAGGGCCGTATGAACAACGGCGCCGATGAGGGTCTCTGTTCCGGTCTGGGCATACCGGAGCTTGGCCTTGACCTTGATGTCGTTTCCGATATTGCCATCGACCTTGGAATCAACCGTGGTGACCCCTACACCCCCGGTCGATGCCGTTGCCGGACAATCGTCTGATTTGCCAACAATCCAGTCGATCATCTTCTGCTTGATCTGGTCTGCTGTTTCGCCGGCAAGCCATGCCAGTTCCCCGGTGCGTCCAGCCACGTCCATGTCGACAACCTGAGTTCCTGTCGGAGATCCGGCTGCGGTCAGGTCCAGGGTTGCCGTGTTTGTGCCTGATGTCGGAGCAATCATATCGATCTGGGCTTCGCCATGTTCTTGATATATCAGTTTGGCTGCGAGGTGTCCCACCGTGCCGACACCATACCCCGCTGAAGCGTCTGCCTCTCCACCGCTGGCTCTCACTTCTGTATCGGCCGTCAGGTCCCCGGCCGCGCTCTTACTAGCGATAAGTGCCACTTTTAGATCACCGGTTCCGGGACTCGCTGTTCCCGCCAACAGGTCGACCGTGATATAGATTCCGGGCGTCAGCGTTGCCGATGCTACTGCCGTTGGGATAGTCATTGCTATTTCTCCTTGGTGTCAGGCTTGTCAGCCTCATTCGACACGGCAGCGGTTTCTTTTGCAGCGGCTCGTTCTTTGGCCGCCTTCTTTTCTTCCGCCTCTACCGCTTTAATGTGGTTGTCGTAATCCTTGGCCTTGCGCTCTTTGAGAGAACCGTCTGCGAGGGCCCTGTTGTACTCGCGCCCGTATCTGGTAACTTCATCGACCGGGATGCGTTCGACGTGCTTGGTATTCCAGGCCCAGACAAAACTGCCCTGCCCGGATGGTCCGAGAAGGCTGCGCTCTGTCTTCTGGCCAGAAGGTTCGAGCCTTACTCCGATGTATTGATTCGGAGCGCCATACCTGGGAACGACATGCCCCTCCACCGGGGAGAAATAACGATACTTGATTTCTTCTGGATTTCTTTTCATGGGTCCACCGTATCCTGTTTCGGTTTTTTGGGTCAACTACACGCTACGTGTTGTCGATTTCCACATTCGTGACAACATCAATGTCTCCCTGGTCTGGTAGTGCTGGAGTCTGCGGTTTGATGACCGTCATCAGGAACTTGGTCAGGTCGCTGTAAGACCGCGTATCTGTCCGACTCCAACCGGTCATAACTCCGAGCTCGAGGGCGTATGCGTAATACCGTTGAAACCCTTCCTTGTCTGAGAAGTTGTGCCGCCATCGCCGCCGAATCTGAATACCGCTGGGAGAACTAATGGCCACGTCATCAGAGTTCCGGCGGCTCGTAAGCAACATGGTTGCCGCGTCAAGAAGCCTGAGTCCGTCTTGGCGCCGAAGATGGTCGCTCGCCATGTTCGCAACGAAAATGTAGAAATCGAACATCTCATGATAAATCGATTTGCCCCGCCCGGCCCTGGAATCCTGATACGTCTGAGACACGGCAGACCCGTCGGCTGGTTCCGACCCGATCCACGCCAGCATCGCGGCCGGGAAATGCTTGATAGAACTTCTCGCAAGGTCGATTCCATCCGGTGGCGCCGAGAAACTTTCAAACACCTGGACATCTTGTAGGCCCAGTGATGTCGGGTTCACGCCGGTAGTGATCGCCCCGGTAACAATCGCGCTGGCTATCTCGTCAACCCCTGGGTCGAGGTACAACGCCGTGGCGTCTGCAAGGTTGAACCGGGCACCTCCAAGATTTGCTGTGATGTCCACAATGGTCCCGGTGCTTTCGATGGTCCAGGACCGGTCGTCATTTGCGCCCCTGCCTGTCTTGAACGCGAGGTCGTCTCGATATTCGCCTTGATGTACTGGAACAAGATAAGTGCCCACCTTGAGATCATAATCTGCCCCCAAGGCTGTAATCGTCGCCTTGCCTGTTGCTCGCGTGCCTGTCAGGGGGTGAATGACCGAGGACACATCGCGGGCGACATTGACGAGAAGCGAGGAAGGCATAGCTTACCACCCGCCCATTATCTGCGAGACGATAGCGACACAAGCCGTTTCAGTTGTGGCCTCCATATTGATGTCCAGGAAATCGCGCTGCGGTATTCGCACATTGCCCTTGCGGTATCCGTCTGCGTGCTTGTAAGCGTACTTCGCTGGGCTGAAAATCTTGGCCAGGCCAACGGATTGCTGGTCTTGCACCTGGATGCTTGCCAGCTTGTTGGTATCTCGCAGCAACTTGCCACCGCGTCTATGTGGATGATATCGAAACGTCACCTCGGAAAACGGAGGCCACCGGCCTTGACCCTCGGAGTTGATCTCATCATCAACCGCCGTGACGTAGGGCGCTGCAACCAAGGCCATCGGGACATTCTTGGTCCGCTCTACCAGCTCCCTGAAAATGCCTTCAAGTTCCCGGGTGTCGAACGTAACAGTCATCAGAAGCCCCCGTGCCCAGAAGGATTTTTGGTGTCTGGCGCGAAGATAAATCTGGAGGCACCGGTTGAGACCGCTGGTTGTATCTGACCGCCGATCTGTTCGGTAGTACCCGCAACGGCTTCCCCCGCCGATCTCTGCTGGCCCTTGGAAATCATGTCGCAGTACTTGATTGCCCGCTCGTATTGTTTCCAGAATGCCCCGCCCCCGTCTTCGCGCATGAACTCCTGTCTCCGCTCGCTGGCAAATTCCAAGGCTATCCATGCGATGTGACCCTTGAGCGCCGGGTCGTTGTTGGCCAAGAGAATGATCTGATCTTTGCTGTAAGCCCTGAGAAGGCGGCTATAAGCCTCGTTCTCTGCCTGTGCCATTACGTCATCGACAACTATAAGTTCAGGGGCTGTGAGTGAGCCAGAGTTGCTGTCATCGAACAACCCGAGGACAGTCTTGTTTCCGACCTTGGCTTGGAGGTCACCAATTACTAAAAAATCAGGTGTTGCCACGGCGTCCTCCTAAGTGACCCGGAGACTGGGAGTCAGCGGGGTTTGATGGCGCCGATCTTTTCGTACAGGTCGGCTTGCTCTGCTGTGCATGTGATCGTACTGCCAGCCGTGATTAACGTGTCGCCGCACAAGTCACAAATCAGAACGTAGTCCCCGGCGGGCAGCATGTTCGCCCGATCTTTCTTGGCCTGCACGTCGTCAATCGGCCCGATGGCGTCGACGGCTTTCAACGGCGCGGCCTGTTCGTCTGTAAGCCGGATAGTGTCGCCCAGAACATACACCTTGCTTCCGGTATCGACGTCATACAAGCACTTGTAATCTTTGCCCACTCTTGCCGGAGCCATGACAGGTTTGGGTGGCACCACCGGAGACGGCTTCGGTGGCGGAGCGGGTTCTGGTTCTGGAACCTTGGCCGGTTTCTGCATCGGCGTGATTTCCACCTTATCGTCGTCCGTTCCGAGTTCACCGTCAGGGCCGGCTGATACCGTTGCCTCCATGATTCCGACCTGGACCTTGACCGTCTTCTCCGGCTCGGTCTCCTGCTCTGGTTCTGGTTCCGGCTCGGGTTCCGGCTCGTCTGCCTTCTCAGCTTCCAACGCGGCGATCTCTGCCTCTACCCTGTCGATGGCCTCTTGGATTTCTGCTTTCTTCCACTTGATGTCCGCGTCTATACCGAGATTTTTTGCAATTGCGAGTAGTTGATTTTTGTTGGCCATTGGTTTGCTCCTTTACCAGCGAGCATAAAGAAATGCTTTGGATTGTGCAAGGGCGATGAACTGGAGGGAGGATGAAAGCGACGATGGCCTAGGTGTGGGCGTTGGTGATGATACCGCCGACGGTGTTGCCCGTGAGCACGGCAACGTCGGAACAGCTTACCACTACCATCTCTCCACCGCGAGGACCGAGACCGTCAACGAAGAACTGGCGTACTTCGTAGCCCGTGCTGAATCCGTCGTCTCTGCGGAACGTGTACGTGGAAGCGATCTCTTCCGCGTCGGTCGGAACCGCGTTCGGACGGGTGGTCAACACCGCGACTTTGCCGAGATGGTAGTCGTGCGTGTCTGTAGTCTCGTTGAGATACTTGGCCGATACGACGTGGAACGGCGGGAAGCCCGGGATCGTGAAGTCCACTGCCTGTGCCTGAGCGTTCGCCACTGCGGCACCGACGGCTCGCGCATTTTCATCTCCGAGGAACTGGCGCATGTGGTCTCGCACGTTGTCGTTTCTCAGCATCGCGTGGGCGACCTGCTGGTTCATCCAGATATCCGTCACCATCTGGAGACTCTTCTCGATGGCCGTCTGGATGTTGGTGATGGGATTTCCACCAGCAGCATCCCATGCAGTCGCAGCAGCTGTGCGCTGTGTCGCAGCCCAGTTCCCGGCGGTGCCGAGCAGGGTCCAGACCTCCGACTCGCGGTTTTGCATGAGAGCCCACTTGACGCGCTTGGCTGTCTGCTGCAAGGGTGAGAAGTTGTCGGCTTCTGTCTCTACCTGTTTGGGAACGAACCCTCCGAGATACTTGTTGACCGTCTTGTATGGCGTGAGAGATGAACTCGGGTCAACCAGCGGCGGGGGTGCCTGGTCGGAGCTCGCCACGGCAACGAGACGGAAGGCATCGCTGGACGCGAAGTTGCGGTACTTGTCCGCGCTCTTGGGCACGAGCACCACGGGGCTTGCCTCGTCCGCCCTGAACGGGAACGGCTTGTACCCTGCGAGGTAGTTCGGCATCTCCGACGGGTCGTGGACTTGCGCCGGGGTAAGTGCCAACGTGACGCGCTTGCCGTCAACAGTGGCTTCTATCATGCCACCATGCGCTGGGACATTTTTCAGTTCGATAATGTTTTCCATATTCTTTTTCTCCTCGCCTTACGGCATCGCGGGGCCGCCACCACCGGCGACGAGTTCGAGTTCAAAATATTCCGTAGCAGCAGCAGTCGTGAGTGCCACACCCAGAATCGCGTTACCAGATGAGCAAGCGACACAGTCAGCAACTGTCTCCCACATCACACGGTCTTGCCTGGTGATACCCGCCGAGCCAGCGAGCGCGACTACCACGCCGCCTACCTGCACATCGCCAAACTCACCATCGAGTATGTCGTTGGCAAGGACGCCCATATAGGCATCTGTTGCGGCTGTAGCGGCAATTATTTCATCGTGAACGCCAGTGGTCGCACGTTTGACGATTGTGCCCTTGGCGAGCGTTCCACCTGTGCCGTTGTAGCCGGGCCGGTAGACAGGTTGAAATTGTCTTGGTTCAGTCATCTCGTCCTCCTACACCCGACCTATTCGCCGGGCCTGTTACCGGGTTGTCCGGCTAATTGGTTCCGTCGATTACGTCTTCGCGCTTGAGCAGCTTGTGAGCCGCCATGCTCCGCGCGTCGTAGGTTTCATTGCCGAAGTTCGCGTTGATGGCCCCGAGATATGACAAGGCCCTCGCCGTCTTGTTCGGCCCCGGGAACAATGACAAGTCGATGACCTTCCCGGTCAGTCCGGTCGGAGCCTTGCCACCCGTAGCACCTTCGCCTGCAACCGTCTGGGTCAACGCGAGCTTCGCGGGGTCTACCGGGAACTTCTCTGCGAACTTCTCCGGGTCCAGCTGGCGTTGGAGCATGAGCGCGTCCTTGATGGACTCGTCATATCCGTTGGCCTTGATGACCATATCGACCTCGTCGCCGGCGGTCTTCAAGTCGATTTCCTGGATGCGCTTGTCGAGTGCCTCGTACTTCGGTTTCATCTCGTCCAGATCCTTCGAGGCTTTCCGGAGACCCGCAACCAACGCAACGGCATCGTCTGCTTTCTCAACACCGAGGGCCTTGAGCAGCGCGTCGTGTTTTTTCTTGTCCGAGACAAGCGTGTTGATGCCGTCGATGACATCATTGGTTCTCTCGGATGTCAGGGAAAGTGCTTTCGCGGCATTCGTTCTCAACTCAACGGCGTCCCCTGCGGCTTCGAGAATTTCCTTCTCGATTTCGTTGACACCGAACTTGCTGGCCAGCTTCTTGATCATTTCGGTTTCTCCTGTTTCTCTGGCCAATTTGGCCGCTTTTAATTCTTCGGAGATTGGTTCCGGTGCCGGTAACGCGGCACCATCTGCAACCGCCTGTTCCTCAATTGCACGTTGGGCGATTTTTCCAAGTGCGTCAAGTACATCAAATTCTGTAGTCAACGCTCCGAGATTCAGAATCTGTTTCAAGGCTCCAAATATTTCATTCAGATCTATACCCAACGGAGTAGTGCCCGTCTCTATCCATTGCCTGAGTTTGGCTACCTCTCCGAGCACCTCTGTTATCGGCGCCAGTTCCTTCAATCCTAACAGGTCTTTGATAGAACCGATGGCTTCCATGGCGGTCCCGGCGGCATCATACCAGCGAGAAACGCGAAGGCTTTTCCCGGCTGCTTTGGCCGTTGCTGCAAGAGGTTGCAAGTCAGTGATGAACGGCTGGTTGGTCAACGCAATCGAAGTGAGCATCGCACCAATTCGCTCGCCCGTTATGGAGTCAACAGCCGAGAGTATGATTGCAACAGAACTCCACTTGTACTGCCCGGCCTTGATGTATCCCAGGGCCGTCGGCAGGAACAGCGTCAGCGCCCACAACTGAGCCTTGCCGTCTGCCGCGTCCATGACCTTTAGTTCTCGCACCCACCCTTGAGCTGGGGTGCCGTCTGTCGGAATCCCACCGTCCGCTGCGTACATCTCTGAGGCGTGCTCGAAATCCCAGGCAATGACATCGGCTTCACCAACGCCGTCGGCCCCTGCCTTGTACTGAGGATTCTTTTGGAAGTTGGCGACTATCTGGTTGAACGTCTCTCGCTCGAACGCAAACGGTTCCGAGCCAGACCGGTATCCGAGAAACTGTCCCTCGTTCGCTACGTGTTGCCATTTGGCGGTGGTGCCGTCCCCGGGATCCACAGTTCCGTCCTCAGAAACGAGGGTCACATCTGGCACACTGCGCCTGGGTCGTATCTTTTCGGACAACGTCAAGGTCTGAGTTGATTCGATTTTCATGATGGCCTCCATTGATTAAAGGGATAGCACCGATTTGTTAAGCTATGCAAGATGAGTAGATTTCGGGAGGGTTCAGCGGCTAGGAATTAGGCAGCCCATGTGGCATCGTCGGGTACGACCGCAACTACAACACAGCCATTGGCGAGTGCAGAAACACCACCGCTTGCCGTCTGTGCGGAGAACCACGAGGTCTCGTCCGCTGCGTCAGCAAGAGCACCTTCATAAAGACCGGTGGCATCCGTTGTGATATGCGCGAAGAGAGTTCCGGTTCCTGCGTTCAGGGTACCAGTGGTTGCCGCTCCGAAGAATGCGGTTCCCGTTCGAGTGTTGGTACCTTCGTACTGGGCAAGACTGGAATTGAGTTCCAGATCTACGGCATGGGTTACGGCAGTTCCAGCCAAGTCATTGACCTGCACTGAAATGGTTCCAGCCGTAGCTCCACCGACCCCGCCGGTTGCTGTGATGACAACTTGTACAAGTCGCTCGTTCAGAATGTCACCACCGCCGAGCAGATTGATATTGCCAGTACCGAGAACCTGTACCACCGGGTTATCGACAGCGTTTGCAATCTGAATGAGCGCCGTATTCTCGGAACCAATCAGAACGTCTCCGTCAACGCCTGCACCACCACCACCGGTAACTCCACCGGCTCCGGCGTTGAGGATACCGTCTCCACCGGCTCCACCAGCAGCAGCGGCCACACCGGCTCCACCGGCTCCACCAGTAACTATTACATCCGAGCCAACTCCGCCGACTACAGCCGTATGAGCCACACCGCCGACTCCACCCGTGAGGGTGGCCGCGCCACCAACTCCGGCAACATCGGCACCGTCCGAGGCTCCACCAGCGCCGGCCGCCAATGTAAGAGCACCACCAGCCGCGCCGGGAGTAGCAGTCAAGGCCGCGCTACCAGCACCGGATGTGACGGTGACAACTGCTCCGACCGTACCAGCACCGGCGACCTGAGCGGCCGGCGTGATATCGGAGGCGATGGTTCCGTTAACCAGAATTTGAGGCAGCGTGATAAGACCTGTTCCGAGAAATGTGACGGTCGGATTGTCGACCGCATTTCCGATTTCAACGTCTGCGGTATTCGTACTGCCGATTCTTACCCCACCATTAGCACCACCACCAGCACCACCAGAGGCACCGCCAGCACCAGCATTAAGCAGGGTACTCCCTCCTGGCCCGCCAGCCGCACCAGCAGAACCCACGCCACCAGCCCCACCAACTACACTAGAATTACCCCCATTCCTACCGACAACTAGAGTATGCGCAGCACCACCGGCACCACCCCTAACAGTTACAGCGGCTCCACGCCCGGCAACGTCCGTGCCGTCGGAGGCACCACCGGCTCCACCAGTGATGGAAAGGCCACCGCCATCCCCACCGGCAACAGCGCCACCGGCCTCAGAACCGGCACCACCCGTGGCTGTAATAGCTGCACCGGCAAGCCCACCGCTAGCCGCTTGGGCAGCAGGGGTGAGCAAGACGACGCCACCAATTCCGTTGGTAGTGAGTCCTGCAAAGGTCGGACTCGCAGTAGCCTTGACATCCTGACCGATGTACCCAGCCTGCACTTCCGTGAAATTTGTCGTATTGCTAAATCTTTCCATGGTTTTGTCCTCCTTCTAGCTTACGCGACCGCGAAGAACGCCAGCCATGGTTCCGCTGGTTCCCGTGTCGACTGTCGTCACTGTGATGTCAAGGGCACTTGCGCCGGGAATGGTCGGAAGCAACCCGTGCGCATTGACCACGAATTTCTGTCCCACCGTTGCGAGATTGAGCAACGCCGAAATGGCAAGTATCTCTGTACCACCCGCAGAGGTTCCGACGGTCACTTCAATGTCACCGTTCAGTGCATTGGCAGTGAGGCATTCGAACATGATCTCTGTTGGGGTGAACTCCTGGGCAGCCGCTCCGGGGGCGACCAGGGCGTTGTTCCCGCCAACCTTCATGTCGATGGTTGCGACACATTCCTCAACAGGGTACGCCGGTCCGAGGTCCGTCCAGCCGGTTCCGTTCCAGGCGATCTCATGGAGCGCCGGGAAGCTCTGGCCCGTGTTCGTCTTGGTTCCGTCGTTATCCGTTACCGCTGTGGTAACATGAAACGTCCATCCGGTTTGAACCAAGACGGCGGTTGGGAAGTCCGCCGCCACCGTGACGGCACCTTTGAACTGGTACACCGAACCCATTGCCAGGATCGCGGCGGCATTCGTCGCAATATCAATGACGTTCGTTGCGATGTCTGCGATTGCTTTTGCTAGTCTTCTTCTGATTGGCATCGGTATACCTCCTTAAATGGTGAACCATCGTGCCTTTCTTGTGAATCGCATATCTGAAAAATTCGAGCAACTAGGAGGGAAAGTTATCGCTATCCAAGACCGGATATAAAGCCGGGGTCTGGCAGGTTGAGTATCAGCGAGCCGGAGGTGACATAATCCATGAACTCAGGCCCACGGGTAATCACCCTGCACCGGCAGTTGAAACCGTAAGGAGCATACGCCCGCTCCCAGAATGGGTCGGACGCAAGCAGCATCTTGCCCTTGGTTGCAAGGTGGGTTTCCCTGGTCCTATCGTCTGGTATGGGCGAGAATTCCCAGACGGGAAACGCCCTCACAACCGCCGGTTGTTTCTGCATGGTCTTTCGTCCAACGCCATACGTGTTCGCTGAATTCGTCCGGTAGACCACCTGGACGTGACTTGCGGAAAGGGTGCCCGTGCCGGTGACATCGGACGCCACCATGCCAGCCTGCTTGAATCTCTTGGTGAGCGCAGGGGCGAACGTGCGCAACGGACTCCCGGCTGCGATGTGCTTTTCGAGCTCGTCCTGAGCATCGGCAAGCATCTGTCTGGATTGCACCCCGGCAACGGTGAATGTCTTGCGTTTCAAATCGGTTGACAGCTTCTCGAATTCAGCACGGGGCAACAGTGCGAGAGAACGGAACCATTTCATCGCCTTCTCGAACGCCGTCTCCGCAAATGCTTTTTCAGCCAACATGATTGTGTCGCCATCGGCCTTCAGTTCAGGGGTCTGCCCGTCTGCGTCGATCATCTCCGCTTCTTTGGCTACGTCGAGCACACCGAGGGCAGCAGCCTGGACCATAGACCGTTCGAGCGGACGGGAATAGGTGTACAAGTCCAGGTCTTCTTGCGCCCGCGTGAGCGCGTTGTACACCTCTACAGGGCGGTCCTTGCCCTTGACTGCCGCCGCGTATTTATCGGCCCAGCCCTTCGAAGCTCGCCAAAGCGCCTTCTCTCCCTTGCGCATCAAATCCTCGGGAGAACCGAACGAGGTATCCTCCCATTCGAGCGGTGCATCGTCGGCAGCGAGACAAACATGATTGTGTACCGCGAGCACCTTTGCATCCCCGCTGGCAACGGATAACAGGGCGTTCAGTGTCGTATCGCTTTCGATTTCGACAACGTTGGATTCCGTGGCGGCCGGTTGACCTCGCTTGGCTTCGAACTCTGTAATCGTGAGATCCCCGTCCGGGTCCGGCGCTCCACCTGGAAGTGCAAGGGGTGGCAGTCCGTGTTCCGCCCTGGCCTCGTTGACCGTGACGAACTTGTCTACCGACGGGCTCCCTACGGTTGCTGTCGGAGGGGCGCTTCCTGCTTCCGAAGATGACGTTGCCGGCGGCGGTTGTTGCTCTCCGGACGGTGGTGATTTGTCCGGCGGGTAAACTACAATCGGCCTCGGAGCCGGGGGCGTCGGAGAAGTGGGAGGCGTCGGAGGCTGGTCTATTCGAATTATCGCCTCGTCTTCGGCTGGCTCCCTGAATCCCGTTACGCTGTAGGCTTCTTGTAGCGCGATGTGAAGCCCGGCCTTTAGTGCCGTGTCCAACCGCTCGCCTTCTTTTTTTCTGTCCGTGGGAATGTCGAACCGCAGCACGAACTTCGGAGCGTGAGTCAGCCACTTCCAGCCGAAATTGATCTCTACAAAAGCGTCCGTGAAATCTCTCTCGATTATTTCAGCCAGGTCGAAAGCGTCAGATTGGAGAATGCCGTGTTGCTCCACTTGCATCACGTTCGCCTGCGGGCTGTTCATCCCGGCTGCTACTCCGTCGGTGGTTCCTACCTGCCCGAGAACGAGCTTGGAAATCTGATGGTCAGAGTCTTTTGAAATATCAGCATGAACTGTACCGGAGCCCTTGTTCGGCTGTACAACGTTCAGCTTGGTTCCCCGTGGAAGTCTGGCGCTGTAGGTGTTGCCAAGCCCATCGATTATCGAGTCTCCAGATATCAGGTCCTCCAGGTTCATCGTAGCATCGGGTGGTACTTCCAGAATTCGCCACGGCTTACCGAACAGTTCGAGAAGGATCATTCTCTCCCGGTCGGAGTACCGCTTGAAGAATGAGTAGTACAGGCATCGACGGGCCAGCCCTTCACGCTCTGCATACTCGCCAAAATTGGACGGACTCCACTGGATGAACTTTCGCCAGTTGTCCTCGCGCTTCATGTCGTCCGGGTCGAGTGAGATCCCGATGTCCGCAAAGTTCCCGGCGTAGGTTGTGTTCCCCGTGTATATTCTGAGTTCCCGCTTGGGTCCGAAGTTGATACGCCGTGGATGAATCCAGTCTATATCCTTGACGACCATCGACACACGCCCATGCTTGGAACTCGATTGTCCGTTGAGCGGTCGCCATGTGATTTCTTCTGCAGCCCGCCCGTCGTACAGAGCCCATGCCATTTCTTTCAGTAGCCGGCGAAAGCCGTGGAGGTTGCTTATCTGCTGGCGCACGGCATCGGCATAGAACTGCGCCCGGCCTTTGTCGATGTCCGGGCCTGTCGCTGGTCGCACTTCGTATGGCAGCGAACTGACCGCCCCAAATCGCTTGTTCAGTACCGTGCCGAGATGGGGGTTCATGTCGATTGTCTCGCGGCTCAAGTCGGTTATCCGCTGCATGGCTCCGTATTCCGCCATGCGCATGGCCATCTCAATCCCATCCATCGAGATGCTTCGCCCGAATCGATGCCGCCAAAATGAGTTGTTCGCGTCTACTATTTTGGTGAGCGGTTTTTCCAGCTCCGCCTTGGCTATCCGCCCGGGCACGGCATCGCTCTGGAGTTGTATGGCGCCCCTCGGGTTAACTTTTGCAATCAAGGTTCTGGCCATTGGATTTCAGCCTTTTTTGAATTCGCTCACTCCGGTCATGATTGCATTCACGATTCGATTCCGCAAGTTGCGAGACACGGGGCCGATCTGTCTCACCTGGGAGTCTGCGATTAGCAGTCGCTTCTCTGCGTCTTTCAGTACGGCATCCATCCACGGTTGCAGGCCACCGACCCATACCTCGAACGCCTTGAGGTCGGACGCGGCCTTCTTGGTCTTGGCCTTCTTGACTTGCGCCCTCGCAATTTCTACCGACTGCGCGAGAGATTGCCGCAACTGGCTCGCCGTGGCTTTCATGCCGGCCGCCATGCCCTGGGTTACACCGGCCTCGTGCATCGCCCACTCGCGGGCACTGAACGTGATTGACGGATCTTTTTTGTCAGTCATCAGAATCCCCCTCCTCGAAAACTTCGTTGTCTGCCGGGTGTTAGCTTTTCAGAAGCATTTCGCCGCTTACGAAGTCCCTCACGGGCGATCCACGCCGCCATAAGGCTATCCCCTGTATGTGCCGGCGGCGGCTGGTAATAGAGACAATCGTCGAGAAAGTTTTGCATTTCTGAACTGACTTTCGCAGTAGACCTGTCGCACGGAATGACCCAGACGCCATTTTGAAATTCGGTAAACAGGCTCTCGACGCCGAAGTCGAGATCAAACTTGTTGGCCCTCGTGGTGGTGTGCGCCTGGATTCTCAAGTTCGGACTTCGCTCCCTTGCGAATTCCAGGAGGTACCGCTGGGCTGCATTGCTCTCGACCATTATCAGCGAATTATACCGTTCCGCTTTCGCCAGCATTATGTCGATTATTTCAGGTCCGTCATACTTGCCGCTCTGGATATCAAGTGGAACCCGGTCGCCGTCGTCATCCATGAGCGTGAAAAATACCGTGTTGTCGTGGTGCTTGCCCTTCCCAATTGCAAGGTCGATACCCGTGACAACCTGATTGGGTCCGTCGTAATTAGGAATAAGCGTTCTGCCCATGCCCCGCAACTTGCACTTTTCTATCCAGTCGCGTTGACACCTGTTCGCGCCAGCGTCGAGCGGCTGGCACAAATACGTTCGTGCGAATTCGTTTGGTGGTGTAGCAGCCTGCCCGTCTTTGCCGTATCTCAGCTCGGCGATTCTTTTGTTGGTAAACCGTTCTGCCCAGAGTGGTTTGGTTTCCTCCAGGTCCGGGTCGAGTTCACGCAGACGGTACCAATCGAACGCGCCTCCCACCCGTGTTGTGCTCGGACGAATATGTTCATCGAGCGCCCTGGCAACCCACGAGGCATCGATATTTGAGAACCGGACGAACCCGTAAATATCCATTGTGAGCGTTGCCCACCCGTATTCTTTTTCGAGCTTGAATGTCAAATCGTCTTTTTCCCAGGGAGTATTTGTAACAATTGCCCGGCTCCCTGTCGGGTCCAGCCTGGGAATGATCGCCCCGTAAAAGTTCGACAGTGTTTTTGCTCTTGCTTCTGGCGTCCGCGTATTCTGGTGGTCGAGCAGGTCGTCTGCTATAAGGCCAGAAATTCGAGACCCAACGATCTTCCCTTCCAGTCCGATAGCCACAACGGACGGGTCTCTGATTCCGGGGGTGCGCTCTACGGTGATTTGATTTGATGCCCACGCATCGCTCGGACTTCCAGACCGGTGAAGTTTTGGGAATACCAGCGCGAGGTCGTCTGCCAGGTCGGGCTCGGTGATATAATCCGAAATCATCTTGAGCACTTTTTTAGCCTGCGCCTGAGACCCGCTCACAATTGCCCACCGTTCACTCGGGTTGTTGCCGAGCAACCACAACGCCAAGGCGGCCATTGAGAACGTCTTGCCGGTGGACACCGGTATGCGAACAACGCACCACGGGTGATGTTCTATAAAATCGAACATCAGCTTTTGGTGAGGAGCTGGCTTGAGTTTTTCTTTCGTCAACTCATGTTTCATTACCTGCTCGTAAAACTTGCAAAGACTTCCCTGCGCCTCCCCCTGTAGTCGCATCAACGCCTGGGTGAAAAGTTGTTCGTCTGTGAGCGGGGGCGCGGGGTGGTCCTGCATTGTTCCTCCGTGATTGGCCCGTCAACGGAGGTCTAGTGTAAATCAATGACTGGGAGGATTCAAGGGGGAGGGGCTACTCTGACCTGTTGGCTTCCATGGCTACCGCGTCGGACTCCGTGTCCACCGGGGTGAATCCTGCGATCTGGATGCAACCATATTCCTCCTTGGGGATGTCCTCAACGGCAACGCCAACATAGTCTAGGCTAAACGGCTTTGATGGTTTCAGCCTTGTAACGAGGCTGCTAAAAAATCCGGCGTCGTACCGCAACAACGGTGCTGTCAGTGGTGAAATTTCAAAAGCTCCGCACTCAGTTACCTCCCCGGTGACAAGCGCCCCTTCCCTTATTGGCTTTCCGGTTCGATTGTAACCAATCTTGCAAAAGGGCTTGGTTGGCGCAAAGTCCTGTATCTCACCGGTGCGCTTTTTCCTCCTTGCGAACCACGCCTTGATCCTTTTGAACATTTGTTTTTTTCCTTTCTACGCAGCACACATTTGTTTTACTTGTGTGGCTTGAAATTCATTCCCGGCCCTGGACCGGTGGCCTTCAGAATTGAGAACCCGGGCCGCCGCTCGCAAGCCCATGCCCTGCTCCCCTACAAGTTCCCGAGAGCGGGCCATGATCGCCTGTTCCCCTGGCTCCTCTATCAGCTTCCCTTCCTCGCCGACCTTGAAGCCGTACTTCACCAGGCCGCCCGTGTACCTCCCTTGCGACTTGAGGTACTGCATGGCCGCCCGCGTCCGCTCCGATATCTGGTCTCTCTCGAACTCGGCAAGCACTGCCATCAGGCGAAACAACATCTTGCCGGCCGCAGACGTTGTGTCGATCTTCTCGCTCAGGCTCACGAGGTCGGCCCCTGCTGCATCTAGTTTCTCCGAGATGGACAGCGCGTCCCTTGTGGACCGCGCCAGCCTGGACAAACTGTAAACGACCAGGGCGCCCTTTTCGGTACACGCGGCATCAATCGCCGCCTGCAACCCGGGCCTGTTCGACGCCTTAGACCCGGAGATCCCGGCGTCCTCGAAAACACCGGCCATCTCGTAACCGTTAAGGGTTGCCCACGCTTCGATCTTTGCGCGTTGGGCAGCGAGGCTTACGCCGTCTTCTGCCTGGCTAGAAGTGCTGACTCGGATGTAGCCGACGGCTTTCATGATCCCTCCCCGTTCTCGTCCGTGGGCGGTTGTTCATCGTCCGCATCTTCGTCGCAGGTGTAAAATTCGTAGCAGCGATCTGAACAAACCTCGCTTGCTCGTACATCCACCTCAAATGGTGCTCCCTTGCTCAACGGAGTGCCACACACTAAACATCTCGGGTCGTGCAATGACATTCTTCATCCCTCCCTTTCTTGTTCATCCATCCTACGCCCCACCGCTATACAGTCGGGGCAAGTCACATGCGATACGAGTTCGGTGCGCTGCTTGGCCCATATGGGATCTTCGTGTACCCATGACCCATCGCTCGACTTGCGGCGGCGGCAGAATAGGCAGATGGTGATGAGGATGGTCATTTGGGGTCGCCCTTGAGTTCCTCCCAGTACAACAGCATGTGTGAAAACCTCGAAGGTTCGCCGCTTTTTTCATAGGCTGTGAATGTGCTGCCCCACTCCATACCGTCAGGGGCGCGCTCGTGCTCCACCTTGCGTTGACATTTGTAACAAGCAAACGCCTCAGCGTCACTGCACCATGAAATGTCATCCCCACCATATCCGCTGCTGGCAGGGTTGTTTCGTGCGTTTTCTAACAGGTATGAGATTCGGAGCGATGCCGGTTCTCCGCATTCATCACAAGCCCTTCGCATACATTGCTCCTTATGAGTCTTGATTTGTCCTTCTTTCATTCTTCATTCCCTCCCCTGGTTGCGTTCGTTGCTCCCCGTCGACCATGCCGGGCGGGGGGTATCTAGTCTCACTCGTAAAACGTCGGCAGGAAAACGCCGTCATCCTCGCCAGTGTAATCGACATTATGATTGGGGTCGCGCTCAAACGCTCCGCACTGGCAACCCCTGATGCCGCATAGTTTGCGAGCGGCACGGACTGTTTGACTCGCCGTCAATTGCTCACCAGCTACTACCCAGATGCGGGCCTCGGTGTTGTGAAATTCATTTTTAATGGTGATCATCATCTTGTCTCCTTCGTGGTCTTGCCGATGAGCTTGCCACTGACGCCACGGTATCCGATGGTCCTGCCGGTCTTGATGATTGTTACGTTATTGATCAAACGACGTGCGGCGTACGGGCTAATCCCCATGTCCTCGACCATCTCGGCTACGAGTCCCTCACGGTCGGTTTTGATCCTCAATACTAATTCTTTGGATGTCATTGTCTTGCTCCCGTTGGTTAGTGCTGGCAAATCCCCGACACGCTATACTCCCAGGTCTCAATTTCTTTCTTGCAAACCGGGCACGTTTGGATCTGGCTGGCCTCCCACGCGGAGTCACGGTCTGTCGTGTTCATTGCCGACTGGGGCAGGGCCTCAAGGTATTGACCGTTGTAACAACTGGCAGTGCACGGGTTCTCCGAGGCCTCCTCGCGAGCGGCCTCTCGGGACTTAGCCTCGCCGATCCAGACACACGATTCGATGCTGTTGAAAGCATTGCTGCTGCCCCTCGGAAATACGTAATAAATTGTCATTGTCTTGCTCCCGGTGTGTGTTGCGCTTGCGCGTTGAACTTTCGCAGTTCATGCCGCGCTGCATTTCTGTAGAGTGTGTGGGGACGCTCGACCGGGCGACACACCTGACCGGATGTTTCGATTCCTGCCGGGGTCCAGTGACCCCCCTGACTGCGATACGCCCCTTCGGGCAAGTGTTTTACTTTGGAGTTCGACAGTTCACAACCGCTGCGACAGTCAACTTCCTTGACCACAACAACCCCCGCGTCAATCCACTGCCAAGATGAAAACTTGGCCGGGTTCGGTCCCAGCTCGCAACCCTTGGCGCTCAAGAATTTTTCTTTATTCGTTGTCATTGTCTCGCTCCGTCCGTTGTTGTTTGTCCCTGCCATAACTACATAGTAACACCCACACTAACGGTGTCAACCTTTTATTTCATTTATTTTATACCCGGTTGTTTTTATTGAGTTTTCAGGGGGCTTTTTTCTGTCGTCTCGCAGGTATCGGACGGCCCTCCGACGCCAAGGTGGACCTCATGTTGACGATCTTTTGCCGCAGTTCAGGGCTCGCGTGTCGCAGATAAGCCAGAGACGTTGCGGCGGTATCGGCTGCGTCGGCCAGCTCTACAGCGGCCCGGATGATCTTGGCACCGCCCGGCATTATCTCGCCCCTGGACCTGGCTTCGTGTAGGCCCCACAAGTACTCGGCAATCGAACAGTCAGAGAACGCGGCGGCAAGTTTCAGTTCCTCGCGCTCTAGAAGGGTGAGCCTCATCTGGAACCAGTGTTTTCGGTTAGCAGCTCGGCGGGCGTGATATCTGTTTTCGTTCACGGGGTACGGATGCAGCGACTGTAGGCAACCGAGCCGCCAACGAAGAGATAACTTCCATGGGCAAAGGATACGCACCACCGCGACGTGTAGATAACGCCCGATTGCAGTGAGGAGGACCAGTATCCACCGCTCGAACATTCCCCTCCGAGGCTTGCATCCCAATAGCAACCCCCCGGCCCTGGACCGCCGTACAGCGAGCACGTCGGGCACCCGTCGTCGCAGGTTTCATCGAGGCATGTCGGGTCATAAACTCCGCAGCCCGGGGTTGCACAGCCGACGATGAGCATTTGCAGTTCGTTGATATCAGGCACTCGCCAATTGCTCGCGCCGTCCAGCACCAGGGACGAGCAGCGGGCGTCTGCTACCGTGTACGTTGTCATGGTCGTGGGCGGGCTCAACTCCCAGCACACCGCCTCGGAGGCTACCCAGTGAACCCCCGGGCCGATGCAGTCGCCTACCAAATCCGTTCCTGTATCCGTCTCTGTATCAGTGCCTGAATCTGTTCCCGTTTCCGAATCCGTTTCAGAGTCTGTCGGCCACTCACTTTCAGTGTCACCGGTATCCGACGACGTCTCGGTTTCCGAATCGGTTTCGGATTCGGTGCCCGTGTCAGTCTCCGTATCAGTATCACCATCGCTGTCAGTATCAGAATCGGTATCAGCATTTCCATTGGTGTCCCCCGAGTCGGCCTGTTCGTACCAGCCGGTCATTTCTGTTGAGCAGCCGGTCAGAATGAGGATGAACAAGACGGTTCTAAACATGGTTGATTTCATCAATCGCGCTCCTCCCTAGCCATTGCCAGCCCGCTACAACCGGTCCTGGACTGGCGCTCGACTTCGTTCTTGAGATATTCGGGATCGGGCTTGTTAAAGCATATCCGGCACATCCAGGTGCGAACACCTTCAACGAGCAGGTGATCGATTGGCGGCAAGAGCCAGCACACTTCGCAGAGTGGCGGCTTCGAGGCTCGGATTCTTTTCTGACTGCGCATCCGGCGCCCGGCCTTGGCCTTTGCAGCCGCCGTCTGGACACCGCCCTTGCGTTTTGGTTTGGACAATTAGCAACCGTTTCGTTGTGGTTGCTCCCTATCATACCATTACTTCTTTCGCGAGCGAAATAGTCTTTACTTCCCGGGCTCGCCAGCGTCGGAGCATGTACATCGAATGCGCCTTGCTGCGGCCGATGACGGTGAAGCGGGTTCGGGTCTTCTCTGTTTTGCAACCGCAAGAGAGCGTCATCTGATACAGACACCGGCGGGTCACCTTCTTGAGCTGCTGTCCCCCACCCTTGCGACGGGCCTTGGTGACGACGTACTTGGCGTTGTCCGTGTTTCCAGCGGACAAGACTTTGAACTTTGCGTTGCAGCGCGGGCATGTTGTTCGCTTCATTCGGTTTCCTCCATTTCCCTCCTCAAGTCATCCTTGATGTAGTAGTCCTTGCCGAGCCGTTCGAGCAGTTCGACCGCCTCGTTTCCGAACCGCTTCCAGTCGATGTCCTTGGCCCTCTTGTCGTGGTTCCATTTCCCGACCTTGAACTTGTCCACCACGTCGTGAGTTAACCTTATCAGTTCCAGGGATAACGCCGGGTCAAGCACGGGCTCAAGACTAACCCACGTCGTGATTCCGCGTTTCTTGGCTTGCCTAATAGCCCCTATCCTCTCGACGGGATGCGCAGCGCCGGGTTCACGCTCTATGCTGCTAAGAAAGTTAATCAGTGTCAGAGTCGTTGCAAACCTGTCCCCCGACTCGTACAAGTCGAAATCCCTGGCCGCTCTCATGCCGCCCTTGGTGAGCACCTCGAAATTCAGGCCCGCGTCCTTGAGTGCACAGATGGCCTTGCGGGCGAGACGGTGTTCGTCATCAATCGGCTGGTAAATATCCGAGGTAAAGCTCAAGAGCACTGTTCGCGGATCTCCCCTGAGCGTCTCTGCATCGCGCCGTAGGGCTTCGATGATACCGGGCCGGGGTACAGGGTGCTTGTGGAAGATCTCGCGGTCCATGCGCAGGACAGAGGGCCCGAAGCAATAACTGCAAGAATGTGAGCAGCCCCGGTACAGGTTGCAGGCCAGCTCGGCGTATTCCAGGGCCCGGCCCTTCGGTTCGTAAATGGCTTTCATATAACCACCGCCCCTAGCCCGTCCCTGTATCCTGCAGATCGTTGGTCGCGGGATTCGTCGCCGCAAGCATTGAGCCAGCGTTCGTGCTCGTCATCGGTCCCGAATTTGTCGCCGTGGTGTTGTCGCCGCAAACCGCGCATATACCCTGTCCAGTAATCGGACCGGGCAGGCTCTATGTTTTTCATCACCTGGGCGCGGTTCATTTTGCTGATAAATGCCTGGTTCATTTCAGTCACTCAGCCTATTGTAGCAGCCGGGACAACTCGTGCCCATGCTGGCGTTCATGACTGTTCCTCGCGGAGTCTGGCATCCGCAATCGCAGCGCACCATCTCAACCACCGGCACGGGGCGGGACTCCGGCTTGATGCGACATTTGCTGTACCAATCCGCCGGATCGTTTCTCAGGATCTCGCCTGCCAGCAACGCGGCCACAACCCCGGCGCGATCCGTTATACCACTGTGCGCGTTGTTCACGTCGCAGAGTGTCAGAAAATGCTCAGCGTCCTCGCCGCAATCAACCCAATTTCCGTTTGCCAGTTGATACTGCATGTTCTCCATTGTCGTCATTGTCTTGCTCCCGGTGTTGTTGTTTGTCCCTGCCACAACTACATAGTAACACCCACACTAACGGTGTCAACCTTTTATTTCATTTATTTTATACCCGGTTGTTTTTATTGAGTTTTCAGGGGGCTTTTTTCTGCCTTGTTGCCGGTGTAATTCTCCCACCGCTTAATGGCAATGTCGCAACAGTCCGGGTCTCTTTCCATTCCGTAGCATCTGCGACCAATCTTCTCACAGGCGATGATGGTGGAACCGGAGCCGATGAATGTATCAATCACATCACCGTCGGAATAGTGCTCAATGCACCGTTGCGGAATAGCAACTCGCTTTTGATACGGCATGAGTTTGTCGCGTTCTAATTGTTCGCATATAACAGTCTTGAATCCGTCTCCACGCGACCGAAATGATGGTTTTCCGAACACTCCGATGAGGTGATGTGCCAATTGGGGCATTGATTGTGACCTCACAAAGCCAAATGAATAATAGTGCACAAGGCAGTAACGAAATATATCCGCGTATTTGTGAGCCAGTCTCATTACATTTGCGTCGGAGTGCATGACGAGCACCGCACCCTCCGAGTGGCGAAGCAGATGTTGCATATAGGCCATGCCGACCATATCAAACGGCGGGTCAGTAAAAGCCATGTCCGCCTTCTGCCCGTCCATCAGCTTGTCTACGTCTTCTTGGCTTGTGGCATCCCCGCACATGAGCCGATGATTGCCCAATATCCATATATCCCCGGGCTTCGACATCTGGTTGATGGGTGGCTTCGGCACTTCGTCTTCTAGCCCCGGCGACTCATTATTCATTTCAAACGCCAACGCCGCGTCGATATCGAGCGACTCAAATCCAGTCAGACTCATATCGAAGTCCAGCTTCAAGAGGTCTTCAAACTCGCCCTTCAATATCGACATGTCGATTTCTGCCAGCTCAGGAATCTGGTTGTCAGCGAGCCGGTCGGCCTTCTCAAGTTCCGGCGTTTCGTAATCCTGGAAGTCGACGGGAACCTCTTTGATTTTGAGCTTCTTTGCCGCTGCCAATCGCCCGTGCCCGCGAACGATGAACCCGGATTGGTTCGACACTGTGATCGGCACCCTCCACCCGTTGCCCTTTGTTTTCTTTTTCCTGTTGCCGCCTATCAGCAACGCCAAGATGTCGATCTGGTGATCGCTGTGCTGGTTCGCGTTCTTGGGATACGGCACGAGGTCTCCAACCTTTACGAGTTTATCAAAGGCGCAATGCACCTCCACTTCGCTCATCCCGTCCTCCTGAGTTCCCGCTGCACGTTCTGCACGAACCGCAACTCCATGCAATGAACCGCCTGCTTTGTCACCCCGACACCTTCCGCAATCTCTCTGTACGTCCTGCCGCAGCCGTCGAACCGCCTGGCCATCGCAACCGCCGTTCGTTCCCCCATGCGCTCGCCTACCAGTCTGCAAGTCTCCCGTGCTTCTGAGTCGGCTGCAAAGGATTCAGGCCCGGGCTCTTCGCTGGCTATAACTTCGTGTCGGGTCATCCGGCCCCCGTGTTCCACTCCGACATAAGCATCGAGAGAAATGGCAGTGCCACCTGGTAGCCAGCCGTGGTAAACCTTCACGACGTCCCCACCTCTTGCAGCCTCGTCCACCTGATTCCGAACCCAATGCCGGGCATACGTAGAGAAAGCGAAGCCCTTGGACACGTCAAACTTGTCGATGGCCCGATACAGGCCGATCACCCCGGCGCCTATCAGGTCTCCCATTTCCGTGAGGCCGCTGCGCTCAACCCACCGGTAGCGGTTGGCGTACCAGTAAACGAGGCGCATGTTTCTCTCGACGATTGCGTTTCTCGCCATGGATGAACCGTGCTTGTCTCCCAGGGTTTCGAGCCGTTGCAGGTTCTCGAACAAGGCGGTGTTTTCGCGGCCGGTCTCTGCATGGCGAGCGGCCATCAAGACTTCGACCTTGCGGCCTGGGCGGGCTTGAAAGAGGTTCACGGTCCACCCCTTCTGGCCAGCTCGTCGAGTAATTCTTCCCATGCTTCCCATGCTCTTTTTTCGTCCGCGTCCGTCCATCCTGGGTTTTCTTCTTTCCTCATGCATCCCATATCGGCGTAGGAATTCAAGATGTGATATGCCCTTGCGCAAACAAGTTGCTTGTGTTGCCGCTTATCAGCCATTCGGCTTCACCTTCCTCCACGTTGCCCCCGTGTACGTATTCAACCTGGACGGCCTCGCGACCCTGGCGTCCTTCACAAATAGCTCGTCGCCCTCGAGTATGACCTCGACACGGATCCACTCGTGTTTCATCTCCGGCGTTCCGTACAGCCACCTGTATTCGTACAGGCCGGGCTCGATGGGCGGGTTGGTTTGGAGGATGGGTTTCATATCGCAAGCACCTCTTGGCGTAGCCGCTTGACTGCCTGTTCACAAAACCTTTCTTCAATATCGATCCCGATGGCCTTGCGGCCCAGATTCTTGGCAGCGTGCAGAGTGGTGCCTGAGCCCACAAACGGATCAATGATTGTTTCGCCTTCACCGCTCCAATAATTTACGAGCCATCGAACGTGCGTGTATGCCCTAGCACATGGATGATCCGGCTTATCCTCGGAGCCTGTAACGTGAATACATCGGCCGGGAATGACGCGACCTCCAGGGCGCGATGCGGGCGGTGCTCCAAACAAGTATCCAACGTCCCCGGTGTAGAGCAAACGCCCCTTGTAGAATGGTGCTGAATATTCGAGCCACGCAATACGAAACAGGGGAAGCGGTATCACATCCAGAAAACCTCGGGGGTCCGAGTCGCAACCAAGTTGCAGGGCAACCCGACTTGTCGCTATGAGCGGCATCACCTCACGGAACATTTCAACGGGCTTGTCGCTTCCGAATAATGACGGATGCGAGTTGGGCCAAACCGGGTCCGTAATCACCGCGTCCACCTTCCCCAACGTCGGCAGGATCTCCCGTGCGTCCCCGTGGTAGATGGTGATTCCAGGTTCGGTGTAGTAGGGTTCCATGTCAGCCTACTCGCCCTTCCTGGCCTCATCAAAATCATTCATGGCTGACCCTAAACACTTCGCCACGCCACCGCAATCTTCAATCTCAGACACAACTGCGCAGGCTATCCATATGAAAAGGGCCACCATGATAACTCCGAACGCGATTGCAAAGATCTCCCGACTCCGGCGTGCGCTCTCCATCTTTTTTCGATGATTCATTTGTTGTCCTTCTCCAGCTTCCGGCTTTCATGAATAACCAGGTCTATGAAATGCCCAATCCGCACTCTGCCAATTCCTATCCCGTGCTCAAACCGTTCTCTGATTTTGGTTTCAACCTGTTCAACATCAGCTTCGATTCCCTCACTCTTCAAGATGGCCCGGATGATTGTGGTGTAGGTGGTCATGGCTTCACCTCCTCGGTCTCCCAATACGGTTTTTCGCCTCTGCGCTTGCTCATTCTCTCGGGCGGCAATACCAAGCCCAACCATGGCAGCCGCCCGTAAATTTCGAACGTCTCGCCCGTGTATTCTTTCTGCTTCTTGGTCATCAGTCCCTCCGTATTCCCGTCACTCTCCACCCATAACACATAACAAAAGGGTTGACAAGTATTTAATATCCTGGTCCCTATCCGCTTCTGGCGAACCGCCCACAGTCACACTTCCCATCATCCCGAATGTCCCTGTCCATGTTTCGAGATCGGTTACATTCATGGCATATTTCCACGGCCTCCAACGTCTCCCATAATTCATCGTTGTCTTGCCGAAGCTTTTCGACTGCCCCTATCAAGGTCATGATTTTTCCCGTTGGAAACGTGCCATCCTCGCACTTCTTCCGCAGCCCTGCGATTTCTTCTTTCGTCATCTCTTTCCTTCCTTTTGCGCCACTTGAATCCGACATGCCTGCGATGTGCTTGTCTGCGAGCATCACTTTGAGATCGTCAATCTCGCCAGCCTGTCGCGCCGAACGGTCGGAGATCTCGCCCGCTGTTTTCTCCCATTCTTGCGCCCGATCACGGTACTTTCCAACCAGGTCATCCAGGGTGTCGATGCTCTCGGAGTTGCGAAGCAATTCTTCTTTTAGCTTGGTGACCGCCTCTCCATATCGCCGGGTCTTTATCTTATCGAGGTTTTGCAAGACACGGACAGAGTCTCGCAGTTCTGCGATCTCCACATCTTTCGCCTTGCGCAGTTCTTTAAAGTCATCTTCTGCGGACTTGAGATCGGCCCTGATGCATAATAGCTCTACGTCCTTCTCCTTGCACCCCGGGCACTCGAACGAGATTGAGCAATACCCACCGTTCTCATGGTGAAAGTCGAACGCTGCGGACAACCTGGTCGGGACATCGGAGGGCTCAACCCTGCTAGGGGGAATTGCATTGTCGTCAATCCTGCTGAAGCGACCGGGCTCGGATTCGATCTTTGACTTATCGGCGGGTTCGACCTTGCGCCAATTGGGTTTGATATCGCCTACACCGTATGGGCATCTCTGCGGTTTGCAGTCGTGCTCGCCACGGTCGCCAATCACACACGGCTCTTTCCTTCCACCGGGGCACGCATCACAAGTAAATTTCGTCATCTTGTCCTCCCTCTGGTCCAATCGGCCACAACCTGACCGCCCACGTTGCGACGAACCCATCTTGTTATTTCTTGCCGTGACGGGCCGTATCTGAACATCGATCCCTCGTTGCTTTGCAAGATACCTTGAATCTCTTCACAGCTTGAATCTCAATGAAGTGATTCCCGGCCCCCAACGTCCCGAGCTGCTTGCGAGCGTTCGGTATCAGGTTGTGAACCTTTTGGATGTTCGGCACCCTCGCGTCAAATCCAGACCATTCTTGATCTTCCTTGTGGGCGATCCCTACTCCCATCGGGACGACCTTCCGCACTCCGCCCATTATCTTGGTGAGCTGGTCGCGTTCAATCTCATCGGCACTGTACGATGTCCTGACCGCTGCCATTCCACAGCCGATGTCAGAACCCACAGCATAGGGGATGATCGCCTTGTCGCACGCGATGACGCCTCCGATGGGCATTCCATAGCCGAGGTGTGCGTCCGGCATCAGGGCAACGTGCCTGAAGACCGCCGGGTGGCGCGACAGGTCTATGGCTTGATCCATCGCCTTCGGTTCAACATTCGCACACCAAGATTTGATTGGTTTGCCGTGCCCGTTGCTTACCCACTTCATAATGCTCTCCTTATTCTCTCGCCTATCCAGGCCATTACAGGAACAGCCATCGAGTTGCCGATTAGCTTGTAGCGCGGACCGTCGGCGAGCTCCTTCTCATTTGTTCTGGCGGTATGTCCATCCTTCATTCCCTGGAGGCGTTCGCACTCGACAGGCAGGAGACGGCGGACTCGGAGATTGGTTTCTGTGAAGGGTACGCCACCCGTCACCCCGCCGTTTCCGGCCCGCAAGAGTCCCAGCGGACCAACATTGCTCCCGTGACACTGATATGCCACTGCCGGTGGTGTTTCAGCCTTTCCGCTTGAACATAAGGTCGGACAGGTTTCAGCCAGCACAAACGGCTTGCTACCGCCTCCATCTGCTGACCGTAGGGCGTTGGCTACATCGCCGCCTATCTCGCAGGTAGCGCCCCCGTCCCGGCCTCGCATGGCAACGGCAACCGGTATCACCGGGTCTTGTCCTCTGGAATCTCCGGCCCGTGCAACTCCACGGCCACTTGCGACAAGACTTGGAACAACATATCCGGGAGTTCCTTTCCCCTCTTCTCCGCCCGGCGCAGAATTCCCGCGCACGCCCTCGGACTCAAAAAGTACTTCTCGTGGATCGAATCCTTCACGAGCACTTGCGACAGCCTTGCGCGTATGTTCGGCTTCCCGAAGGAGATCAGCCCGTAAGTTGCGTATCCCCGACTCGACAAAAAGCGGTTCATTTGTGGATCTAACATAATTCGTAAGTTCCTCTATCGCGGTTGAAAGTGATAATGCCGCGCTCGAATAGCATGGGGACAATTTCCCCGATAGAACCATGGACCTTCCTGTGCGCACTAGTACTTGCAAGAACCACCAAATTGTTTCTTCCGTTGTCTTGCTTGTTATGGTTGATGTGGTGCACGACCTCGCCAGGGAGAAGACTTCGGCCCAGCATTTCCTCAGCGACAACCCTGTGCTCCGTGATCGCCTTGGAATATTTGCATCCCGGCACTCGTTTGAATCCAATGACTTTGTAGCCGTTGCGATCCGGCTTGTATTCGTTGCCGTTCCTGTGCCACGGCCAACTTTTGATACCAAGCACTTTGGCTCTGGATGAACACTCGGAAATTCTTCGCCCGAGTTTTTCAGCCACATTGCCAAGTCGCTGCCCCGTACCTTCGAGAAGGGCAGCATCGTCCTCAGCAGTCCACCGTCGGCAAGGTCGCATGACGATGCCGAGTGCTTCTGCCCGCTTCCTGACGCCGCTATATGAGCGGTTAAGATGCTTTGCGATATTTTTCCAAGGGTCTCTATGAGCACGGACGAGGATGTACTCGTCTTCTGTTTCGTTAAAATGTTTACACGATGACATACTACAAAAACCCTTCTCCGTCTTTGCGGCACTCCAAAAAACTCTGCATTCAAAATGTCACAATGTATCACATATCCCAACGCCAATATATAGTCAAGAAATTGCTCGAAGGGTTTGCCATTATCTATCGACAATATTCCGGGTACATTTTCCCAGACGATCCATTCGGGATTCATATCTTTTGCGATTGTCAAAAAGCGGTAAGTCAGTTTCCCCCTGGGGTCGTTGGCCCCTTCACGCTTGCCTGCAACCGACCAACTCTGGCAGGGAGTTCCCCCAACTAATACGTCAATATGTCCATGGGTTTTGGCGCGGCTCACAAAATCATCGGCAAGCATGTCCCCAAGGTTCGGCACGTCCGGCCAATGATAGGCCAGCACACCGGACGCAGCCGGGTCGATTTCACTGAACCACGCCGGGCTCCATCCCAGCGGTTCCCAGGCCAGGCTCGCGGCCTCGACACCTGAACACACTGAGCCGTAACGAATCATCTCTTTGGTTCCTCCCTTGTCCCAGCCACAACCCCTTGTACTACATTCCCAGCTCGAACACAAATCCTTTCTCGCCGGCACCCAGGTCCACAAGTTGACAAATCGGCCTCGGAACACCCCATAAGTTTACCTCGTCTCTCTGCGCAACCGACAGCCCTGGAACAATCGCGCCTCGAAGGACTTCGGGTAAGAATGAAGTTTTCACCCTCGCGCCCAGGGGCCTCTACCTGCCCTCGTGTCCCCTTCTCGGCTTCCCCTCCCCTCTTGTTCCTGCCCGGCGTCTTGTCCGGCCTCACGCCCCGCGTGGAGAACCAGACGGCGAAATCAGAACGATCACTCCAACTCCGTAACCCCCTCCGCCCCGCGTAGGACTATTTTTTTTCAAAGGCCACGAACTGAGAACCAAGACCCTGAAAACAAGACCGGGGTCAGAAAAGGCCCCACACCCTACCAAACAGGCCCCGTTATCATTGGCGTATTTATATCGTGTCAGGCCACCACAAGGCTCTCGGTCTCTAAACAGGCCCTCTCCAACCCCCTTCCATAACCCCCTGCAACAACTACGCTTCCAGTCAAACCACAAATCCCAAAGTGCCGATTCTCCCCCCTACGGTATAACACCCAAAAGGCCCGCGTATGACACGATACATCCCCAAAGCCACACCCGCAAGACAGCAGAGACCATGCATAGACCCGTAATCATAGACTATTATTTCTAAACCAACGCAGAACACCCCACACAATCGCAGGTCCCACACGCGCGAGGGCATATTGAGGGGGGGGCTAAGAGGGTATTCCGCCCCCATTGGAATGCTTTCTCAGACCCCACCCCGGTCTTGTGGTTTTCGGGTGTATAAAGCGTGTGTTCTCAGGGGCTTAGATGGAAGGTGTCCGGCCCTGGCCCCCCTGGTCTGAGGTGTCGTGATGGCTTGTGTCAGCGC
>SDBT01001913.1_pt1 | contig 37389 bp, 37 predicted proteins | sample 2277101 | NCBI WGS metagenome assembly SDBT01 (sample SAMN10404973, study PRJNA504765) | marine sediment metagenome | isolation source: marine sediment core GS10_PC15, 103 cmbsf | place: Arctic Ocean: Southern Knipovich Ridge | collected 2010 | reverse complement strand
ATGAAAAAGCAGGGACTCAAGAGTCTTGGCATTTTGAATACGGCTTGGCAGGTTATTTAACTGAAAGCTTGGCAGGATATGACATCTTTCCGCTCAAGCCCTTCACTGGAACTCACGAAACCGATCTTGAAACAGCCGACTGGGCCATACTGTGGTTACCCGAAGGCGGCGAGAGTGTGCAAGAGAGTTATGTAAACTTAATTCCTACACCACAAGGCGGTACGCATGTTAATGGTTTGCGTACTGGTTTGCTCAATGCCATGCGTGAGTTTTGTGAATTACATCAACTACTACCACGCGGCGTTAAACTCAGCGGTGATGATATTTGGGAGCAATGCAGCTATGTGCTGTCAGTGAAAATGCAAAATCCTGGGTTTTCAGGGCAAACCAAAGAGCGCCTGAACTCAAGACAAACCGCTGTATTTGTGACTAGTGCAGTACAAGATGCTTTTAGTTTATGGTTGAACCAACATCATGAGTTGGGCACACAATTAGCTGAACTTGTCATCACCAATGCGCAAAAGCGTTTACGCAAAGCTAAAACGGTGACGCGTAAAAAGGTCACTCAAGGACCCGCATTGCCTGGCAAGTTATCGGATTGCATTAGTGAAAATACGGCTGAGAGTGAATTATTTTTAGTGGAAGGTGATTCTGCGGGTGGCTCCGCCAAGCAAGCACGTAATAAAGCGTTTCAAGCTATCATGCCGTTGCGCGGTAAAATTTTAAATACCTGGGAAGTTGATCCGAGTCAGTTACTGGCATCACAAACAATCCACGATATTTCCGTTGCCATTGGTTTAGATCCGGGTACAGAAGATTTGTCGACTTTGCGTTACGGGAAAATTTGCATTCTGGCGGATGCTGATTCCGATGGAGCTCACATTGCCACATTGATCTGTGCCTTATTCGTAAAACATTTTTCCGCCTTGGTGAAAAGCGGTCACGTTTATGTGGCCATGCCGCCTTTATTTCGTATCGATGCTGGAAAAGAAGTGCATTACGCCTTAGATGAAAGTGAAAAAGACAGCATCATTGAACGCTTGCAAGCGGAAAAATCGAATCGCAAAATCGGCGTGCAACGCTTCAAAGGTTTGGGTGAAATGAACCCGATACAATTGCGGGAAACCACAATGGATCCGGATACACGGCGTTTGGTGCAATTGACTATGTTAGATCCGCCGTTAGCATCGCAAACCTTAGATATGTTACTTGCGAAGAAGAGAGCTGCCGACCGACGTGCGTGGCTGGAAAAATCCGGCGATCGGGCGACGGTGTAAACCACTTTACTTCAAGTTTAAATCTATTTACTTTTCGCAGGTCCTGTTTGCACCTTATCGCGCAGCATGAAGATCTTTTCATATTTAGCCACTTCACGCTTAACGGCTGCAGACGGTGCTTTTTTCTTGCGAAGCTCAGCTAACAGAATATCGTGTTCACTGACGAAATCAGTGCGTAGTTTTTTGTGTTGCATAGTGTTCCTTACTGATTAAGCGGCATCACGTTTTGATTCAATCGCAGCTTTCATGCGTTGCATGGCTTGTTGTTCTAATTGTCTAATTCGCTCCGCCGACACACTGTATTTTGCCGCCAACTCATGCAGCGTGGCTTTTTTCTCAGCCAACCAGCGTTGTTGCAAAATGTCTTGGCTACGTTCATCTAAAATCGCCATTGCGGTTGATAAATTTTCTAAACCGTTTTCGGACGTATTGGCCGCTTCGATTAATATCGCCGGATCAGCTGAGTGATCTTCCAGCGTACGTGACGGCGCTAAATAAGCTTTATCATCATCAGAATCAGGCCCATCAAACGCGGCGTCCATAGAATTTAAACGCAACTCCATCGCTTCAACTTCTTTAGTCGGCACACCTAAATCATTGGCCACATCATTGATTTCAGCTTTGGTCATCCAACCTAAACGTTTTTGCATACTGCTTTTGAGGCTACGCAAATTAAAAAATAATTTGCGTTGCGCTTTAGTCGTAGCAATTTTAACAACGCGCCAGTTGCGAATAACATATTCGTGAATTTCTGACTTGATCCAATGAACCGCAAATGAAACCAAGCGAACTTTATAAGCCGGATCAAAACGCTTAACCGCTTTCATCAATCCTACATTGCCTTCTTGGATCAAATCCGCCAACGGTAAACCGTAACCCATATAACCTCTAGCAACTTTTATGACATAACGTAAATGCGCCAAAATCAACTGTCGCGCTGCGGTTAAATCACCGTCGTCATAAAACTTCTGCGTATACTCACGCTCTTGCTCCAAGGTGAGCATTGGAATTTGGTTCGCCCTCAGGATATACGCATCCAGGCTACCAACCGGTAATGTCATGTCTATAGCTTGTACTTGAGTATTCATTTCAACCCTCTCTTTCGTACGGTATATTTGGCTAAGTATAACACTTTGGCAGTCATTTGTCGAGACTGCCAAACCCCTATAATCTGTTGTTTAATAAGGATAATTAAATAATTTTACCACTAAATACTGAGGCAGGGTCATTGGAAAGGTATCGCTGCGCACCTAACTCGGTGCGCAACGATAAGACCCGCTACTTTTCAGCTTCAAATACCGAAAAGAAAATGCCTTGGGGATCTTTAATGCCCGTGAAGCGACCGACTGTAGGCGCGGTAACGGGTTCATAAAGCATTTCGCCGCCTGCTTTAGTCGCTGCGGCAGCCGCGGTATCGCAGTTTTCTACGCCGAAATAGACACCCCAGTTAGCCGGCGCGGGGCCAGCTTCGGCTGGGAATTGTGTTAGACCGGCAACTTGCTTATCACCTTGATTGAAGGTGGTATACACTTTGCCGCTAGGCATGGTTTCAGTATTGGCCGTCCAACCGAATAATTGGGTATAAAAGGTTTTAGCGGGTTCTACTTTATGACTGCTTAACTCATACCAAGCTGGGAAGCCGACAGTCTTGGCAGGGTACGCTGGGCACTCATCTTTGAAGTTTTGCCAAATGGAAAAGACGGCGCCTTCTGGATCCGCCAATATGGCCATGCGGCCTGCTTGTGGAATATCAAATGCGGGGCATATCACTTTGCCACCTAATTGTTGGGTTTTAGCAGCGGTGTCATCGGCGTTGTCAACCAACACATAAGCTAACCAGCAAGGTTGTGCACCTTTGGCTTTTAACTCATCGTTTAATGGCATTAAGCCTGCGAAGGGTTGGCCTTGATTAGCAAACATCTGGTAATTACAATCACCGGCTGGGTTTGGCATCGTTTCTGAAGTCCACTTGAATAAATCGCCGTAATATTGCTTAGCCTTATCGGCATCGTGCGTGTAGAGCTCCAGCCAACAAAATTCGCCGGCGGTAAAATTTGGTGTATCAGTCATTACTATCTCCTGGGTTGTTTAATGAATAAAAGTTTTATCGGCGACCTAATTGCAGAGTAACGACAATATAAGCACTGATCCAACCTAGGGTGGATCCTAGGATCAGCAGGGCTAGGCCATCGAGGAAACTCAAAGGTAACAGATCAAAACTACCTTGGTAAAGCTGTATTAAGTGTTGGACGGAAGGTTGCATCCAATACATAAAGGCGGCGATCAAAGTCCAGGCAATGGCAGCGCCGAGCAAACCATACAAACTGCCAGCATATAGGAATGGGCGGCGGATGAAGCTAGGGGTGGCACCCATCAATTGCATCACATCGATAACTTGACGTTGGTTTTGGGTGGTCAGGCGTACGGTGTAACCGACGACTAACAACAGGGCAAATGCGAATAAAGCAAATAGTGCTATCACGCTGTTTTTACCCATTTCAATAATGGCTTGCAAGCGCGTTAGCCATTGTAAATCGAGTTTAGCAGCACTGATGTGTGGCAATTGTTTTAACTCTTGTAATAACTGTTGCATCAACTTTGGGAGCTGTACAGTCTGTGTCGGCATCACTTCAATAACAGGGGGCAATGGGTTGTTGGGCAGTTGCGTGAGGATGTCGCCAAAACCGGATTGATCGGCAAAACTTTTTAAACCTGCCTTAGGTGAAATGTAACGTACCGTTGCGATGTCTGAACGCAATTGTAAATTTTTCATTAGAGAATCAATGTCGCGTTGAGTGGTATTGTGCTGTAAATACAACGAAATTTGACCGCTGCCGTGCCAATTGGCCGTTACGGTTTGTACGTTGTGTAATAGCACAAATAATCCCGTCGGTAAGGCCAGCGTAATACCTATCACACAAAATGTCATCGCGGTGATCAGTGGCAATTGCTTAAACCAGCGCAGACTAGTCATTAAGGCTTGCCCGTTTCGCCAAAGAAACTGAGACACAGCATGATGCGTTTGGGTTTGCCGCGCATGGGCTTTGGCCGCGGGGCGTGACACAGCAAATCGACTCATTGCAGTGTTCCTTCACGCAAACATAAAATGCGGTAAGGCATATGAGCAATCAAAGATAAATCATGGGTGGCGATTAATACGGTGGTGCCCAGTTGCTGAAAGGCAGTGAAGATCCGCATAATATCTTCGGATAAACTCGGATCTAAATTTCCGGTCGGTTCATCGGCCAATAAAATTTTCGGTTTATGAATGACGGCGCGCGCAATACCCACGCGTTGTTGTTCACCGATTGAAAGTTCCTGCGGTTTGCGTTTTTCTTTACCCAGCAAATCCACTTTATCTAAAGCCGCACGCACACGTTTTTTAATATCTTGGTGTCGATAACCCGCAATGATCAATGGCAAAGCGACGTTAGCATACACGTTACGATCAGTTAGCAATTGTGGATTTTGAAAAATGATACCCATTTGGCGACGTAAAAATGGAATCGTATTGCGTTTAACTTTAGTAAAAGAATGTTCCGCCACGGTAATTTGGCCTAGTGTGGGCCGTTCTAACAATGCAATTAATTTCAATAAGGTTGATTTACCCGCGCCAGAATGACCGGTGACAAATGCCATTTCACCGGCATGCAGATCAAAACTAATCTGATGCAAAGCCTCCTGCCCACTTGGGTAGCGTTTACTAACGTTATTAAAGGTTATCATCCGCGCCAAACAAAGCCTCAATAAAGTCTTCTGCCTCGAAGGGACGCAAATCGTCTATCCCTTCCCCAACCCCAATAAATCGAATGGGAATACCAAATTGTTTGGCTAAAGCGAAAATAATTCCGCCTTTTGCCGTGCCGTCTAATTTAGTCAGCGTAAGCCCAGTCACCTGCACCGCTTGATTGAATTCGCTTATTTGATTTATGGCATTTTGACCGATCCCAGCGTCCAATACCAACATCACTTCGTGCGGCGCAGTTTCATCCAGTTTGGTGAGCACACGTTTCACTTTTTTCAACTCATCCATCAAATTGCCTTGCGTGTGTAAACGGCCCGCTGTGTCTGCGATTAAAACATCGGTGCCACGGGCTTTGGCCGCTTGCAAGGCGTCGAATACGACTGAGGCACTGTCGGCGCCGGTTTGTTGGGCAATGACGGGAATATCATTGCGTTGACCCCAAACTTGTAACTGCTCTACAGCGGCTGCACGAAAGGTGTCGCCGGCAGCTAAACAGACGGATAAGCCTTGTTGTTGAAATTGTTTGGCGAGTTTACCAATCGTGGTCGTTTTACCTGCGCCGTTGACGCCAACCATTAAGATCACATAAGGCTTTTGCGCGGGATCAATGTTTAGCGGTTTGGTGCAATCGACCAATATGTCTTGTAGCACCCGCTTGAGTTGTTCCAATAACGCCTCAGGGTTCGTTAATTGTTTACGAGCCACGCGCTGGGTTAACGCTTCAATGATCTGATCGGTTGTTTCAACGCCAAGGTCGGCGGTGAGCAATTGCGTTTCAATTGCCTCATAGCATTCAGCGTCAATTTGCTTCTTACCGAGGACAGCGGTGGCCAAGCCTGAGGTGAATTTTTCCCGAGTGCGCGCTAAGCCATGGCTGATCTGCTTAAACCATTTGCGCTTGGGTGCACCCGTTGCCGGCTTGCTGCTAGATTTTTCGTCTTTTGCGCCAGAGTCTTTGCTTTTTAAGAATTTGAGCACGTATAATCACACCTTATTTAGGAAAGACACATTCTACCATCACATCACTCTGAGGCGAACATAAAATGAAACACTGGCTGGTACTCTTTCTCTTGGCTGCTGTCTGCTCACAAGCACTCGCTAAGCCTGAAGTCTTCACCCAAACCTTACCCAATGGCATGATGATTATCGTCAAACCCGATACGCGCGCGCCCGTGGTGGTATCACAACTTTGGTATAGAGTGGGCTCTAGTTATGAGCATGGTGGCATCACCGGCGTTTCGCACGCTTTGGAACACATGATGTTCAAAGGCACAACGCGCTTTCCGGGCGATGCGTTTAACCAATTAATTGCGGAAAACGGGGGTCAAAATAATGCGTTTACCAGCAGCGATTACACTGTCTATTTTCAAAAATTGTCCGCAGACCGTTTACCGGTTGCTTTAAAATTAGAAGCTGACCGCATGCAGAATTTAATTTTTTCTAACAAGGACTTTGTCAAAGAAATTGAAGTCGTCAAAGAAGAACGCCGCATGCGTTACGATGATAATCCACAAAACTTAACCTTTGAGCGCTTTAACGCTGCTGCGCACATCTCAAATCCTTATCATCATCTCACCATTGGCTGGATGAATGATTTAAAAAACATGAAAATGACGGATTTAAGCAATTGGTATAAGCAATGGTATGCGCCGAATAATGCAACATTAGTGGTTGTTGGTGATGTTGATCCCGATGCCGTATTTGCCTTGGCGAAAAAATATTTTGCTAAGCTTAAACACCATAAAGTGCCGTTAGTTAAACCTCAACGCGAACCTAAATCCATTGGCGAGCGCAGCGTTAAAGTGAATTTGCCGGCGCAGTTACCCATCATTTTAATCGGCTTTAACACGCCCAGTTTAGTCAACATCAAACAGCCGCAAGAAGCCTATGCATTAGAGTTATTAACGAGCGTGCTAGATGGCGGCGCCAGTTCGCGATTTTCGCGTGAGTTGATCCGCGGTAAACAGTTAGCCTCCAGTGCCAGTGCAGGTTATGACTTGTATGATCGCTTTGATGGCTTATTTACTTTAAGCGGCATTCCCGCAAAAGGCCACACGCTAGCCGATTTACAAACTGCATTACTGGCGCAAATTAAGCGGGTACAAACTCAGTTAGTGGATCGCAAAGAGTTACAACGGATCATTACGCAAGTGGTAGCCTCTAAGGTGTATGAACGTGACAACTTATTCGGTCAAGCTTTTTCACTCGGGCAAGCGGTAACCGTAGGCCTTCCGTGGCAAACAGCGGACGAGTACTTAAACCGCATTAAGGCTGTCACCCCTGAACAATTACAACAAGCAGCCAAAAAATATTTAATAGCAGACAATATGACAATTGCCACTTTAAATCCGCTGCCCATGAAAGGTAAAGCGCGCCCTCAACCTCTAAAAATCAATGGAGCTGCCCATGTTCACTAGACAACTCAAATCGTTACTGATCGCCTTGCTCTGTTGCTGTTGCCTCACGCAACTTGCCGTTGCCGCTAAACCACGACAAAAAATTGAATTTTGGCGTACTGAAAATGGCGCGCGGGTTTATTTTATTCGCACTCCGCAATTGCCGATGATTGACATAGGCATTGCATTTGCCGCGGGCTCTGCGCATGATGGTGAACAGTTGGGTTTAGCTGCACTCACCAATGATTTGTTAGATCAAGGTGCTGCAGGCTTAAATGCCGATCAAATCGCAGCACAATTTGATGACGTTGGCGCCATTTATAACGAAAGTATTTCGCGAGAATCATCTACACTAAGTTTGCGTAGTTTGACTGAGCCTAAATTATTAACGCGGGCCTTACAATTGTTTTCTAAAGTCTTAACGCAACCAAACTTTCACGACAAAGACTTTAAACGTGAGCAAGCCAGTCAATTGGTTGCCATTAAATCGCAACAACAATCCCCTGAGGCAGTGGCTAGAAATGCTTTGTATCAAGCGATTTACCCTAATCACCCCTATGGCCACCCAGTCATTGGCCAGGCAGACAACGTTAAGAACTTGACAGCGCAAGCATGCAAAGCTTTTTATAAACGCTATTACGTAGCTAACAATGCGGTGATTGCGATTGTCGGCGACGTGACCAAAGCGCAAGCGATGAAAATCGCGCAGCAAATCATTGGCGCGTTACCTGCGGGGAAAGCAGCAGAAAAAATTCCCACGCAAGCCTTGGCGAGCAAAGCCGCACTGGCTCACATTCATTTTCCATCTACCCAAACTAATATTCGTTTAGGGCAAGTTGGCATCACGCGTCATAACTCAAATTACTTCCCACTGATTGTGGGTAATTATATTTTTGGGGGTTCCGGTTTAACATCGCGATTGTTTAAACAAATTCGAGATGAACGAGGTTTGAGTTACAGTGCTTACAGTTATTTTGTGCCCTTAGCCAGTAAAGGCCCATTTATTATTAGCCTAGGAACGCGTAATGCCAAAGCATCGCAAGCGCTGAGTGTGACGCGAGATTTATTTCAACGGTACATAAAACAAGGACCCACACCGGCTGAATTAGTCAAAGCGAAAAAATATTTAACCGGCAGCTTTCCACTTTATTTTGCCAGCAATAAATCCTTACTCAATAACTTATTAATGCTGGGTTTTAATAAGTTGCCGCTGGATTATTTTGATCAATACGTTAATAAAGTGAATGCTGTTACGGTCATGCAAATTAAACAATCGCTACAAAAAACCCTAAAACCAAAAAAATTGGTTACGGTGCTAGTCGGCAAGTAACCGCAGCGATGGCGAAGCAGCAGATCCGAATTATCGGTGGACAATGGCGTGGTCGCAAATTACCCGTACTCGAGCAACAAGGCTTGCGTCCCACCCCCGATCGGGTCCGCGAAACACTCTTCAATTGGTTGGCGCCTTCCATCGTGGGTGCCAAGTGTCTAGATTGCTTCGCCGGCACGGGCGCGCTGGGTTTTGAAGCGCTATCGCGCGGAGCCGCTTCAGTGGTCATGGTCGAAAAACATCGTGAAACGGCTCAGCGTTTAATCGCCAACACCGAATTATTACAAACCCAGGCGGCTGACATTTTTCAAGAGGATTTTTTTGCTGTGCTACCCAACTTTAAGCAACAATTCGATCTTATCTTCATCGATCCGCCATTCGGTCAGACTTTAGTCGCCCCAACATTAGAGGCACTACACACTGCACGTTGCACAAGCGCTGCGGCACTGATCTATGTGGAAGCCGAAAAACCATTAGAACAACTCACCTCTTCGACCGAGCCTTGGAAGATAATAAAACAAAAACGTGCCGGCCAGGTCCATTATCACTTGCTTGCTGAACTTGACATTACGTAGCCTTCTTGCTTCAATCACATTGCTATAAGGTTCTAATATAAAAAGAATAAAGTTTATGAGACAACAGCTTGTATTACTCACTTCGATAGCGCTTAGCTTATGCAGTTGCGCCTATACGCATGCCTTGCCGTCGCCCACACAACCCGATGCGGCGACCATTAAATTAGCGGAGGCTGCGCAGTCGGTGAGTCAATCTTTGTATAAGCTTGAAGAAATTGAAACGGCGGCCCGGCCGGGTACCTTGGGTAAGCAATTGGTGGCGACCAATACTTACGGTTTGCAGGCTTTGGGATCGGTCGATTGGTCGGGGCCAATTGAGCCTATTGTTAAAGCACTCGCTAAAGCATCGCATGCAACGTTTCGTCGCTTAGGTGTTAAACCTGGGATCCCCATTTTGGTGACGCTGAATGTACAAGATCAAACATTGGCTAGCATTTTACGGAATATCGATTTCCAAGCCGGGCACTCGGCTCATATCGTGGTGCATCCTGATCGCCGCGGAACTAACGTCATAGAACTGCGTTATGGTAAAGCTTAGTCAATTGTATCGCCTAAATCGATTCTCTCTCCTTGTCGTTATGGGTTTCTTGGCTCTAGCGCTCACGGCGTGCCAAACCCGGCCTAAAGGTAATACGGATGATTTAGCCGGCTTGAAAGATCTGCGCCCGGGCAAAGTCAGTTCCAAAGCCAGCGATAATCGTATTCGCCGCATGGCGCTACGCGAAACAGCATTAAGCGTAGGAGCACAATCAGCTTTATCATCGCGCGCTAAGCAAATTAATCGGCAATTAAAAGCTGAGGCTAAACATTTAGATACCGTTTTCAATTTTAACGCTTTGCTGATGCGTCATAAAATTTTGCCGCCGGTATTATTAGAAGGCGATCACGCACTTAACTTAGCGCACAGTCAGGCAATCCGATTGGCCGACCGTGTTTACCGTATTAAAAAGCAAGCTCACTTTGTCACCACGCCACCCAATTGGCGCGAGTATTTGTGGTTGAACTTCAAAAAACCGTCGCGGCCCGATAAATCCATGCTGCCGAAAAACCGTCAAGAACAACAATATTGGCAGCACTATGTGGAAAAAGGCTGGGAGCAAGGCATCACCCAAGCGAACAGTATTTTTGGCGAAAACTTAGCGCGCTTGAAACAAGACATTCGAGGCATGTCGCTGTATCGGCAATTGCTGGTGCAGGGTTTAGTGAGCAAACCGTTTGTGGCCACAACCCATTTGGGTATTACCGGCGATGGCAATCACATCCGAATTAACGATCAAGTGCTGCGGATCACGGCATTACCGCAATTACAACCCGATAGCAAAGCATGGCAAGCCATTATTAATAAAAAACCGCAAGCGCCTCAAAAAATGGGTAAACTGCAATCATGACAGAGCAATTCATTCCGAATGAACCCTCGCGATTTTCACCGACTTTTTTAGAAACCTTATTGGAATATTGCGAAGGCTTAAATGCTTCTGATATTACCATTCAAACGAATTCGCAGATCTTTGCCGAAGTGTATGGCCGCATGATCAAAGTCACCAACCGTAAATTATCCAATACCGAAGTGGGCGATGTAATTAATGCCGTCTACGGTCCCAATGGCACCACGCAAATTCTAGGTGGCGTGGATATCGATACCCATTTCGAATTCAAGCCCAGCCGCGCGCAACGATTTCGCTATCGGGTTAATGCCACCGGTTGTATGGTGGAAGGTGCTGACGGCATCCAAATCACGTTTCGCACCATTCCAACCACACCGCCGCCGTTGGCTTCCTTAGACTTGCCAGATGATATTTTGCGAGCTATCGCGCCGCCTGAAGGTGTGGTGTATGTCACCGGGGCAACTGGCTCGGGTAAATCAACTTTGCTAGCGGCGATCATTCGGGACTTGATTGAACAAGAGCAAGGTAATCGAAAAGTCTTAACCTATGAAGCGCCGATTGAATTTGTTTTTGATGAAATTCAAGCACCCTCCTCGCTGGTGAGCCAAACAGAAATCCCACGGCACTTGCCGAGCTTCGCCAAAGGCGTGCGTAATGCGCTGCGCCGTATGCCGCGGTTAATTATGGTGGGTGAAGCGCGTGATACAGAAACCATGAGCGCCGTGCTAGAAGCCGCGCTCACCGGTCACCCGGTTTATACTACGCTGCATACGACGGGCGTTGCTGAAACCATTCGTCGCTTAGTCACCACGTTTGCGATCGGTGAACGCCATGGCCGCACGATCGATATTTTAGAAACCATCCGCTTAGTCATTTGGCAAAAGCTGGTACCCACTGTCGATGGCAAACGCGTTGCGCTGCGAGAATATTTAATCTTTGATGAATCGGTGCGTGATGCCCTACTAGACGTTGAACCTGAAAATGTCACCGCTGCTACCCGCCGCATGGTGCGTTCACACGGGCAAACCATGGATGTGGATGCGAAAAAGCAATTTGAGGCAGGGGTGATCACCGAGCGGATGTATAAACTCATCGTCACTAGCGAGCAGAAGCTAGATAAAGACGCGAAGGTCAGTCCTAATATCTAACCTGCCATCCCAACGAAAGCTGGGATCTAGGCAAGCTCGTAATATCCATTGGACCCCAGCTTTCGCTGGGGTACTGAAAACCACTAAACACCCGCGGCTGCCTGCACGGCCTCCTCATCACCACCCTTATCTTCTTCACCACCTGTTTCGGTCTTTTCTTCCTCTCCAGAGCCAGGCTTAGAAGCAGCCACCTGAGCACCTGCTTTCGTTGCTTCGCCCGCAGCTTGTTGGGCACCGCCGCTGATATAGCCCTTCACTTCTTGAGCCATGCCAGCGGTTTCTGCACCTAAGGTTTCACCGTAGCCGCCGATGAAGCGCAAGACTTTATCGGGGATCAAGTGGATCAGCGAAAAACATTTTTGAAGCGCCATCATCGCCACTACAATATAGATTACGGTTTTAGCTAACCCTCCAAAAATTTGCATACCTGTCCCCCCACCTGTGCCAACACTTGTGACCGCTGCGCTGGATTCTAAACCTGCAAATACATACCCAAAGGTTGCGTTCAACAGCCAAATGACCACATAAGATAGAATAAACGCCGCAATAAAACCAATGATCATCATCACTGGACGTAAAAAGACATTGAGTAATATCATCAGCGCGCTATTGGCTCGGCCCAATAATTCATGCTCACCTTCGGGTTGCATGATGCCCAGCGCAACAAGCGGCGCGGCTACCATGGCTTCGATCACCGCAATAAACCACGCCAAGGATCCAAAGAAAAAGATAAGATAGGGGATCAGTGGAATGTAGAACGCAAGCACCGCACCGGAAACGAATAATGTCGTTAAGATCATGATGCCTATAGGCGCCAACAGCATTAAAAAAGGGTTTATCATCCCAAGAGATGTAAACGATATCAGCACCATAAGGATCGGAGCTGTGACAGTAATATAAAATGCCGCTGTCAGATAATTGTTACCCAATATACCTAGCGCAATGATTGGGTTGCCCCCAGCGATAGCAGTGAATTTGTAATCCTGTGACTTAGCTAACATAGTGTTAAATTTGTTGGTTACATCAAGCGTTGGACCTATGAAGGCATCTAAGGTTTTATTAAGCAATGGGGTCGTTACACCGATGGCTTTATTCATGGCTGAAACATAAATTCCGTTGTAAAACAAGTTACACATTGCTTTTTGGAGCCCCATAAACCCACGGGGTTCACAATTGCTTCTTGTGAGATAACCTTGGCCTTTTAAATCGATTTTAACTGTAGGCGCAACTTGCTTAGAAATGTTGGCTTCAGTGCGGATAATCAACGATTTCGCTTCATTAATATAAGAATCATCATTGGTCATTATTTTGGGGCCAAAAGCAAGATCCTTTAAAGTTGCTAGATCACTCTTTTTTAATGCAAGAGCTTTTACGGCTCTTAAGAGAACTGGGTTACTTACAAAGTCACCGGAGGGTAAAAAGGCGAGTACAGTGTCTGTTGGCTCACTTGCGATACTAGAGGCGGCGGCATTCAAGCGGACTAAATCGAAGAAGTAGCTTCCTGCAAAAATCCAACCGTTGCGCCTAGCATTAAAATAAAACCTCTGGTCTGCGCCCTCATCTGCATTAAGTACGTTCATTAATAAGTTTAATGTCGGACGCATAATAGCAAAATAATCACGGGCAGCGTTTTTCAATTCGGTGCCTTGCATCAAGGGTGGTTTATCGTCCAATGAAACCCATCGTTGGGGGTCTTGAGGATCGAGTTTGCCATAGCTTAGCTGTTGATCTGCAGAACGATCCAATGTGTTAGTCACCATTAATTGGCCGGCATACCCCATGTCGATAAACATTTGTTGGGCACCCAGCGCACGCGCTTTTTCTGCCTGTGCAATCAAGCCTTTTTTCTCAGACGTATCAGAATCACCCAGGATTGTTTCAATAGTAGCCACCGCAGACGAGTCAAAATTCTTGATCGTCATAGAGCCACAGATGCCATTGTATTGTTTATAATTGCCGGTGGTGAAATTGGGGAAGTGTATGGTAAATGAAATGGGCGGCGTCGACTTATTAGCAGTGAGTTTTTGTGCTAGGGAGCGATCATAGGCGCCCATAATGCCAACACTATCGGCAAAACTCGGGACTGGGCCCGGATCGGGGTGTTTCTTACTGTAAAGATTCTTGTTGTGATTTTCACGGCGATTTTTTTCGAGTAAGTTTTGCAAACCCCGCATACACACTTGTGACATTAATAAGGTTGATGAAGCCTGCACTTTAGCCATGTACTCTCTGGGGAAATTTGATGAAGTAGAATCACTGGCAGTGTCCTCACTAGCGCCAGTTGCCGTATCTAAAGAGCGCTGAATAATAGAACCCCCCCGTTTTAAATAATTCAGCGTAGCATCCCAGGTTTTATCCGCCGCACCGACACCTTGCACCACTAACCACATCACAAAAATCTGCATCATGCAGTAACCGGAGGCTTTCGGTATGAGCAAACCCACACCCAAGACACTGCGAATAGGGATCCAAATCGATGACCATTTGCGACCTAAAAATTCCCCTTCATTGGCGGTGTTAGCCACACCCATCATCGTGGTATACATCACCACGATGCCGCCTAAAGCGAGCACTGCCGAGTTGAAGATTTTGAACATATTTCCTAACATTTGGCCGCCGGTACCGTGCAGTACCCCATCGACTATGCCAAATAGATTCCCTAATAAAATCACTGACACATCGGTCGCTGGCGGGGTGAAAGTGAGTACTGTACCCTGATCGGCCGCGTGCACAGTTAGCGGCAGCGCTAATAACGATGCTAACGATAACAAGAAGTAACGCAGTTTCATGATTTTCGTCCTAACAAACCTTGGATGAACCACTCTTTGAGCGTGCAACCTAGCTTGCGTTGTTTAGTTTGGAAATAATAAAAATGATAGCGAAATGCCATGCTAGCGCTGACCGCCATGGCAGCAACACTCACAATCGCGCCGAAAATATGTAAACTCGCGAGGTGATAAATGAAATAAGCCACGACCGCTAAGGTGATCACCAACATAATAGTGGATAAAACTAAAAACTCACGCTGCTTAGCTTGGATGTCTTTTTCGGTGAGGTGTAAACGTTGCATGGCTTGTTCGAAAGTTTCAGAATATTGAGCGCGCTCTGTGATAAACAGGCTTTTTATGAGTTGACCTAAGCCTTTGCTCGACTCTTTAACGCGATCATAGTCAACCCAGGCCCGAACGTTAAACGCCTTGCTTGTGACTTTACGAATGCCGCTAAATAATCCCATCTCAATAACTCCTAACTCATCATGCTTTAAGATCCTACGCCTTAAAGATTAAGTGAACATTAAGGGTTTACTCATCTCTACATGAGGTCGAATGGCAAAAAAACAAGCTATTAGCCACAGTCCTTGTGTTTCACTATAGCATACCGGGTTGAAATCTCTCGATCCAGCCCAACCTAGTCTTGTAATGGACTGGGAAATTACAGTAGGATGGATCCTCACAATTTGCTGGGGATAAACACATTATGCCTGATTTAAGCCAGACCGCCTGCAACCAATTTTGGAATGAATATCCCGATCCGGCAATTTATCGCGTCGTCACGTTCATGGAAGCTGTAGAGCCTTGGACATTAGATGGTGAACCGGCGCTAGAAGCTGCGATTAACACCTTGGGAACTGAGCTCGACGATATCGAACAAATTGATGTAGCTGAGTTGGGGCATGAAGAAGCCTTTATTCGCTTGGCGGCTAATATTAAATCCGGCCGCGCGCTGCGCTTGTTGCAAGCGATTGACACCGTGCATCCGGGCTCCGCGTCACGCTTATTAATTCATGCGGAAGAAACTAGCCAAAGCACGGAAGATCCCGCCGGCATTTTCTTACGCCGTAATATTGTTTTTGAACGCTTACGTTTACTGGAGCGAGTTTTTTCAAGTGATCGTTTTCGCTTGATCATGCGCGCGTTAGAAGGCGAAGAAGGAGAGTAACATGAAACACGTTAAACACCTTGGCATAGGCTTAACCTTATTAGCGGCAACATTCAGTTCGCCGGTACTCGCACAACCCGCTGGTGCAGGGTTTGGATCTATCCTCACGCAGATCTTAAATGAAATCAAAGTGATCCAAAATACATTATTGGCGTATTATGCTGACAAAGATGATCCCAAAAACTTACGACCGGCTTCGCCAGACATTGACACCTTAAACAAGATCGATAAAGGCCTAGCGCCTGCTGCTCCTAATCAGACGTTTCGCTTGGCGAATAATAATTATATTGCGGATATCGATGCCGCTCCGCCACCAAACAGTGCCACTTGGCAAGCCATTGATAATATCTTACGAACGTCACCCGACCAAGCGAAATTTATAAAACAATATATGAGTGACATGCTGCCTAAGAAGGGGCCGCAAATTGATAAACCGTATAAAATTGAAGGCGATCCAAACATGTTTGGTGGCGGCAACACGAGGCGAGATGGAGCCAACCCTTTCAACAAAAGCCTCAGCCTTAATTCCTTGCTGCAACCACAAGCCTTAAAAACTAAAAGCAGTGGTGGAAACGATGCTGACGACTTAGCTAACGTTAAAGCGGTGACTTTCATTCGCTTTGCTACGGGCCAAGCGCAGCCGCTGATGCAAATTTCACAAAAAAATTATAGCTTGCTATTGAAAACGCCCGATGCATTGGCAAACTACCTGAGCGCATTACGCAACTACGCAGCACTGGCCTCGGTTGGGATCAGTAACTTTAATTACATGCTAGCTCAGCGCGAAGTGCCAAAAGGGGATGCCGACAGCAAAAGCCAAGTGCAATTGCAACAAGAAATGGCAACTCGGCGTTTTGGTGATGGTAAAACTAAATCCGCGTGGCGCAAGCGCATGGAAACAGCATCACCCGTCGTATTGCAACGCGAAATGTTATATCTACTCGCGGATATGAATTACCAATTGCATCAAAATCATTTGCAGCAAGAACGGATCTTGGCAACCATGTCGGCAATGCAATTACAGCAATTGGAAACCACCAGCCGATCGCAAATCGAATCACTCGCTGCCAACGTTGGGCAGTAGGCTTAGACTGTCGTTTCCAGAATATTTTCGATCATGTGGGTGGTTGAACAACCGTCTTCAAACCCTAGGATTTTCACGTTACCGCCGTTGGCTAACACGGCTTTGGCGCCTGCGATATCTTCAACTTTATAATCACCGCCTTTGACTAAGACGTCTGGCAAAGCTGCGTTGATGAGACGCTCTGGAGTGTTTTCTGAAAACGGTACAACCCAATCAACGGTTTCCAAAGCGGCTAACACTTCCATGCGCCGTTGCAAAGGATTAACCGGGCGGCCTGAACCTTTCAATGCGCGCACGGAATCATCATCGTTAACTAATACACAAAGCCTGTCACCGAGTTTTTTAGCTTGCGCTAAATAGGCTACGTGACCGGCGTGCAGCAAGTCAAAACAGCCGTTGGTCATAACAATTTTTTCGTGATGTTGACGCGCATCGTGTAGCACAGTCTGTAATTGCGCTTGGCTAATGACGCCGCTGTGAGTCCCTTGCATAGTTTGCAAGGCTCGGCGTAGCTCGGAAACACTCACGCTGGCAGCGCCCAACTTGGTGACCACAATGCCGGCGGCCAAGTTAGACAACAACATTGCTGTTTCTAAATCACAACCTGCTGCGACACTGGCTGCAAGCACTGCAATAACGGTATCACCCGCACCGGTCACATCATACACTTCGCGCGCGTGTGCCGGTAAATGCACGGGAGGTTTATCGCGTTGCAATAAAGTCATGCCCTGCTCGCCTCGCGTGATCAACAAGCCACCCAAATCATGCTCTTGAATGGCGTGTTCACCTTTAGCAATCAATTCGGCTTCATCACGACAAGCACCCATCACCCATTCAAACTCTTTTCGATTTGGCGTTAATAAGGTAGCACCTCGGTAACGGGTGAAGTCTCGACCTTTGGGATCAATGAATACCTGCACGCCAGCATTACGTGCGTGTTGAATATAAAATTGCGGATCTTGGATCGTCCCTTTGCCGTAATCTGACAAAATCAAGACTTGGGTGTCAGCCAAGCCTTCGCAAAATGAGTGCTGTAATGCAGTGGTATCCAGCGACTTGGCGGGATCTTCAAAATCCATCCGTAACAATTGTTGGTTTAAACTGATGACGCGTAGTTTAGTGATGGTTTGGTAATCGGTAATGCGGTGCAATTGAGTGGGAATATTAAATTCGGCAAATTTAGCCTCTAAGCAAACCGCTGCTTCATCGTGGCCAGTAATACCGTGTAAACTTACCGGTACCGTCAAGGTCGCTAAATTTAATGCCACATTACCCGCCCCGCCAGGGAATTCTTTCACCGCCTGCACTTGCACCACCGGCACCGGCGCCTCCGGCGAAATCCGTGCAGTTTTGCCATGCCAGTATCTGTCTAGCATCACATCGCCTACGACTAATACCCGAGCGCAGTGATAATCCGGTAAATCCATCAACATATTATTATTCCAAAACTGTGAAATGCGACGGATTATAGCAAGGCGATTAATAATACTCCAGACCAACCGCGTAGCGGAGAATTTATTTGAGAACGGCTTGTTTTAACATTATACTTGCGCAAAATTATGCGGTAGTGTTACCGGGTAAATGCCGATCCCTATTGGCAACAGAAAAAAACCTTGGGTCGCATACGGCAAAGCCAATACATGGTAAACTATTTCAAGAATTGAATACGCTGTAGATAAGACATGAATTTACTCAAATATTTACCCGATAATCCACGGATCATCATCAGCCGTACGGACAATATTGGCGATGTGATCTTAAGCTTTCCCCTGGCATTTTTATTAAAACAGCAATTTCCCAACTGCCATATTACCTATTTGGCACAGCGTTATACGGAATCGATCGTCGCCATCTGCCCTGATGTGGATGATTTTATCGCCTGGGATGATTTCTCGGGTGAGCCTTATGCGGCAGATGTGATACTGCATGCCTTTGGGCGCCATGAAGTCGCTAAATGGGCCAAGCAATCCAAAATCCCGTACCGCATTGGCTCTAGCCACCGTTGGTATAACTTAATCAATTGTAATATTCGCCTGCCGTTTAGTCGGCGCCGATCGGATCAGCATGAAGCACAACTCAATTTAAAATTACTGGAGCCGTTTGGCATTAGCGATAAAATTTTGGTAGATGATTTAGCCTCCATGATCCGTTTGCAAACATCGAGTGAACTCGACCCAGCCCTTAAAAAATATTTAGATCCAACTAAATTCAATTTGATTTTACATCCGGGCACTAACGGTCATACCCGTGAATGGGCACCGGCGCGTTTTGTTGAATTAGCAAAATCGCTTCCCACAGATAAATTTAATGTGATCTTAACGGGGTCTGATGCAGAAGCTAAACGCTTTCAATACAGTATTTCACAACACTTGCCACAGGTTCAAAATACCATGGGGCTATTCAACCTCAAACAATTTGTTGAATTGATCTCCGCGGTTGATGGTTTGATGGCACCGGCAACGGGTCCTTTGCACATTGCCGCTGCATTTGATCATGTACACGCACTGGGTTTGTATCCCGCGCGTCAAGGCATTGATATTGGCCGTTGGGGACCTGTCGGCAAAAACAGCCAATATTTAGTAACGGATAAAACCTGCCCTGGATGCGATGATGATGTAAGCTGTGCCTGCATGAAAGCGATTAGCGTTGCCCAAGTGCGTCAATGCTTGCTCCAATGGCAACGCTTAACGAAACCAAACACATGACACAATTATCTGTAACACTTATCACAAAAAATGCTGATGCCACACTAGAGAGCTGTTTGGCATCGGTGAGTTGGGCAGATGAAATCGTGATTTTGGATTCGGGCAGTACCGATCAAACCTTAGAAATTGCACGCCGTTACACGGATAAAATTATCGAAACGGATTGGCCGGGTTATGGCAAACAAAAAAATCGCGCCATCGAGCATGCCCAGTTTGATTGGATTTTATCGATCGATGCTGATGAAATGGTTACCCCAGAATTGGCAACGGAAATTCAGCATGTGCTTGTAGCACCTAAAGCCTGCGCCTATCAGCTTAAAAGACAATTAATATTTAACAAAAAAAATATTAAGTATGCGGTGGGATCTGACAGACCCATACGTTTATTTGATAAACGTCATGCTCGCTTTAACGAAACACCCGTGCATGAATGCGTTGAGACACAAGGCACTGTGCACGCATTGCAAGAATGCATGCTGCATGAATCGTTTGTATCGATCGACAGCCTAGTCAACAAAATGAATTGCTATTCCAGCTTATCAGCAACGCAGCGTTTGACCTCAGGTAAGCCTGTATCAAGTTACTTGGCTTTACCAAATGCCATGTGGGCTTTCTTTCGCTTGTATTTTTTAAAAGGCGGCTTTCTCGATGGTAAAGAAGGGTTGGTGCTAGCGTTTTCATTTGCCGAAGGTGCATTTTATCGTTATATGAAAACTGTATTTCTCGCACAATCACCTGACACTAACCGTATCAAGGGAAATCATCTTGTCTGAGCTCGCTGCAAATTCACTTGCTTATTCTAAACCTGCATATCGGAAATTTTTCGGATTGCTGGCGCAACTTAGTGTTGTGGGTTTGGGCGCAGCTATCCCTTTATCACATACGCTAACGGGATTTTTTAGCGTAGCCGTTCTGCTAGCGTTAGTGTTAGCCCGCGAATTAAAAAACACCATAGAGTTTACTCTTACAAAGCCCATTAACCTTGCGCTACTCTTATTTGGAGGTTATGTATTAATCACAGCTTTATATAGCCATGTAGATGTAGCTCATATAGTTAATAGCCTGAAGAAGTATGATCGGCTGTTATTAATTTCATTCCTGGTTTTCGTATTGCAAGATAAAAAAACCAAACACTTGGCGCTCGCAGGGTTTATCGCCAGCATGACAATAACCTTAGCCATTGCGTATTATCATTTCTACTTTGTACCACTCAGTAATGCCAATGGTGTTTTCTTCAATCGTATCGAAACCAGTTTTCTATTTGCTTTCACGGCTTTTCTACTGGCACATCTAGCGTATTTCTACCCGGTCATACGCAAAGTATGTGTCGTGTTAGCGGCTTTATTTATTTTTAATATAATGCATATTAATACTTCCCGCACCGGTTATTTGGGCTTTTTATTCTTAATCCCGTTGTTTAGCTGGCAAATTTTTCGTTGGCGAGGGTTAGCTATTGGCTTGAGTTTAATTGCTTTGCTCAGCAGTCAGATCATGGTTGCAAAATTTTTTCCTGACTCTGAATTAATTCACATTGAAAATCAAATTATTAACCCCCGGATTTTTTTCACCTCTGTGCAATCCATTAGCGAATATAACCAAGGACAAACAAGAACGTCTATTGGTTATCGCTTGATGTTTATTAAACATTACCCGCGACTCATTCAACAAGCACCGATTTTTGGTCATGGACTAGGTAGTTCCCGCGGTGATTTTTCACAATATCAATTACCTGATATCAAACCTTTATCCTGGGGGGATCCTCATAATTTTTATTTACAAACCTTGTATGAAATTGGCTTCATAGGCTTAGGCTTATTTTTTCTGGTGTTATTGTTGATTTGGCGTACGCGATCTGACATGTCATTACCAGAGCGTCATATATTAGGAGGTTTATTTTTAGTAATGATAATTGGTTCGGGGTGTGATAATTTATTTTATCTGTCGTCAACCGGGCATTTCTTTGTGTTTTTTGTGGCCTTATGTTTGGTACGCCCATATCAATTGCGAATTCAACGAAAACAGTTATGAACAGTTTTAAAAAAGTATTAATCGTCGCTCCCGGTTGGATTGGCGACATGGTGATGGCACATAGCTTGATCCAACTACTCAAACAGCAAGATATTAATTGCCAAATCGATGTGCTCGCGATGCCGGGCATGATGCCGGTGGCACAAGCCATGCCAGAAGTGAATGAAGTGATCAAGTCACCGTTTAAACACGGTCAATTCGATTTCGGTAAACGCTTACGTCTAGGTAAACAACTGCGTACTGAGCAATATGAGCAAGCCTTTATTTTGCGAAATAATTTTAAATCTGCCATCGTACCCAAACGTGCTGGCATCCCACAACGCACCAGTTGGTTAGGTGAAAAACGTTGGGGACTCATTAATGACATTCGTTATCTCGAAGGCAAGCGGAGCCTAACAACTGTTGAAAAATATGCGCTATTAGCCACGCCTGCCGGTACCCCACTCACAACACATATTCCCAGGCCAAAATTAACAGTCGACCCTGCCAACAGTCAAAAGACTTTAGAAAAATTTGATTTGAACTTGGATAGACCCATTTTGGCATTATGTCCTGGTGCCGAATTTGGTATTGCCAAGCGCTGGCCACCAGAATATTACGCTGCAGTGGCTAACACTATGGAGCTGCAAGCGTGGCAAGTGTGGATCTTTGGCGGACCTAATGATAAAGCCACTGGCGAGCAATTGGAACAACACTTGGATCAACCCTGCGTGAATCTGATCGGCCGAACCCGCTTAAATGAGGCAATAGAATTATTGGCGTTCAGTAAAGCGGTGGTAAGTAACGATTCTGGTTTAATGCATTTGAGCTTAGCATTAGATAAACCCGTGGTGATCCCCTACGGCGCCACCGATTGTGGCTTTCGTCGCGACATGCAACCGTGCGCGTATCCATTAAGTTTAGAATTAGACTGCAGCCCTTGTTTCAAGCGCAACTGCCCGTTGAAGCATCACAAATGCATGTTGGATCTAAAACCCGATTTGGTTTTGGAAGTCCTTGATACTCTATCAATTTAGTTTTCTAAGATATACTCCGCGCCACAGTACGGACACTGTTCCTGGCCAGACTCTTCGATTGGTAAATACACGCGCGGATGTGCATTCCAGACTTTCATACTGGGCATGGGGCAACTCAAGGGTAAGTCATCTGCGGTGACGCGGTATTTTTTTTCAGTGCAGGCTTCAGTAAATTTAGCTTGACTCATAACTTACTCCTAAATAAACGTTAACCATTCATGATGTTGGGGCAGTTTGCCTTTGACGCAATCAAAAAATAATTGTTGGACTTTTCGCGTGATAGGCCCGGGTTTGCCCGTGCCCATTTTGCGATCGTCTAAGGACTGAATTGGCGTCACTTCCGCAGCAGTGCCTGTAAAAAAGGCTTCGTCAGCAATATAAATTTCATCGCGCGTAAAAAAGCGTTGTTCACAAGGGATATCGGCCTCGCGCAATAAAGTGAGGATGGTATCACGTGTAACCCCTTCTAGGATCACACTTAAAGGGGGCGTGATCACCACGCCGTCACGGATCATAAAAAAGTTTTCGCCGCTACCCTCGGCAACGTAACCTTGGTGATCCAGCATCAACCCTTCATCATAACCCGCTGCTTGTGCTTCTTGCAGCGCCAACATTGAATTCACATAGTAGCCATTACATTTAGCTTTGAGCATCACACTGCTGCCGTGATGACGCAATATTGATGAGGTCTTAATGCGGATGCCATTGTTAATGGCGCCGTCACCCAAATATTCACCCCAGGGCCAGGTGGCTACCATGACGTGTGTTGTTAAGTTTTTGCTGTGCAAGCCAACCCCTTCAGAGCCATAAAAACACATTGGGCGAATGTAAGCCTCTTTCAAATCATTTTGTTTTAACATATCAATGCATACTGCATGCAAGCTAGGTCTATCATATGGCAAGGGCATATTTAAAATTTTCATTGACTGCGCTAAACGATCCAAATGCGTATCCAGACGAAAAACCGCCGTCCCACGATCGGTAACATAAGCTCGAATGCCTTCGAATACACCCATACCGTAGTGTAAGGTATGCGTTAACACATGGACTTTCGCCTCGCGCCACGGCACCACTTCACCATCAAGCCAAATAAACCCATCTCTGTCTGCGTACGACATCCTTTACTCCTTTTCACTTGCCATGATTAATTTGCGCCACAATCGACTGGTATGTTGGCGATACTGCATGGCCTCATCTTCATTAAAAATCAAAGCTTTATTATTTAAGATGCGTTGGTCCAGCGCTATTCTATAATATTGGTAAGCTTCATAAAGCATTTTCAGATCAGCATGATCGAATATGTTCTCCTCGGCGAATTGATCGAGGATCCTTGCGCCATCGGTCCACCCCAGCAATTGTGGGTGCTTATGCGACCAAGCCAATACTCCAAATTGAATTATGAATTCTATATCAGTTAAGCCGCCTTTGCATTGTTTGATATCGCTTTCAAGCTGACTTTTTTGCTTAACAGCATCACGCATGCGCAGCCGCATGGCTTTAACTTCCTTACGCAAGGATTCGAGATCACGAGGCTTAGCCAAGATCTGTTGTCGGATAGCCGAAAATTGCGATTGCAATTCGTCAGAGCCACTGATCATCCGCGCTCGCACTAAGGCTTGATGTTCCCACGTCCAAGCTTGCTGTTGTTGATATTCAGCGAAGGCCGCCAAGCTGCTAACTAACAAGCCCGCAGAGCCTGAGGGTCTAAGACGGGTATCGACTTGATAAAGTATACCCGTGGCGGTGCGCATATTTAATATGTGGATAATGCGTTGCGCCAACCGTAGCGCTAATTCTTCATGACCTTTGGCGCCACCGTGGAGAAACACTAAATCCAGATCTGAATCATAATTTAATTCCGCGCCACCGAGTTTACCGTACGCGACGATGGCAAAATCAATTGGCAACAACTCTGCATCAGGAAATTTAGCTAAGTACTTTGTTGTCACAAACTTGCGAGCAATTTCTTGCACTTGGCGTAAAATTACCATGGCTGTAAATGTTAAGTGTTTGCTGACTTTATCGATTGTCAATTTATGGGAAATTTCCAGCACTGCAACACGTAACAATTGACTGAGCTTAAAGCGGCGCAAGGCTTCCATTTGCTCTTCTAAATCTTGTTCGGGGATCGACAATAAGGTTTGCCGTAATTCATCTTCTAACTCATTTTCGCTGGCGATATCGGTGTATGCACTGAGCCGTAAACAATCGTCGAGCAAAAAAGGATGTTCGCTGACGCGATCCGCAATCCAAGGACTGGCGGCGAACAATTCAATTAAGTGTTGCAATGCTTGTGGATGCTCTAACAATAAGACCAAATAGACACTGCGTCTGACAATTGATTCAAGCAATTGTAATAAGCGTACTACGGTTTTCTCACTGGCACCTAACTTACCTAAAGTTTGGATCAATTGAGGCATTAAGGCATCTAATCGTGAGTGCGCCTGCGGATCCATATGCCGGACACGGTGTGAATCTGAAAATGTTTTTAATAGTTCATAACAGCGTTCCGGTGCTTTGAAACCTATTTTATCGAGTAACTCCGTGGCTAATTCATTCGGCATCTCATTTAGCCACAAACGCCGGCAATCTATCAGGCAATAATCACCCGCACTTTCTTGATCGGGCTGCGGCATCGCTAACAAAGCATCAAAATGTTTTTGCACGGCTTTGCGATGCTCACTGAGAGCAGCATTGAAGGCTTCCCAATTTGCAAAATCCATGGCATAAGCCAAACGGAGTTGCTCTACATTATCAGTCGGCAGCATATGCGTTTGTCGATCGGCCACCATTTGCAAACGGTGCTCAACGTTACGTAAAAAAATGTAGGCTTGAGATAAGGCATCTACAGCATCTGGCGTTAGGATTTGGTTGAGTTGTAAATAGCGTAATACACTTAAAATCTTACGCTGTTGCAAACGCCGATCTTGCCCACCTCGGATCAGTTGAAACACTTGGCCGATAAACTCGATTTGCCGAATACCGCCTGGACCACGCTTGATGTCAGAGCGTAAACCTTTCGCTTTCACATCGCGCTCGATTAATTGTTTCATTTGCCGCAACGATTCAATCGCACCATAGTCGATATAACGGCGATAAACAAAGGGCTTAAAGATAGCCAACAGTCGCGACATTGCGCTCGGGTCGGTCGTCACCACACGTGCCTTAATTAAAGCATACCGTTCCCAGTCTCGGCCTTGCTCTTGATAGTAGTCGCGCGTCGCGGGTAGATGCATCACGAGTGGGCCGCCATCACCATTTGGGCGCAATCGCATATCGACTCGAAAAACAAATCCGTGGGATGTAACTTGTTGCAACAGCTTAATTAAGTTTTGTGCCAAACGAATAAAATAGGTTTCGTTGGCAAGGGTTTTGTCACCGCCTTGCGTATTCCCGGGATCGGGGTAACTAAAAATCAAGTCGATATCTGACGAGAAATTTAATTCTTGCGATCCTAATTTTCCTACTGCAATGACGATGAGTTCTTGACGCTCACCGACCCGGTTTCTCGGCACACCGTAAACGTGTGATAACCACGTGTCCAGTAACGACAAACTGAAATTGATTACCGCATCAGCAAACGCTGATAATTCAGTGATAGTCTGTTGCAGATCAGCATGGTGCATCAAGTCACGCCAAGCAATGCGACACATGACTTGCCGGCGCACGGCGCGCAGCGCATCGCTTAATTCAGTTTCATTTTGACAATGACTACATTGTGCTTGCAGTAAGCTTAAATAGTTTGAGTACGTCCACTCAGTCGGTTCTGATTCGGATCGCAATACCGTTAATAACAGATCAGGCGATTGGCAACACATCTGGGCCATTAAAGGGCTTTGCGCCCAGAAGCGGCTAATGGCTTGCTGTTCTGCTATTAATTGAGTGAATTGCTCTGCTGTGGCCTGTTCTTCCATGCGCTGCCAAACGCCAGCGACTTCGTCTTGTAGTTCAGAGGGTAATGCATCAACTGACGTAAGATGTGACATGCAAACAGAAGCCTTTAGTGAACGGTAGAGTCTCCAACCATACAGCGCGACACAACACAATTGGTAACACGATTTCCTTGCTCTATACCGTAGAGCTCAGTGAAGTGATCCGATACCTCAACCAACCAATCGGGTAATTTAACTTCCAGCAATTTCTTCTGCTCGAAAATCATCTCTAGCAAACCCACTGGATCACCATCGTTAAGATCGATATATTTTTCGATGATTTTACCGGCTGCGGCAATGTCATCAGCCTGTGTTGGCCATTGTTCGCTCATGTTTATCCTCATTTGTTCCTACTTACTTATATAAGGGCGGCGCCCTGAATTTAAAGCCCTGAGAAGCTTGGATTATACTCTGATAAATCATCCTAAAAAAGCCGTAAACCACTTTGATACGGGTCTATACCCATCGTACTTGAAGCTGCGAGTTTCTATCTTGCCCTTTTTACCCCCTGCAACCGTTCCCGTCTTGCCAATAGTCCTTGATATTGCCGGCGCCGTGAACGGTTGCAGGGGGCAAAAATGCCGTTGCTATAAATCTCGCATCTTCAAGTACGATGGGTATATGTAACTGTCCAAAGCTAGCTAATTCCGGTAAAGTAGCGGCCTGATTGGGGAGACATTGATGACACAAGCCAAAATTGCCGCATCTATTTTAGCTGCGAATTTTACCCGTTTAGGTGAAGAAGTCGATTCAGCGCTGGCTGCAGGCGTTGATATGATCCATTTTGACGTGATGGATAATCATTACGTACCGAATTTAACGATTGGTCCACTCGTCTGCAAGGCGCTGCGCAAACACGGTGTTAAAGCGCCGATTGATGTGCATTTGATGGTGAAGCCGGTGGATCACATGATCAAAGAATTTATTGACGCCGGGGCTGACTACATCACGTTTCACCCTGAAGCCACTGAGCATATGGACCGCAGTTTGCAAATGATCCGTGATGGCGGTTGTAAGGCAGGCTTGGCATTTAATCCTGCGACATCATTGAGTTATTTAGATCATGTGTTAGAGCAGTTGGACATCGTATTATTGATGTCAGTTAACCCCGGTTTTGGCGGCCAACAATTTATTCCCTATACCTTAACCAAAATTCGTGAAGTGGTGCATCGCTGCCGAGATCTACAAAATCCTCCACTGATTGAAGTCGACGGTGGGATTAAAGTTAATAATATTTCGGATATTGCCGCTGCAGGCGCCAATACCTTTGTGGCTGGCACAGCTATCTTTCATAGTGAAGATTACGTTGCGACAATTAAAGCCATGCGGGACGCAATTGCAATCTGACAACGGTCCAAGACGATTACGTAGACAACTTTACACGCGGGTTATCTCCCGTTAAACGAGCTTTATAGGTTACCATTTTCGCATGTTATTGATGATAGATAATTATGATTCCTTCACTTACAACTTAGTGCAGTATCTCAGTGAATTAGAGATTGATGTCACGGTTGAACGTAACGATCACATCACGCTTGAGCAAATCGAGACACTAGCTCCCAGTCATATTATGATTTCACCCGGCCCAGGCACGCCGGATGATGCCGGGATCAGTTTGGCCTTAATCAAAAAATTTTCTGGGACAATTCCCATTTTAGGAATTTGTTTAGGTCATCAAGCGATTGCTCAATGTTTTGGTGGACAGATCAGCCATGCACGCCGTGTTATGCATGGAAAGACATCGCAAATTTATCATCAACAAAAAGGCGTATTTACCGACTGTCCACTGCCGTTGACTGCCACGCGTTATCATTCGCTAATTGTCGATAAAACTCAACTGCCCGCGTGCTTTGAGATAACGGCTTGGACGCAAACCGCGGGTGGAGATGTTGATGAAATCATGGGAATTCGCCATCGGCACTATGCGTTAGAAGGCGTGCAATTTCATCCCGAATCGATTTTGACGCAAGCCGGCCACCAGTTACTTAAGAACTTTGTCGAATGGCATTAAGCTAAACTGTAGCCTTCACATCTGAGATGGTGTTCTGGGGTCACTCTATACTTGAAACAAAGTGGTTAGTTAAATTTAGAATCCGTTAAATTAACTTCTGTTTCAGCAAAAAGCGCTGTGCGACGTATTCCGGGGTGATGTGTTGTTGGTCCACTTCGGCATTCAATTTCTGCATTTGTTGAAAGTTTATTTTGCCTGATAGTTCGAGTAATACTGCCTTGAGTTCTGGATGAAGAGTCAGGACAGCCAGGCGTATTACAATCGCGGCGTTGTACGGGGGGAAGATGTGTTTATCGTCTTGCAAGACTTTCAACTTGAAGGCGGGGATCCGACCATCCGTCGTATACGCTAAAATGGTATCCACTTCGCGATTGTAGAGTGCGCTGTACATAAGGCTAGGTTCAATGGCTTTGATCTGTTTAAACTGCATCTCATAATTTTTCTTAATCAACGACATACCATCTGCGCGCGCTAAAAATTCAGGGGGTGCGGCTATCACGAGTTGCGGCGCCAAAGACTGTAGCTCAGTGATGGTCGTTAAATTGTGTTGCGTGGAAAAATCTTGGCGTACAGCTAAAGATTGGCTATTGCTAAAACCAAATGGCGCTAACCAGGTGCTGTCATAGTGAGTTTGGTAAGTCTCCCGGAGTTGCTGAAGCATGATGGCAGAACTGAGCATTGGGTTGTAGCGACGTTTCAAAATTAATAAATACGCAGTACCCGTGTACTCAGGGTACATATCGATTTCACCGTGGCGTAACGCTTGGTGGCAGATTGCCGTAGTCCCCAAATTAAAAATGCGTTTTACTTTGAGCTGCGTGTGATGCTCGATCATTTGGGCCATCATTTCACCCAAGATGTATTGTTCAGTGAAATTTTTCGTTGCGATGCGGATCGTGTTTTTAGTGTCGGTAGAGTTGATGGCAAACAACAGCATGGGGACCAACACTAATACTGCGGTCAGGGTACTAACACTCCATTTAAAAGGTGTGGACAATTGGCTGCGTTGGCGCCGGCTACACAGTTTCGTCAGTTGCGCGAGAAAAAAGTCAAACACTAAGGCCATGATGGCAGCGCTGATACCACCGAGCAAGGTCATTTTTGGATCGTTCATGCTTAAACCGCGATTGATAAAATCACCAAATCCACCCGCACCGATGAATGCAGCCAAGGTAGCGATGCCGATACACATTGATGTACCGGTGCGGATCCCCGTCATAATAAACGGAAACGCCAACGGTAATTCAACTAAATACAATTGTTGCCAACGGGTCAACCCCAAACCCTTAGCGGCTTCAATTGTTGAGGGGGACACTTCACTGATCCCGGTGGTAGTATTTCGTAAGATAGGTAACAATGCGTAAATGGTTAATGCAATTATCGCCGGTTTCATGCCAATGCCCACCCAAGGGATCAATACAGCGAGTAAGGCTAAACTGGGTATAGTCCAAACAGCTGACGTGACGCCGAGCAGCAAGGTACGAAATTTTGGAAAACGTGCGGCAATAATGCCAAGCGGAATACCCAATGCTAATGAGCCCAGCATGGAGATGCTCACCAAGAAAAATTGCTCCTCGAGTTTCAGCAACCATTCTGCCTGGTGAGCTTGGAAAAACACGATGGGCTCAAGCATGTTTAGTCTCTTGGTAACGTTGCCATTGGATTTTAGGTTTATCCAGTAAGGCTTTTACAGACTCAGTCTTTGGATGATTTAATAATTCATGCGGCGTTCCCACTTGCAGGATTTTTCCAGAATCCATGACTGCGATGCGATCTGCCAAGCGCAACGCTTCTGATACATCATGGGTGACAAACACAATGGTTTTTTGCCAGCGTTGTTTTAAGTTTAATAATTCTCGTTGCAGGGTTTCACGTGTTAAGGGATCGACGGCGGCAAAAGGTTCATCCATTAATAAAAAGTCGGGGTGATTGGCTAACGCTCTTGCCACACCAACACGTTGCTGCTGGCCGCCGGAGAGTTGATCCGGATAACGTGAAAGATACTCGTTAGGCGATAAATTGACAAATTCCAACAACTCGGCCGCACGCTGAAGCTGTTCTGACTTTTTAACTTTTAGCAAACGCAATACAATCGTGACATTCTCAGCGACTGTTAAATGCGGGAATAAACCCACTTGTTGAAAGACGTAACCAAACAGTCGGCGCAATTCAAACAATGGCATATTGCGTGTATCGACTTGACCAATGTGTACAGTACCCGAAGTAGGCTTAAGTAAACGATTGATCATTTTCAAGGTGGTACTTTTACCGCAACCCGATTCCCCTAATAATACTACGGTCTCACCGGTTTCGATTACCAGATCAATATGATCAACTGCACACTGCTTACCGTTCTTAAAACGTTTGGTTAATTGGTGTAGTGTGAGCATGTGAAGTAAACTTGGTTTAAGTCTGCTGCCACGCAGCGAAGCCGCCCTCTAAGCTATACACATCACTAAAACCATAGTCTACTAAACTCTCAGCAACTTTTAGAGAGCTGATGCCTTCATAGCAATACACCAAGGTTGGAGCAGTTCTATCAGCGCTTAGAAAAAATTCTTTTAACTGTTGTTGTGTTACATTGATTGCTTTAGGTAAGTGCTGCTCTTGATACATTTGTGCATCGCGAATATCAATACATTGGACAATTCCACCTTGCAACAATTGCTTGGCTTGCTTAACATCAATTATTTTGTAGTCTGTCATCACGTCACCTTTTTTCTTCAAACTTTAGCATGCATAAATTTGGATGTCGATTGAGATCGGAATTATCCTGGGCTAAAACCAATACGATGTTGTGGTCATCAACTTCGATGTAACACCCATTAACCGTTGGATTGGCTTTGGTAATTCCCTGGCGCCTGCGTTGGAAGCCATCGCCGCGTGTTCAGCTTCGTCGTGTTGCATTTGGGTAAGAATGGCTTGCGTTTTGTCATCTTGCTGCGGTAATTTCTCTAAATGTTGCTGCAAATGCGCGATCACTTGTTGCTCAGTGGCCATCACAAAACCTAAGCTCCAGTGATCACCCATCCAACCGGCAAAAGCGCCGATCAGTAATGAGCTTACATACCAAAACGGATCTAAGTAACTGGTGTGACTGTTTAACTCGGTTAAACGCTGCCGACACCAGTTTAGATGATCTTCTTCCTCAGCGGATGCTTGCTGCATTTGCGTGCGCACATCTTTGAGTTGAGCCGTGAGCGCTTGCCCGCTGTAAAGTGCTTGCGCGCAAATTTCGCCGGTATGATTGACTCGCATTAAGCCGGCAACCTGGCGCGCCTGTGCAGGGGTGAGTTCAGACTCTGCCAACGACTTAGCGGGATTCTCTCGCGTGGCGTTAGCATATTGCCCGGTGAGGGTGCGTAAACCTGCATCGAATAGGTTAACCCATTCATCCATCAAGGATCTTTTCCGCATGATCAAATCATTCATGACTTACCTCATTTTTTTTCCACGGTAAATTGTGGTAAGGAAGGCTGATGTTATCACCAAAAATAGGATACTTAATAATTTCAAAATACGGTGAGTAATCAAAATCACTCGGGGTAAATAAATTTGGGTTACGCCGCGTTAATTCATAACCGCGTTGGGATTGATATTCAACTAAAGGCAATATCGGATAATTCACTGAAGCAAATGCACGCGCTAACATAGCAGAGCAAATCTCTTCCGTGGGTTTCAAAGCATGGTGACTGAATAAGCTCGAACGCCAACGGCGTGGAAAGATACTCCAAGGCATTATAAAACGTGCTAAGTCGAGTACGTGGCGGATGCTATATTCCTTACCTAAGCTGTGGAGCGCATACGCTATAACTTTATTAGCATCATCCGGTGTTAAACTTGTGGGCCTCGCAATACGGCTGTGCTCATCTTTATAATGCCGTAGCGGCGTAATCACTGTGCCTTGGCCCACTTCGCTTTCAACCAGTAATTTGTCTGCGCCCGAACCTTTATAATATTGTCTAGCCAGTTTTATCAAGTCGGGATCGGTTAAATCATCAATACAACCAATGTATAAGGCAGCGTGTGACCAGGCACTTTGGGTGACGGAACGAATAATTTGGCTTACGCGGCGGCGCCCAGAAATTAAAATCACATCTGCAGGCTTGACGTTTTGGCAAATTTTTCCGTAATCAGATAAATAACTACATTTAGGCTCAACCTTTTTGGTCAACCACTGTGAAAATTTTTCGATTATCCAAGTGCTAAAACGTGAAAACATCAGGCAAGCTCAGCGTATTGTTGCGGTTTGAGTTTTATGACACGTGCTAAGAGTAGGCCCAACTCAAACAGCAGCCACATAGGAACTGCTAATAATACTTGTGAAATTACATCCGGCGGTGTTAACAACATGCCTAATACAAAGGCTAACACAATGACATAAGGTCTTTGCTGAGCGAGTTTGTCTGCACTCACAACACCACTCCAAATTAACACCAAGGTCATAATAGGCACTTCAAACGCGATGCCAAATGCAAAAAATAACTTTAACGTGAACTGTAAATATTGAGTGATATCAGGCAAAAAGCTTACCCCTGCTGGGACCACACTGCTAAAAAACTTAAAAACCAGTGGGAATACAATACTGTAAGCGAACAGTGTACCCATATAAAATAAACAGATGCTAGGATACAGTAACAACCAAACTAAGCGCTTTTCATGCGCTCGTAAGGCAGGGGTGATGAAAGCCCAAACTTGGTAAAGAATAAAGGGTACGGATAAAAAAATTGAAACGACCAAGCTTAATTTTAGGGGTGTTAATAAGGGTGCTGTTACACCGGTTGCAATTAAACCTTGTTCCGCCGGTAAAAACTGTAACAACGGCTTAGCAAGCAGATGAAATAAATCCGCCGAAAAATAAAATAAAAATGCAAACAGCAGCACTACGCTGTACACACAGTAGAGTAAGCGACGACGCAATTCAATTAAATACGCAAAAAAACCTTGAGTCATGTCATACCATTAAAATCTAATACCGAACCCCAACCCGCCATCATGCTGGCTTTAAAAAAGGGTGTTTTGAAATAATAAATATTGCTCGCATCACGTGCTAAGGCATATTGATGGTTACTGGTTTGGATCCTTGCCGTGGCTTCATTATAGGTTTTAATATAATTTCGCTGAGTTCGTAAATAGCGCGCATTAACGCCGGCTTGTTGGCGCACTGTCATCTCAAGCGTACCGACATTGCCAGCCAATTGTGCTTGAGCTTGGCCGCCCGCGATAACGTTAACGTGGCTACCGTGCACCCACTGAGCATCAAACCTAGCGTTGCCCTTTAGCTCTAGCCGCTGCAAGACCACTTCGCCTCTTAGCACCACTTGTGTGTCACCAGCGATTTGGGCAGTAAAGTGCTTGCTATCCACGCCACGTAATACGACTTGCGTTGGCCCCTTTGCCACGAGTTCATTAAGCCCCATGCGCTTTGCCGATAAATTAACTTGGCCGTCATTGCGCAGATCCAATTTTAAATGTGGCGAATTCAAATCAATGCCTTCAAGATCGCCGTCACCATGAAAGCTTAAACTGTAAACTTGTGTTGTGCGGATGATAACCGTTAACGGTTTAGCAAATCGACCAAAGAGAACCAGGGGCGTGCTGATCTCAACATTGTTACCCTCAAAACGAGCGCGCACGTGTTTCACCGCATTAGGCGCACCGATAATACGGAGATCATGATCCGGCAAACCCGCTAAAATTTTTACATTCATCCGCCCTCTTATTTGAATGTTTTGACTGTTACTGGGTAAGGCCACCGTACGACTTATGACTTGCGTAGCACTAGGCTGCGGCACGGGTTTATTCATGGCAGCTGCCAAGGTCATGGCCGGAAGCAACAACCCCAAACACAAAGGCAAAATAATTCGTTTTAGCATGTGAATTCCCGATCCCTCTTCCAAATGTTAACGATAGTGCAACTGCCGTTGAGAAGCAATGGTTTGGCATGTTTAACTGTAGATTTAAGAATAACGCTAGATCAGGTACAATATTAAAAACCGAACCAGGAGCGCGAAATGATCCCACAAGCCAACGGTGAATTAGCTATTCAAACCCTAGCCATGCCAGCAGACACAAATGCAAATGGCGATATTTTTGGCGGCTGGTTAGTGTCGCAAATGGACTTAGCCGGGGCCGTCTGTGCCAAACAACGCGCCAGCAGTCGAGTCGTTACCATTGCTATCGATGCCATGGTGTTCCACCTGCCGGTTAAAGTCGGCGATTTGGTTTGCTGTTACACGGACATTACTAAAGTAGGCACGACATCGATAACCGTTAAAATTGAAGCTTGGTCGATCAGCCACGCCAATGGCGATATTCAACAGGTCACTGAAGGCATATTTACCTATGTTGCAATCACCGCGGAAGGTAAACCGCGTCGAGTTAAGCACAATACCCAGATTTGACCTTGCACAGGTTGATCATGGTGTTGTCGTAAAGTTGCAGTTTGGCAGTATGCAATTTCGAAGTGATGCTGCTTGGCAAGATCTTCGATGTATTGCTTAGCATGAGCGTAACGGCCGCTTGCTTGTAGGGTAAAGCGAGCGGCTTTAGTTTGCTCAGTCGAAAAAATCAAATATCCAGAAGGCGTCAACGCCTGTTCGCAGTTTGTAAAAGTCTGTGTTAATTCTCCGATATAGCCAAATACATCAGCGGCAATAATCAAATCGAAGGCTTGTTTATTCTGGTGAAGAAAATGATTGATATCTGTAGCTTCTAACTGATCGTAACATTTTTTCTTTTTTGCCATAGCCAGCATTTTTTCTGATAAATCAATTCCCACTAATCGTTTCGCATAAAGCTTTAAGGCTTGGCCGGACAAGCCAGTTCCACAACCGATATCACACACCGACCATTGTGCTTGTATTTCACCGGTCACATCTTTCAGAGCCGTTACGAGTAATTGTGGAACTTGGTAATGCAAAGCCTTTAATAAGTGATTGTCATAGTAAAGTGCATAATGATCAAAAAGATTGGTAACATAATCTGCCGGCGCATGATCCGATTGCTCTTCACCCGTTAATGCACTTAGCATATGTTTCACGGAAGTATTCGTCGGGTCGATTGCCATGACCTGTTTAAAATGCTCGATAGCCTTGTCAGGCGACTCTAGGCGCATATAAATAGCGCCAATATTAGTGTGGGTATCGATGTTATCTGGCTGCGCAACGAGTACCGTTTCAAAATGCTCTAAAGCTTGTTTCAATTCGCCCAGCGCCATGCTGGCAACTCCGGCATTGTAATGTGCTTCTAAATTATCAGGGTTAGCTTTGAATAAAATGCGGTAATGGCGCAAAGCATTTTCGTAGCGATCATTGTGGATGAACAGCGCGGCAATATTACTGCGCGCATCGAGATGACCATCATCTAACGCCAACACTTGCGTGAAGTAATCGATAGCTTGTTGCGCTTGGTCTTGTTTAATTGCGATCACCCCGAGATTATTTAATACTTCTAACTGCTCCGGCTGTAAAGATAAAGCGTTTAAGTAATGCTGCTTTGCCTTGGGTAAATCATTTTGCTGCAAAAAGATATTGCCAAGTTGCACGTGCGCCTTCTCGTTATTTGGATTTAACGTAATCACATTATGAAATTGTTTAACCGCCGCCTCCCATTCACGCAATCTTAACAACAGCGATCCTAAATTAAAATGCGCATCAAGGTAATCGGGGGCATTGTGAACTGCATTGCGATAAGCATGCAAAGCCTTTTGATATTCACCCTTTTTAACATACAAGGTGGCAAGATTATTGTGTACTTGGGCATTATCTGGATGTTGGGCTAACACTTGCTGATAAAGCTGCTCAGCTTGCGTTAGATCGCCTGCTTGATGAGCGGCAAGCGCTTGTTTTAAGAGATGATCAACGTTTTCCATACGACATACAGACATGGTCAATTCCACCTTCATCGTAGGGTTCGCCGACGGGTTCAAAGCCAAAGTCTTGATAGAATTTAATTAAATAAATTTGTGCTGAAATCATCGGCGGCTGATTAGGAAAATGTTCACTGATATAAGCCATTAATTTTAAGGTGGCTTGTTTTCCTAGACCAAGAGACCGATGGCTTGGCGCCACGACTAAACGTCCAAAACTGACTGGCTTCTCGGCCTGCGGCGGCACAACTCGACCATAAATGGCCAACGTGTTTCCATCATAACCGAGTAGATGTTGGCAGTGCTGATCGACATCATCAAGATCAACTTCGGTGCACGCCTGCTCAAAAGTAAAAGCTTTTTCGCGCAGTGCTAACGCATCATAAAGTTGAAACGGCGTGAGTTCGGCAAATGCGTGCCAGCTCCAGTGAATGTCAGCCATGTTATGAATTCCGTAAATGCTTAATAAATTTTTTCAAAGCTTGGCCACGATGGCTTAAGGTGTTTTTAACGACAGGATCTAATTCTGCAGCGCTACACTTTTTGCTTGGCACCCAAAATAGTGGATCATAACCAAAACCTTGCTCACCTCTAGGCTCGGTAAGTATACAGCCTTCCCAAGTGGCTTGACAAATAATGGGGAGCGGATCGCTTGCGTATTGTAACAAGGCGATGACGCAAACAAAGCGAGCTTGGCGTTGCTCGGATGGCACATCAATTAAGTCATTTAATAACTTGGTATTATTGTCTTGATCGCTAGCTCTCTCACCCGCATAACGCGCCGAATAAAGACCCGGAGCACCGAGCAGTGCATTAACCACTAAACCCGAGTCATCAGCCATCGCAGGTAAACCCGCCTGCTCACAGGCATGGCGCGCTTTGATTAACGCGTTTTCAACAAAGGTTGAGCCAGTTTCGGCAACAGAGTTCACACCATACCGGCTCTGT
>SDBT01001912.1_pt1 | contig 37400 bp, 26 predicted proteins | sample 2277101 | NCBI WGS metagenome assembly SDBT01 (sample SAMN10404973, study PRJNA504765) | marine sediment metagenome | isolation source: marine sediment core GS10_PC15, 103 cmbsf | place: Arctic Ocean: Southern Knipovich Ridge | collected 2010 | reverse complement strand
AACGTGTTGGCGTCCAGATCGAGCTTGGCGCCGGTGAAGGCCGCCCAGCCGTTTACCTTCAGCAACGGGTTGTTGCCGGAGAGTCTCAGGACAGGGACGTCATTGCCTTCGCCTGACTGATCGGGATCCGCCCCTGACGCCGAGTAATTGACGAACAACATGTAGCCGAAGCCCGGGGGGCTGGCGATATTGATGGTGGCCGTGCCGCCATCGACCCAGACGATCCCGTTCCAGAGGTTGAAGTTGCCCAAGTTCGCAAAGTCCGTCGGCGTCCCGGTGGTGAACACGCCGCCGCCGACGAATTTGTAGAAGGATTCGTTTTGATTGTGATGGAAGGCCATCATCATGTTGTCGGCGATGCTCACCGTGGCCCCGTCGGCATGGTAGACTTCAACCTTGTCATCGGAGCGGCGGTAGTGGTATTCCTTACCTACGTACATGTCGGCGCCGGTGGCCGTCATTTCAATCAGGCTTCCGGAGTTGAGGTATGCGGTAGCCTTTGCGTCGCGGCCGCCGATCTCAAACAGTGCGCCTTCTTCAAACGTCATCGTGCCGTTGAGGGTCAGCGTGCCCGTGCCGCCGTCTATCCAGTCGTTGTCGTCGGCGATGTCGAACGGCAGGAACGTGTTGCTGAACCAGTAATCGGTGCCGCCGATTTGGACCTCGCTGTCGCTGATCAGCGTGCCGCCGGCCTGGATCGTAAGGGTTCCCTGATCGCCGCCGCCGACTATCAGGGCTCCAGCCGTGGCCGTCGTGCCGCTGTAGATGACGGCGGACTTGTTCGGGTACTCGGGGCAGCCGATGTAGACGAGGCTGTTGCCGTCCGGTACGTTGGCCTCATACCAGTTGCCGGCCACGTTCCAGTTGTCGCTCGCGGCGCCCGTGAAGACCTGGTCGTGCGGAAGATTCGGGTCCGACGCCGCCAGCAGACCCGTCGCCGCCAGCCCTACGACCATCAATCCAATTACACAATGTTTCATCATCGCTCTCTCCTTAACATGAGTTGTCCTAAAGCTCCTCGTAGAAGTAGAAGGATCCGTGTGCAAACTCCTTGAAGCTTCCTTGACCTATTGCCGCTAAAGTGAAAACGTCACAGACACATTACTCTTCGAATCTTCCTCGCCTTGTTGTTGGAGCGGAGGAATCGCAGGGGGATAATCTTTGGGCTTTCGTAGCCTCGTTGCGCCTAAGGCGCGCCGGTCCTCACATAGGCTCCTTCACCGCCCACTTCGTTAACACGAAACATCTTACCACAGATTGCCGCAAAATGCGTTCAATATTCTCTCTGCATTTTTTAAAACATAGGGCAAGCTGGGCACTTTCTCGCAGGGGGAGCGATTGAAGCCCCCGAAGGCTTCCAACCATCAGATGCGCCAACGGTTATGCTTCTAACGGCGTGTAAAATCCTTGAGCTTCTTGGCCATCTTGGCGGCCGTTTCGCCCGAAAGGACGAAGACGCCCGAAAAACCTGAGGCGGTGGCGTAGCGATTTTTCGTCTCATCTTCGCCTTTGCTGGCAACGATGATTTGGCGGGCCTCACCTTCGGCTGGAGTCAGCTCTAGAGTCAGCCACGCCTCCTTGAGGCCGAATCTTTTCTTGTCGGCTCGGCTTGGCCGGCGATGGCTGGCGAATTTCTCCGCCTGGATTTCCTCAAGGTCCTCCAGGAATGAGGTGACCTTCTCCGGGTCGATCGTAACGAATGGATCGGCCGTGTACGTCCAGCTATTCCCGTCGCGTTTGAGCTCCAGAGGGGTAGTATCCTCGCCGGTCAGCAGTCGGATCGCGTGAATCTCCTCCGGCTCGATCTTCCAGATGGTTCTGTTGCGCAGTTCGGCCGTGAAGACCTCAAAGAGGCTGGCGGCGAATTGCCCGACGGCCGTGGGTTCTTCGTCGTCACGTTCAACCCAGGCGTAGGTCTTGTTGTCGATCTTAGCCAAACGCGTCACATGCTCTTGAATGACGCCGCTGGCAGCCGGCTGGGCCTCGGCGGCGGGCTGGGTGGTCGGCTGGCTGGCAGGTTCGGCTGCCGTCGTGAAATTGACGACGATACGCTTCGAGGCCTTGGCATACCTAGGCGGCACTTTCGGCCCCAACGCTACGACCTTCGTGGCCTGGAGCTTCTCCAGGCGATCCAGGAGCTTGTTGACGTTCTCGCTGTCGGCCGGGCTGGCCAGCGGGGCCGTCAGCGACCAGGAGCCGTTGTCCTCCTGGGAGCGTCTTAGCACGAACTTGCCGTCCGGCCGCTCGATAGCCATCTGAGTAACCTTCGCCGCGACGGGCAGTTCGAAAATCGTGGTGTTCCAATATCCGGCAGTCTCGGCAAGTAGCTCCTTGACGTCTGCGGACTTGACCACGGCCACGACGTCGCTGGCGGCGCGCTTGACGAAGGTCATTTCGCCGGAGGCGCTCTGGTCGCCGAGCAGCAACGTGAGTTTGTCGCTCCTGCCGGCCTGGTGGATTGTGATCTTGCCGGCGGCCGGGGCCAACCCAAAGCTGCCCAGCGCCGCAACATTGTCTTGGAAGCTGTCGGCTCGCAGATCGCTGATCTTTTCCAGCAGGTTGCCGACGGCGTCGTCGTTGGCCTTGCCGGCATACGGGTGGGTCATTTGCCAGTGCTGGCCCCGCTTGACTAACTCGGCCTTGCCGCCCGGCAGGTCCAGTTCGACCCGGAGCACGTGGTCTGGCTCCAGCGGCATGACTTTCTTTTCCCTCAGCTCCTTCAGCGTGGCCTGAAGGATGTCAAATGTCCCGTCCGAGACCAAAAAGACGCTCGGCTGGTGGTCGAGCTTGGCGTACCACTGCTGCTGTGTCTTGCTGCCGATTGCCAGGGCGTAGGTTTCCTGCGGCTGGCTGGGCTGGGTGGTCGGGGCTGTGGCCGGCGACTTGGGTTTAAGCCAGATGCGGACAACCAATCGTTCGCTGCCGGCTTCCAGGCCGTAGGGACGAAGAGTCTTTGGGTCATCGTCCACAAACTCCTCCACCCACAGACCGGCGAATTTGCCGATGATACCTGCGACGGCGTCCTTGTCGGCCTCGGCCGCGATGGGCTCGGTGATGCCCCAACGGTCGTCTTGTTTGGCCAGGTCGATCTTTTCCCGCCCGTCGACGCGGATCCTCACGATCCGGTCCTTGTCAAGACTCAGGACGTTCCTGTCGCGGAAGATTGCCCACGGGCGCGTGAACCGGGCGAAGAAATTCACGCCTGAGAAGACGTAGGTGCGTTTGCTGCCGGCGGGGCGGACGTAGCTTTTCTTACCGGCCGTCAGCGGCACGGCCCGGCCAATGTGGACAGCGCGAGTGGTCCCTTCGCTGTCGGTGATCGTGATGATCCAGGCTGGCTTGTCGAGGCCGGTCAATTCCGCACCGGGCGCTTGAGGGTCGTCTGGGGCGAAGACTCGCTCGTATTTGAAGTTCTTAATGGGTTCGAATACCTTGCGGGCCTGGAAATTGCTCGCCCGGGCCTCGAGAGGCTCGACGAGGTGCCAGACGCCTTCCTTCTTGACCAGGCGGATCTTTTCGCCCTCGGCCGGGACGATCAGTATTTCCATCGGATCGCCAAAAGGAGTTTTCCAGACGGGAACCTCCTTTCCGGTGAATTCCTCGCCAGGTTTGGTTTTGAACAGATCGCTGTGGCGGACGATGATCACGACCACCACCGCCACCAACACCGTTGTGAGGAAGATTGCGGTCTTCGGTTTCATGTTGCGTTGCTCCGAGACACTTCCCTGCTTGTGGATATCATCGCCATCGTTTGCCCTTATTGGCCGTAGCGGGTTTGATCGGTCAAGTCGTCAAGCTACCTGCTGCGGAAAAACAGAACCGTCCCACCGAGGGCCAGCACCACAACGGGCAGGCCAATCACGCACAACGCCCAGAGCACATTCAGCGTCGTCTCGGGGATCATCGCCACGGGCTTGATCTGCGCAGGGCCCAGAGCGATGTAGATGTCCTTGCCGATCAGCCAGTATACGCTGTTGACGACTAGATCGGCATTGGCGCGTGGCGGGTCGGTCAGCGTCATGGTGCCGTCGGCGCCGATTACGCCGACGGGCGCATCGAGGTAGCCGTCCACAAGGCCGGCGCCGGTGCCCAGGACCACGATGCGGTTGGGTTTGACTTTTTCGCTGCCTGTGCGCGTGGCTGCGACGGCCACGTCGAACGGGGTCGGCAGATCGCCCGCTTCATAGTTCGGCACGATGCCACGGCCCTCTGTCTCGCGGAACTGCGCTCTGAGCACATTGAGGTGCCTGGTGGCCCAGACGTTCCTCCAGCGGGCCGGCATGGTCAAAAGCGGCTCGATAGTTACACCCTTTGGAGGCGTGACGGTCGTTGCGATCGGCACCAGTTCCGTCCAGAGTGTTCGTTGGCCCTGAATGCGCTTTCCAATCGGATGGTCCGAAAACGCGCTGAGCGGCAGGTATCGCCAGTGCGAAAGAGAGAGCTTGAATTTGCCCGGCTCTTGGTCGTGTGCGACGGTCGGCACTACCAGGTGCTCCGTCTGGACCTCGATGCCCCAGTTCTCTTTGAGGTAATCGCCGTGCGGGTAGGGCGGCTGGACGGGCGGCGCCCACGGCGACATCTGTCGCGGCCAGAGAAACTGGGTCAGGAATATCGCAGGCGATCCTTCGTCGATAGCCAGGCGGATCTTCCTCATGTGCTGCGGCGCGAAGGGCTTGAGCTGCTGGCCCTGTCCGGGCATCATGGGCGGGACGTACATCGGCGGAACGATCAGCAGCACCTGCGGCCGTTCGCCATCGCTGCGCTCGGGGCGATCCTCTGTAAGATTCCACTCATCGACCTTGAAGTTGGCCTCTTCCAGGGCACGGCGAAGGGCGTATAGGTTGGAGGGCGAGATTTCGCCGGGCGGCATCATTTGTGCCAGCCGCGGCGGCATCTCCGGCCGGTAGTGGGTGATCAGCACCGTCGCGAACGGTTCGCGCGTCAGCGAGAGGATCTTGGAGGAGATGATGGAATCGCCGTTGAAGACGCGTTTCGTTGCTTCGGCCATGCCGGGTGCTGGGCGGACCTTCAATGGCCAGAGGGTCTCGAAATCCGCCACCATGGCCTTCTCGCCGACCTCGATGATTACGATGTTGTCTTTGGTGATATCCGCCGGCAGGGAGGTGTCCTCGAGTTTGGGCAGATTGTCGATCTTGGCCAGCAGCGAGGAGATGGTCGCCAGGCTCGCAGCGAACATCTTTCCTTCTTTGGCCTGATCGAGGAGGGCATGGGTTTCGGCGTCGGTTTTGCGGAGTCGGTCGATGCCGCTTTCGGCAGACTTGCGGGCATGCAGAAGCGCATTGGTCAGTTCGGCGATTTTCTTGCGAAGCTCCTCGATGGCGTTCGGCTGGTGTTCAGGTTTTATCGCCTTTCGAACCGCGTCGGCGTCGATCTTAATTCGGGTGATGATCGCCGCGGCCTGTGTATAGAGATCGCTGACGGTCTGCCGACCACCCACTGCGACCCAGCCGCCGGGCAAGACGGCCTGCGGGCTGCGGCCTGCCAGCCAAGCCTGACTGGCGCGGATGAAACGGGTGTATTTCTTCCCGGCGATTCCGTCCAGCGCGACGGCGGTTTCGGTGGCTTGCTTGGCGGCGGTTTCCGCGGCCTTGACAATCTTTCGCAGCGTAGCCTCGGGGTTTCTAGGCTCTTGGCCTTCTTTGCCGGCGGCCTGGCTAAGCGCTGCCATGGCCGAGATGGTCTGGTCGGCTTTTTCCAAAGCGGTCTTGCGATTGGCCTCGACGGCCGGCGGGATCCCGGCAATCTCGTTCAACCGCTCGACGATCATCTCCAGCCTTTCGCTTGTGTTCTTCAGCGCGCTTTCTATCTCATTGACCAGTGCGGCGTATTCGGGCAAGCCCCCGCCGGAGAGTTCCTGGCGGACCTTCATGCTCGTCTTTTCGATGTTCTGACGGTCGGCCTTCAGCAGCCGGGAGATCTCCGCCGTCAGGCCCCAGAGGTCCAGGTAGCTGCTGCCGGAAATACTCTGCCACCGTTGTTGGTGGGTGTTGAGCGTGTGTGTGATCTGGGCTACGGCGGCCTGGAAATCGCCAAGCAGGTCGCTGTGTTGCTTTGCCTTTAGTTGTTGCTCCTGGCGGAGCCGCCCCAAGAGCCTGGCCTTGCCCGCGTCGGTCCTGACGTTGACGAGCTCGACATTGCTGTTGTGCTCGCGCATTTCCTCCAGCAGCTCCATCATACGGGCGCGGTAGCGCGGTGTGTCGATCTGCTGATCGGCGGAGGTATACACGCAGGTCAGGCGGACGGGGCGTTCCACGGCGTCCAGGATTCTCTTGGTGCGCCCGCTTAGGCCGAACCGCTGGAGTGTTTCGGCGTCGGCGCGGGCGTAAGTTTCCTGGCTGAACATGTTGATCACGATCGTCAGCGCCAGGGCCGCGGCGATGGAGATCATAACGTAGGCGGCGTATCGCAGCCTGGTGGCACTTGCCGAGGCGCCTACCAGAGTCGCTACAGCGGTGGCTTGGAGTATCGCCGCAGCCGCAAGCGCCACGGCTATAGGCATGTTCCGATTCCACCAGCCTGGCGCGGCCCAAAGTGTCGTCGCGACGGCCAGGCTCACAAGGGCGACCAGTGCAGCCAGCCAGATAACCAGCAGGAACCGCTGCGCCCAACTCCGCCCGCGCATCAGTTGCACGCCGGCGACAATCACCGCCGCCAGGAAGACGATCTCCACCATGCCAAGCGCCGTCAGCGCCGTTGAGGGAGTCTCTATCGTAAGAAGCCAGAGAATAGTCGCGGCGATGCCCAGCAGGCCCAATCCGGCCGAGACACCCCCGGCCAGGCGGGCCGCCCTGCGATCCAACAATTTGCTCTCTTCGCCACCGCTTGTTGTGGTTGCCATCTTGTCACCGCCAACGTTGTGATTCGAGTGTCTTGACGCTGAGGAACAGCATCAACGCCGTCACGCTGAGGAAATAGACCGCCCCTCGGGTGTCGAAGACGCCGCGCGAGAAGTCCTTGAAATAGCTCATTGCGTTCAGCCTGGCCGCAATGTAGTTCAGCGGCTCCGGGCCGTGCGCTACCAGCACCTGCATGAGGATCGCGAAGGTCGCCAGGATTGCAGCTCCCACGACGGCCGCCACAAGCTGGTATCGCGTCAGCGTCGAGGCGAACACGCCGACGGCGGCGTATGCCGCCCCCAGCAGCACCATCCCGACATACCCCATCACCGCCACCCCGACGTCCGGCTGGCCGTAGACGGCCATCAACGCCAGGAACACCACGGTGCCGGCCAGCAGCATCACGTAAAAGGCCATCACGCCCAGGAACTTGCCGCCTATGACCTCGGCATCGGTGACCGGGGCGGTCATGAGCGTCTCGATGGTGCCGCTGCGGTACTCCTCGCTGACCAGCCGCATCGTCAGCAGCGGCACGGCGAAGACCATGATGTAGGCCATGCCGTCGAACAGCGGACGCAGCGAGGCCTCGTGGCCCGGCACGAAGATGCTGTGAAAGAACCACAGCCCGCTGGAAAGCAAAAACAGCGCGCCGATCACGTACGCCAACGGCGAGAAGAAATAGCCCGCCATCTCACGACGCGCCAGGACAAACGTCTTTTTCATCTCACGGCTCCTGACTCAGCCGACGGCCGCAAACTCGAAATCCGAATCTCGAAGTTCGAAACAAATTCGAAATCCCAATCACCGAAACCTCGGCCCCTTGCTTGCAGGCGCCTGTCAAGAGGCTTTAGTTTCGGATTTCGAATTTCGGGCTTCGTGCTTTCTCGATTATGCAGAGGCGGCCAGTCGCTGGCCGGCCTGAACGTTCTGCTCGTAGGTGATCTGAATGAAGAAATCTTCCAACGAGCCGACCTGGCGGCGCAGCTCGCGGAGTTGGTAGCCTTTCTCGGCGGCCCATTTGGCCAGTTCGGCGCGTGGGTCTTCCTTCGGCTCGTGGCTGATGGTCAGCCGCGTCCAGTTGCCGTGCCGCTCGGCCGTGACATCCTTGACGCTCTTTATGGTCTTGACGGCCTGGACAAGTTCGGCCTCGTCTGGGCCGCGCATCTCGGCGATGATTCGGGAAGGCCCGACGACGCGCTGGCGAAGTTCGGCCGGCGTGCCTGTGGCGGCGATCCGCCCGCCTGCAATGATGATCAGGTGATTGCAGGTCTGCTCGACCTCGGTAAGGATGTGGCTGGAGAGGATGACCGTGTGTTCGGGGGCCAGGCCCTTGATCAGCTCTCGCATCGATCGGATCTGAGCCGGATCCAGGCCCATCGTCGGCTCGTCGAGCACGAGTATGGGCGGCTCGTGCAGCAGCACCTCCGCCAGGCCGACACGCTGCTTGTACCCGCGGGAGAGTTCCCCCAGCCGCCTTCGCATCACGTCTTCCGGCGTTGAGAGCCAGCATCGCTCGGCCACGCCGTCCACCGCCGCCTTGCGCTTCCGTCGGGGTATGTCCCTAAGCGCCGCGCGGAACATCAGAAATTCCCCCACGCGCATCTCCGGATAGAGCGGGACGTTCTCCGGCATGTAGCCGATCAGACGCCTAACGGCCAGCGACTCGCTAAGCACGTCGAGTCCGGCGATGGTGGCCCTGCCGGAGGTGGCCGACATATAGCAGGTAAGAATCTTCAACGTGGTGCTCTTTCCCGCCCCGTTGGGCCCGAGAAAGCCCACGATCTGACCCTTATCCACGTGGAAGGTAATATCGTCCACTGCCAGAACACGCCCGTACCACTTCGTCAAGTGCTTCACATCGATCATGGCCAACTCTCTTGCCGGCGCCGATTCCGGCGGACTGCTCTATTCTATTGCCTATACGTCCGAGCCTCTGCGGAGGTTTAACCCGCCGGACCGCCCGTGGTCTTCAGGAATTTTTGCGGGCAATATCCTCGGCTGCGGCGTGTGCTATTGTCAAGTCCTCTTGCCAGGCCCGGTCTGCTGCTCGAACCATGCTGCCGAACTCCCGCTGGCAGGGACAGGTCGGCGGCACTGCCGGAGAACTCACCCAAGGGGCGTTACTGGCCTTCCTCTCGCCAGAGGCCCTCGTCGAGGCAACGGCCGTGGCTGTGGTAGAGGTCCGGGTTGGCCAGGCGGTGCTGGACCTCCTTTACGAGGATCTCAGTGGCCGCTTCGAGGATTTCCCTGCCGAACTCGGCCGTGGCATCCTGCGGGGGAATTCGCGGGTCAACACCGACGGGCTTTTCGCCCCTGGGCGGCAAGCGGCTGAGGTCCACCGTCTCCGGATGCAGGGCCAGCATGTGGGAGGTCTCCCACCCGTCGGCATGGCCGCCTGTGCTGTCGTACTTGTCTTCGACGAGCATGTAACCCATCGCGGCCCAGGCTACCATGGAGTACCGCTGGGTTTGGTCATACCGGCGTCGGTTGAACAGTTGAACCGCGGCGCAGGCGTGGTCGATCAGCGGATAGTGCCCGGCCAGCAGTACGCCCAGCTTGAAACCGAGAGTTTGAACCTCTCCAAGGATGTGGATCAGCAGCTTCTGGTAGTTCAGCGTTTGGGCCATTGCGGTGAACGGAAAGTGCTCCGGCGAGAAGTTCTCGGGCGATAGATCCATGCCGGCTGCGATCTGTTCCCGGTCGGCGGCGTTGGCGTCCATCAAAGACTCCAGGCGATTTTCGCCATAGTAGAGCGATGGAAAGACCAAACCGCCGCCTTTCTGGGCAGCCAGGATCGCAAGCCCCTCGGCCTGGAGCGTGTCGAGGCCGACGGGGGCGTGCAGGCCATGCCATTCCAGCGTGCCGATGGGAATGTACGCCACCGAGCAGGCCTTGCGGCGTTCCACGATCTGCTCCGGGCGGAGCATGTGATAGCGAACTTCCGGTTTCATGATCAACTCTCCATAGGTTCTGCTTAGCGGCTCCCGGCCGCCAGGGAAAGAACATAACGCACCTTGTGTGCCGTTTCAATCTCGCGCAGGTGGCGGTGTTTTTGCTTGTCCAACGGAAGAGGGGTTTCTACGATTGACCAGCACCGGCATCTTCGCCAGGAGAGTGCGTATGAATTGTCGCTCCTTTAGAGGCTTTGACCGTTTTCGCCTGGCCGTTTGTCTCTCGGCGTTGCTGGGCAGCGCCTTGGGCGTCAGATGCCCGGCAGAGGTGCTCGGCGTAGACGAGCGGCTGGCTGCGGCCGAACGGTTCGTCGAAGCCTCCGAGAAGTACCTCCATCATAGCAAACTTCGCCGCGGCATGAGGGGCTATGGGCTTACGGTGCTGGTCGGGGTAGAGCCGGTCCGCTTCGAGGTGGAAATCATCTCGGTGATGACCAAGTGGGGCCCGCACCAGGATGTGATCCTCGCTCGGCTTTCCAAACAAAACCTGGAAAAGACAGGGATCATCGCTGGGATGAGCGGCTCGCCGTGTTACGTGCGCCACGAGGGCCGGGACAAGCTCATTGGCGCGGTGGCCTACGGATGGTTCGCTTCAAAGGAGCCGATCTGCGGGATTCAGCCGATCACACAGATGCTGGCCATCTCTGGTGTCGTGCCGATCGCCAAGCCGCCCGCGCCTAAGACTCAGCCTGTCACCGCTCCGGCGACAGAGCCCGCCACGCAGGCAGCTGCGCAAGAGGCCGCCGGATGGCAAATGCCGCCGGAACTGCTGGCTGTGGTGCTCGACCCGCGCAAACGTGACTTTTCGCAGTTGGCCGTTTCGGCCCGCTCGTCGCCGCGAGCGGCCGAAGCGACCTGGCAGCTTGCCCCGCTGCTGACACCGCTGACGGTATCCGGCCTGAGCAGCCGAACGAGGACTCGGCTGGCCGATCTCGTCCAGTCTGCGGGTTTGATCGCCGTCCAGGCAGGTGGCGTGGCAAGTGCCGAGGCCAAGGCCGCCGCAGGGGCCAAACTCGTCGCAGGCGGGGCGATCTCCGTTCCTCTGGTGACCGGTGATGTCGATCTCAGCATGATCGGCACCGTAACCGACGTTGTGGATGGCCGCGTGCTTGCCTTTGGTCATTCTTTCATGGCTGATGGCGAGCTGGCCCTGCCGATGGGCCCGGGCTACGTGCACGCGGTAATGCCCGGGCTGCTGATGAGCTTTAAGCTGTCGTCCACTTTGAAGATCACCGGCACGCTTGATCGCGACGAGCGAATGGGCGTAGCCGGCCAGCTCGGCCCGCCGCCACAAATGATCCCCATGACCGTGGAGATCCGCTGGCTGGACCTGCCCGGCGAGGAAGCCTACACGCAGAGATGCGTCTACAATGTGGCCAAGCACCACTTCTGGACGATGGTGCTGGCGGCGATGCTGACGCAGGACGGCGTGTGGGCATGGCGCGATCCGCCCGAGCTGCACACCATTCGTCATTCGGTCGAGATCGACTTCGGCGAGCTCGGCCGCTACCAAACCTCCAACGTCACCAGCCAGATGAACGTCCTGGCGGTGGCCTCGGACGTCTCCCGGCCGCTGTTTGCGATGCTGCACAACTCCTTGGGCACCCCGCCGCCTGTTAAAAGCATCACCGTGAAGATGCAGATCGAGCGGGGCTCGCGAAAGGCGAGCATTCTCAAGCTCGTACTTGACGGGAGGGTCTATCGGCCGGGCGACACGCTCACCGGCAAGGTGATTTTCCGGCCACACCGCAAGCCGCGCCAGGAGCTGGCAATTCAATTTGCCCTGCCACGCGACTTGCCGGACGGCACTTACCGCCTGACGGCCTGCGATTTCCTAAACAGCACCTCCGCTGAGAAACGTGAAATGCCGCATCGCTACGCCCCCAGGACGGTCGAGGAGCTGCTGGCCTCGCTTCAGCGCGTGGTGGCCGGCCGGGCCAACCGACTCTACCTGCGGATGCCGATAAAGCGCGGCGGCCTGGCACTTGGGACCAAGGAGCTGCCCGATCTGCCGGAGTCGAAGAAGTTGATCCTGAAAGAGGCTGAAAAGCTCGATACCCGCTCGTTCACCCGCACCCTCGTTCGCAGCGTGGCCAGCGAATACGTGCTTGGAGGCACGGCCAGCGCGGCCTTCGAAGTCCAGGACAAACCGACCGAGACATTGATTCGTCAGTAAGCGAGAGAACCTATGAGACTTTGGACACTGTTTGTAGTGATGCTCTGTGCCGTCGGCGCGATGGCGGTCACACCCGTTACCTGGGACCACGCCTCCGAGGCCGATTTCGCCAAGGGCAAGTTCGAATCGACCGTTGTTTCCTCGCTGGGCGAGGTTCGCCTGGCGCGGGAAATCAAGATCCTAATGTCGGCCGAGGCCGCACCCGCGGTGGTCTCGGCAGTCGTGCAGATCGGCAGGACCATTTACGCCGCCAGCGGCACCGAGCCGGTCGTTCATAAGATCGTCGGCCAGAAGGCCGAGAAGTTCGTCGAGCTGCCCGGCGCGATGATCGCTGCGCTGCTTGCCGACGGCGATGCGCTGCTGGCCGGCACCGGCGGCGGCGAGAAGGCCGGCATCTATCGCATCGACAAGGCCGGCAAGGTCAAGGAAATCTGGACAGATCCGGATGTCAAATACGTTTGGGCGATCGTCCGCGGCCGGGGCGGCCGTCTCTACGCAGCCACCGGCCCAGAGGGCAAGGTCTTCGCAATTGACGTTGAGGCGGCGGACAAAGCGGAGGCGATCTTCGAGGCCGACAAGCTGGCCAAGAATATTCTCTCTCTGGCTCGTAGCCGGGATGGCCTGCTGTACGCTGGAACGGATGAGAAGGGCCTTGTCGTGGAGATCGACCCGCGCGAAAAAAGCTCGCGCGTGATCCTGGACGCCGACGAGAAGGAAATCGCCGCGCTGCTGGTCGGTGAGGCTGGCGGTCTGTACGCGGCGACCTCTGAGGTGGCCAAGGCAGCTCCCGAGGGCCGAGCGCGACGCAACAAGATCAAGGTCGGCAAGGCCGCCAAACCGGCTACCACCAAACCCGTCACGCCCAAGCCCAAGCCGACCGAAGAAGGGAATGTCGACAACGAAAAAACGCACGCGGTGCCTATCTCACAGCCATTGTGGGTCGAGCAGGCCATCAAGGAGCTAAACTCAACTATCGATACCGAAGGCACGGTCTCGCCGCAGAACCGACCGGTCGATGAGGGTCGCATCGCGGCGAACTTTCCGATGACGGCACCTGCCGACCAGGCGGCGGGGGAGCCTGCTGAACCGGAAGATGAGCCATCCACGCCAGCACTGGCGATGGAGGCTGAGATTCCCAAGGAGTTGGCGGAGCGCATCGCCGAGGCTGTCAAGGAGGATACCGAGGAGCCGGCAAAACCGCGTGCGGTGCCTTCCGGCCGCGGCAATGCGGTGTATTACATCCGCCCGGACGGTCTGGTCGAGACGCGATTCCGTCGGCCGGTGACGATCCTGGCGATGCTGATGCATGAGGGAAAGCTGCTGCTGGGCACCGGCAATGACGGGGTGATCTACTCGGTGAGCACCGACGGCGACGAGATCGCCCAACTGGCCGACACCGACGCCAAGCAGGTTACCGCCCTGGCCCTTGGCGCCGACGGTGAGATTCTCTTCGGCACGTCCAACAAGGGCTCGGTGGGCCGGCTCGAGCGCGACTTGGCCAAGAGCGGGACGTTCACCTCCGAGGTGCTCGACGCCAAGCAGATCGCGCAATGGGGCACGATGCAGGTTCGAGCACAGGTAGCCGCCGGACAGAAGGTGACCATCGCCACTCGCAGCGGCAATGTCTCCGAGGCCGACGATGCCACCTGGGGCGGCTGGTCGAAGGCCCAGCCGGTCGGCAACGGTTTTATGACCATTGGCAGCCGGGCCGGGCGGTTCCTGCAATATCGCCTGACGCTGACAAGTTCTGAGCCTGACAGTTCGCCGGCCGCTCAGCAGGTGCGGATCATCTATCAGGTCGGCAACCTCGCACCGAGAGTCACGGCCGTGACTGTCAAGCTCAGCAAGAAGGGCCCAAGCCGAAGCGGCAGCACTGGCGGGGCGAAGGCCTTCCGCCACGTGACCATCAAGGCCAAGGACCCCAACGGCGACAAGCTCAGCTTTACCGTGGAGTTTCGCCAGGCGGGAAGCCAAGCCTGGGTAGAAATTACCAAGGACCTGAAAAAGGCGAAATACATCTGGGAGACCCGCACCGTCGGCGACGGCGTTTATGAGCTTCGCATCACCGCCTCGGACAGCCCCTCGAACCCGCCGGCTGTGGCCCTGACGGCGGCGCGGATTTCCGAGCCGGTCGTGGTGGATAACACCCCCCCGGTGGTTCGGGATCTCGGGGCAAAACCTGCCGGCGATAAGATCATCGTCACCGGCGCCGCCAAGGATGCCACCAGCCGGATCGTCTCGCTGCACTATTCCGTGGACAGCCAGGACGAGTGGACCGTCGTGGCCGCCAAGGACGGCATCTGCGATTCCGACAGCGAGTCGTTTCGCTTCGAGCTAGCCGATCTGGAGGCCGGCGCCCATCGCATCGCCGTAAAGATCACCGATCTATACGGCAATGTCGGGTACGGTTCGGTGGGCGTAACCGTCGCAGAGTAGATCCTGCGAAGGAGCCCACGCAGCGCCATGCGTGGGCTTAGGTTCGCCGTCCGTTCACCACGGCGTCGGAGCTCCCCTGCTACAGAGCATGACAATTGCCCGTGAAAGCCCACGTACTGCGCTGCGCGGGCATTGCCTTCGTGTCGGTTGATTCTACGGCGCGGTTGCTGTAGCATCCCGGTTCTTTCCTGGTAGCGGTTGATTGCGTGAAGGGACGGACGCAAGTGGCCAAGCACACGGTTACCTTGATTCGAGGCGACGGGACCGGTCCGGAGCTGGCTGAAGTGGCCCGGCGGGTTGTCGATGCAACCCTGGCCAAGACCCCCGGCGCCGGGACCATCGAATGGGTCGTCTGCGAGGGCGGCGCGGATGTGATGGAAACCGCCGGCACGCCCATGCCCGAAGAGACCATCGAATCGATCCGCAACACCGACGCCACACTCAAGGCCCCGATCACCACGCCGATCGGCACTGGCTTTCGTTCGGTCAATGTTCTGCTGCGGCAGACGCTGGACCTCTACGCGTGCCTGCGGCCGTGCAAGAGCTATCCGGGCGTCCGCAGCCGGTACGAAAACATCGACCTGATCGTCGTCCGCGAGAACACCGAGGACCTCTACGCCGGCGTGGAGTTCGAGAAGGGCAGGCCCGTCACGGCCGAGCTTATCGACCAGATCAACCGCTTGGCCACCGACCGCAAGATCGTCACAGGCAAGGACACCACCGGCGTCTCTATCAAGCCCATCAGCGTGGAGAATACCCAGCGGATCGTCCGCTTTGCCTTCGACTACGCCCGCAAGCACGGCCGCAAGAAGGTCACCGCCGTCCACAAGGCCAACATCATGAAATTCTCCGATGGGCTGTTCAAGGAGGTCAGCGAAGCCGTGGCCGGCGAGTACGACGGCATCGAATTCGAGCAGCGCCTGGTCGACAACATGTGTATGCAACTGGTCCAGAAGCCCGAGCTCTACGACGTGCTCGTTCTGCCGAACCTTTACGGCGATATCATTTCGGACCTCTGTGCCGGGCTGGCTGGCGGGCTGGGCGTAGCGCCGGGCGCCAACATCGGCGACAGCGGCGCCGTCTTCGAGGCCACGCACGGCTCGGCCCCCAAGTACAAAGGGATGAACAAGGTCAACCCGACCGCGCTGATCCTCTCGGGCAAGCTGATGCTGGAATACCTCGCCGAGGCGGCGGCGGCAAATACGCTGGAGACGGCCGTGGCGGCCGTCATCGCCGAGGGCAAGAGCGTCACCTATGACATGAAGCCGCGCCGCGACGATCCGACCGCCGTCGGCACCAGAGAGATGGCCGAGGCGATCATAGAGAATATGGGGGACTAGGGACCAGGGATTGGGAACTCGCAAAAGCGGAAAGGCTCACGGAGTTTACTCCGTGGGCTGTCGTTTGCAGGGGGATCAAGTTAGACTGTCGCCGGCGCATGAACCCGCAGAAGGTTGGAGACATACTGAGCAGGCGGCAGCGTGGTGCAGGCGCTGCGTGCCTGCGGGGCTGTTTGCTTGCGGCGAGCTGGCCGTACGCGGCCGTGATGTGCTTGCGGAGGCAGCTCTACGGCTGGGGGGTGCTAGCCAGCAAGCCGGCCAAAGTGCCCGTAATCTCCGTGGGCAATCTCACCACCGGTGGGACCGGCAAGACGCCGATGGCAGCCTGGATCGCCGAGCGGCTCAAGAAACAAGGCGCCAAGCCTGCGATACTGACGCGGGGCTACAAGGCCAAGGGCGGCAAGAGCGACGAGGCCGAGCTGCTGAAAACGCTTACGGGCTGTCCGGTCGTAATCGATGCCGATCGCGTTGCGGCTGCGGCTGCTGCGGTCGAAGGCGGGGCCGACGTACTGATCATGGACGACGGGTTTCAGCACCGGCGGCTGCGGCGGGAACTGGATATCGTTTTGATCGACGCGACGAACGCCTTCGGCTATGGGCACTGTCTGCCTCGTGGGCTGCTGCGTGAGCCGCCCTCGGCCTTGCGCGACGTCGACGCGGTCGTGATCACGCGAAGCGACGCCGTCGAGGCCGAGTGGCTCCAAGAGCTTCGCGGACGCCTGGCTCACCTGGCGCCAAAGGCATCGCTGCACGCGGCCGTCCACAAACCCGGGCGGATCATTGACGAGCACGGCGGCGAAATGCCCTTAAAAGCGCTGGAAGGGCGGGCGGTCTTTGCATTCTGCGGAATCGGCAACCCCGAGTCGTTTTTCCGCCTGCTGGGAAAGCTAAACGCAAGGGTGGTCTCTCGCCGTACCTTCGACGATCACGTAGCTTATACGCCGGAGATCGTCGAATCGTTGGGTAGTGAGGCCCGCCGCTGCCGGGCCGAGATCCTCATCAGCACGCAAAAAGACTTCGTCAAGCTCGCCGAGGCGGAGCTGGACGGGCCTCTCTGGCAGTTGACCGTCGAGATCGCGGTTACCCAGGGCGGCGCAGAGTTACTGGAAAAAATCCAGAAGACATGGAAGGCCGGCTAACGCTAAATGACAAATGCTGAATGCTAAACCACCCGCTAGGCAGGCTTGTTCGCAAGAGCGTCTGACGACTGCTGTTGTTCCTTTGGCATTTATCATTGCGTCAGGCGGTTGAGAGTCGGCTTTAAGCACAGTAGAATCGAAGCGACATGGATGAACTGATTGAACTGTTGGAGGGTTTCGGCACACCGCGCGTGGCGCTGGTGGGCGATTTCATGCTCGACCGCTACGTCTACGGCGACGCCGAGCGTATCAGCCCTGAAGCGCCGGTGCCGGTGTTGAAGGTCGTGCGTCAGGAGAGCCGCACCGGCGGGGCGGGCAACGTCGCCTCGGCTATCCTCGCACTTGGCGGGCAGGTGGCCTGCATCGGCGTGATGGGCAAGGACGCCCCGGGCAACGAACTGGTTCGCATGCTCAACTCCGCCGGGGCGGAAACGGCCTCTTTGCTTCGCCTGACCAACCGAAGCACAAGCGTCAAGACGCGCTATGTGGGTTTGGCCCAGCACAAGAACCCCCAGCAGATGATTCGCGTGGATAGCGAGAACACCGAGCCGGTTAGCAAGAAAGTTCAAAACGCAATAAAGGCCGCCGTCCGAAACGAACTGAAGGAATGCCAGGTTCTCGCCGTCGAGGACTACGACAAGGGTCTGCTCGGCGACGAGACGGTTCAGATAATCGCCGAGGCCCGCAGCGCCGAGCTGCCGATCGTGGTGGACCCGGCCCGCATCAACGACTACCGGCGTTATCGCGGCGCGACACTGCTGACGCCGAATCGCTTCGAGGCTTCGCTGGCCAGCGGCATCGAGATCACCGACGCCAAGTCGCTCCAGCGAGCGGCGGAGCAGATCCTCATGGTCGCCGACGCCGAGGCCGTCATCGTAACCCTGGACAAAGAGGGCGTGTTTCTGCTTCGTCGCGGCGAGGCCGGCAGAAAGATTCCGGCCCGCCCACGATCCATTTATGACGTAACCGGCGCGGGCGATATCGTGCTGGCTGCGTTGGCTGTGGCGCTGGCCGAGAAATGCAGCTTCGAAAACGCCGCGATGCTGGCCAACGAGGCCGGCGGGCTGGAGGTCGAGCGGTTCGGCGTCGTGCCGATTATGCGCCAGGAGATCATCGACGAGATGCGGCGGACGCTTGGCCTGCGAAGCGGAAAGATCATGTTGCGCCCTCGCCTGACTGAAGAGGTCGCCCGCCGGCGAGAGAAGGGCGAGACGATCGTCTTTACAAACGGCTGTTTTGACCTGCTGCACATGGGCCACGTCCGTCACCTCCAGGAGGCCCGCAAGCTCGGCTCGTGCCTGATCGTGGCCATCAACTCCGACGAGAGCATCCGCCGCCTGAAAGGCCCCGGCCGGCCCGTGATCGGCCAGGACGAACGGGCCGAAGTGCTGGGCGCCCTGGAATGCGTCGATTACGTGACCATTTTCGACGAAGACACACCGATTCCGCTGCTGGAACAGCTAAGGCCGGAGCTTCTGGTCAAGGGCGGAACCACGCCCGAAGTCGTCGGGCAAGAGGTCGTCGAGGGATACGACGGGAAGGTAATAACGCTCGGGTTGGTTGAGGGCCTCAGCACCACAGAGATCATCAACCGAATCGTCAGCGCCAGTGATGAAAGCTAGGGAGTGCGATCATGGCCCACAAAGCCGTCTTCGTCGACCGTGACAGGACGCTGGTGGAGGATCCCGGCTACATCTCCGACCCGCAAGGGGTCAAGCTCCTGCCGGGCGTGGAACTGGCGATCAGGTCGCTCCACCAGGCGGGGTATAAGGTCGTGGTGGTGACGAATCAATCCGGCGTGGCCCGGGGACTTCTTGCCGAGGAGATGCTGGAGGAAATCCACGCCGAGCTGCGTCGCCAGCTGGGCGAAAAAGGCGTGCATCTCGATGCGATCTACTACTGCCCGTATCACCCCGAGGGAACGGTCGAGCAGTACGCGATGGAATCCGAGCTTCGCAAGCCCAAGCCGGGCATGCTGCTGAAGGCAGCCGCCGAGATGGACATCGATCTGGCCGCCAGCTGGATGGTCGGCGACAGTGCCAGGGACGTCGAGGCAGGCCAGCGGGCGGGTTGTAAGACCGTTCGCGTTCGCCTCCGTCCGCGGAAGACACATGCTCCCGAAGACCAGGATGAAAGCGTCCTTGCTGATTTCACCGTGCGCAATCTCGTCGATGCGGCCAGGATCATCCTTCGCGAGAATTCGCCTCAGCCGGCCCAGCCAGCCGCCGAGGTAGCCAAAGCCGGCCTCGAGACCAGCCCTCCGCCGCGTGATCTGGCCGGCGAGCCGGCAGGCAGCGAACCGATCGACACCATGGACGACAGGAAGGTGCGACAGGAAATCCTGCGCCACGTCCGACGGCTCGCCGTGGAACGATACGCCGAGGAATTCAGCTTTACCAAGCTCCTTGCGGGCGTGGTTCAGATGCTGGCCTTGCTGGCGCTGCTGATGACCTTTTGGCGAATGCTCCAGGGCGACGAGCAGCTGCCGGCTGCGACGCTCTGGGGGATCATTACCGTGGCACTACAGATGATGGCACTGACGTTCTTCATCATGCAGCGATCGCGTTAGTTTGGGGGCTCAGTGAACAGGCTGGGAAGGGCCGGCCAATCTGGACAAATTCATGGAGGTCTCAAAACGCGAGGTACTGCGTTTAATGGCTGAATGGGCGCCTCGCCCGGTTCTGCCGAATCTGCTACAGTTTCAGCCTAGCCCCAAACTCCAAACATATCCGGCAGAAGGTTGCGTGCGTTCTGCCGCCGCGATAATCTATTCCCTCTCGGAGTGCAGGAGAGCAAAGAATGCAGATACGTCCGTTCCGTGGGTGGCGGTACTTAGGCGGCGTGGAAGGGGACGTCAGCAACCTGATCGCCCCGCCGTACGATGTGCTGGGCCAACAGGACAAGGAGGAATTGCTGTCTCACAGCAGCAGGAACATCGTCGCGGTTGATCTGCCGCATGCCCCGGCGAAAGAAGTCGGCCCTGAAGAGGCCTACCAGCGGGCAGCGGCCACGCTCGATGAATGGAAGTCCTCCGGCGTGCTCGTTCAGGAAGAGACTCCGGCGCTGTATGCCTACGAGCAGACGTTCCAGTGGGCTGGCAAGACTCACTCTCGTCGGGCGATGATGTGCGGCCTGCGGGTCTCCGAGCTGGGCAAAGACGTCATCCCGCACGAACAGACCTTTGCCGGTCCCAAGGCCGACCGCCTCAAGCTCACCGAGTGCACCCGAATGCAACTGTCACCGATCTTAGGCTTCTTCGACGATCCGCAATCGACGGTGGCCAATCTGCTGTGGGCGGCTGCGGAGGGTCGGCCGGTCCTGCGAGGCCGGCTGCGAGATGTGACCGAGAAGCTCTGGGTGGTGGCCAACGAAGGTGTGATTCGCGAAATTACCGCAGCCCTGTGGAACGTGCCGGTCTTCATTGCTGACGGCCATCATCGCTACATCACCGCGATGAACTATGCCGCTGCGCTGCGAGATTCCGGCCAGGTCGACGAAGGCCACGAGGCAAACTTCATTATGTTCTGCCTGGCCGCCCGTAACGATCCTGGTCTGCTGATCTTGCCGACCCATCGCATCGTCCGAGGGTTGAAGCCCAGTTTTTCCATGCCGGCGCTGATTGAACGTTTGGGCGACTTCAGCTGGCGGAGGTGCAGCGTGGGCGATGCCGACCTGCGCGACGCCGACACCTTCCTGCACAAGTACGGACCCGGCGCGATGGCATTTCTCGGGGCCGACCCAGCCGAGATCTGGATCGGCAAGCTGGCCGACCTGACGATCATGGAGAAACTCGCCCCCGAACAACTGCCGGTCTGGCGCCAGCTGGAGGTGGCCATCCTCCACAAGCTTGTGATCGACCGGGTCCTGGAACCTTGGCGGACGGACGATTTGCTTATCGACTACACGCCGGACGGCCGGACAGTGCTGGCGGCCTGCTCGTCCGGGCGGGCGCAGCTGGGTATCTGCCTGCAGGCAACGCCCATAGAATCGATAGAGCAGATTGCCCTGGCCGGGCAGTCCATGCCACACAAGAGCACCTATTTTTACCCCAAGCTCGCTACAGGGATGGTCCTGAAGCCGCTCGAATAAAGGGGCAGAATCCGTCGCCACTGGCCAGAGCGGTTCTTCTCAAGCCGCTCGAACCCTGCAACCTGTGCAGTTTTTCTATCTTCCGCTTCTGTTGCGCCGGGTCAGTTTTCCGGAATTGTGGGATTCCCAGGAAAATTGGCTTGCACAACTTCGGATCGTGCGGTAGCTTAAGCGCGAGTGGGACAGCTACTTCGTTTTGCTGCGTCTGACAACGTGGCGCACGTCTTGCGATATGAAGTGACTTGCAACTGAACACTTCTTTCCGTCGTGTCCTACAACGCAGCGGGCGCAGGGAGGCGCTTGAGGTCCGACATATCTTGTTCTTTTGTGGTACCTGGTAGTGGAGACATGTCTTATGGTCAAAGGGAAGGTGAAGTGGTTTAACGACTCCAAGGGGTTCGGTTTCCTCCGCGTCGAGGGCGAAGAAAAGGATATTTTCGTTCATCACACTTCCATCAAATCCGAGGGCTTTCGCACCCTCAATGAAGAGGAAGAGGTGGAGTTCGAGTTGGTCCAAGGCGCAAAGGGTCCGAAAGCCGAGAACGTCGTACGAGCACAGGCTCAGGCCTGAGTCTTACCAACCCCTGGACGGAACCGTCCGGAAAGAACTGCATCCGGCTGGGCAAACCGCAGTTCGATTCGACGTGTTTTGGCAGCTACAGTTCTGGCTGTAAGTGCTTCGGCGCTACTGGTCGCTGCGCGCCATGCGGTTCAAGCCGGCTACGATGGCCTGCACGGCCGCCTGGTCGATGTTCGTATCTATGCCCACGCCGAAGATCACCTCGCCGCTATCCAGCTCCAGCGGAACGTAGGCAACTGCCACGGCGTCGGCGCCCTTGCCCACGGCCTGCTCGTCGTAGTCTTCGATCTTGAAGCCTGACGCGCCCAGTTTCTTCATGCCGTGAACGAAAGCCGACACCGGCCCATTGCCGTCGGCGGTGCCTTGCTTTTCCTTGCCGTTGATTCGAATGCGGATCTCGCCGTGAACCTGAGTGGGGTCCTTCTCGTCCGGGCGGGGCCAGTATCCGATCAGTTCGTACGGCCCGGCGGGGTTGACGAACTCGTCGAGGAAGATCTGGTGGACCTCCTCGCTGGTCAGCTCCCGGGTGACCTCGTCGGAGAATTTCTGGACGGCCACCTGGATTTCCGGGTGCATCTCGTTGGGCGGCTCGAGGCCGTAATCCTGCTCCAGCACCCAGGCTACGCCGCCTTTGCCGGACTGGGTGTTGATGCGAATCAGCCGCTCGAACTTCCGCCCTAGATCGGCCGGGTCGATGTGCAGGTAGGGAACTTTCCATCCCATCTTGAATTTTTCCGCGGCCTCCGGCTGCTTATGCATCCCCTTGCGGATCGCATCCTGGTGTGAGCCGGAAAACGCGGTAAAGACGTACTGGCCCGAGTACGGCTGGCGATAGTAGATTCTCATCCCTGTCAGCTGTTCCACGGTGCGGGCGACTCTCGGCAGGTCGGAGAAGTCCAGGGCCGGGTCGATCCCGCGTGAGCGGAGGTTGTTGGCCAGCACGACCAGATCAACGTTTCCGGTCCGCTCTCCGTGTCCGAACAGCGTGCCCTCGACCCGCTCGGCCCCGGCCATCAGGGCAAGCTCCGTCGCGGCCACCGCCATGCCCTGATCGTTGTGCGAGTGGACAGAAATCACCACCTTGTGCCTGGGAGAGAAGTGATTGCAGAACCATTCGATCATATCGGCGTATTGGTTCGGCGGGCGGCGCTCGACCGTGGCTGGAAGGTTCAGGATCAACGGCTGATCCTCGGTAGCCTTGCCCCAGGTTTCGAAGACGGCCTGGCAGACCTCCAGCGCGAATTCCGGCTTCGTGTCGGTAAACTCCTCCGGCGAGAATTCCAGCCGGATGTCGACAGCCGGCATGGTCTCGCTAAGCTGCCGGGCCTGGGTGATCGCCTTGACGATCATCCCAAGCGTTTGACGATGATCGAAGCCGAAGACCTGCCGCATATGCAATTCGCTGGTGGCGCAATACAGATGCACGATGCCCCTGGCGATGCCCTGCATGGCTTCGAACGTGCGGTCGATCAGGTGCGGGCGGCACTGGCTGAGACCCATGATGAAAACGTCCTCGGGGATGTGGCCTTCCTCAATCAGCTCGCGGATGAAATCGAAATCGTCCTGGCTGGCCGATGGAAATGCCACCTCGATGTGCTTAATGCCAATTCCGCACAGTAGCCGAAAGTACTCCAACTTCTGCTTCGGAGTGAGGGGGTTTGGCAGGGCCTGGTTGCCGTCGCGCAGATCCACCGAGCACCACTGAGGTGCGGTGGAGATCGTCTTTGTCGGCCACTGCCGTTCCGGCAGATCGACCGGCGGCAGACCGGCGTATTTCGGTACTGTTTCTCTGGCAGACACGGTAATCGTCCTTTCCACAGCCGCTACTGTGGCCAAAGCCTCTTGTTCTCTAGTGTAGTACTGTCGGGCCAAAAGAAAAGGCTCCGCAGTCGTTCATTTGGATCGCGGAGCCGTCAACCGTGTGATTCTGTTTTCCGCAATCCGTCAGCGCAGCAGTAGCTCCAGGGCTAGCAGCAAAGCCAAACTGTCCTGCTGACGGATCATCGTTGCCTCTATGTTAAATATATCCCTTTGGATGGCCACAAGCAAGTTTAGATTCTCACCAATTCCCTTTGGCGGCCTTGTCGGTGAAAAAAGCACCGGGCAGCCCGCGGCTATGTTTTAGGCTGCCCGGTTCGGCCGGTCTACACCGCGCCGGTGAAGCGTCGCGGCAACCGGCGTCCGCTGCACTCACCTCTGGGTGAGGAATATGAACGGGCCGCTCCTGCTGCCGGACGGAACCCACGGCACCCTCCGGAAGCGGCCCGGTAACCGTTCAGTGAGCCAAATTCGTGATATCTTCGACGATCTGGGCCAACTGCTCGGCCGAATATGGCTCGGCCAGGCACTCGTCGAAGCCCAACTCTATCAAGCGCTGTCTTGTTGGCTGGTTAGGATCTGGCACGGCCGCAATCACCTTCGCGCTTTGAAGCTCCGCGTGAGACTTAATGTTCTGGCAGATCACGGCTGCCTCCTCCTGGCCGATGGAGGCATCCACCACGATCACATGGGGGCGGAACTGCTGAGCGGTCAGACCCGCCTCGAAACCGTTGGTAGCCGTGCGCACCTCGTAGCGCTCGACGTTGCCCAGGGTTTCGGCTACTTGCCCGATCGCCTGGGAGCAGCCGCAATCAATGATCAGGATGCGGCAGCTTCCTTCATCCAAACCTTGCAAGGGGATGCCGTGTGCCCGCATGAAGGCGATAAGCTGATCGAGCGGGATTCTCCTATCCCGGCTGCCGGGAATCCGATACCCGCGCAGCTTGCCGGTATCGAACCACTTGCTGACGGTCCGCGGGGCGACGTGGCAGATGCTCGCTACCTCTCCGGTGGTGAGAACTTCTTTTCCCTTCGTTGCGCGCATCGCCTGTCCACTCCCCGGCATATCGCTATCTCCGCACTGTTCTCATCGGCACTGTGCGGCGAGGCTTTAGTTGTGAGTCGGGAAAAGCGCGGGTTTCTTTGTCGCTGACTTGGCCTTGCCGGGCCCTGGCGGATCCTCCCCGGCGGCGGACAGCTCATCGTCCCGTATGGCCTGGGCGGCGCGGCGAAGGTATAGTGAACGGGCTATTGAGGCCATAAGGAGAGTTGCGTTGGATTTGCTAGCCGATCTGAACGAACCCCAGCGCCAAGCGGTCACGCACGTGGACGGGCCGCTGCTGATCTTGGCCGGGGTGGGATCGGGAAAGACCCGTGTGGTCGCCCGCCGCGTGGCTTATCTGATCTCCCAGGGCATCGCGCCCTGGGGCGTGCTGGCGATTACGTTTACCAACAAGGCGGCCGGCGAGATGCGCCGGCGCGTCGAACATCTCCAGGTGCAGCGCAACGCGACGATTTGCACCTTTCACTCGCTCTGCGCCCGACTGCTGAGAGAATTCGCCTCTGAGGTGAACCTCTCGCCCAACTTTACGATCTACGATCGAGACGATCAGGTCAGGCTCGCCAAGGACGTCATGGGCCACTTGGACCTCAAAACCGGCAACTTCAGCCCGTCCCGCATCCACGGCACGATCTCACGGGCCAAAAACGACCTCCAGTCGTGCGAGGATTTCGCCAAGGCGGCCGAGGACTTCTACCATCGCACCGTCGCGAGCATCTATCGGGGCTACGAAGAGGCCCTTGCGGCCAACAACGCCCTAGATTTCGACGACCTGCTGCTGCGGATGGCCTTCCTGCTGCGCGACCGCCCGGACATCCGCGAGCTTCTGTCTCGACGCTACCAATATATCCTCATCGACGAGTACCAGGACACCAACCGGGCACAATACATCCTTGCCCACGGCATTGCGATGGATCACGAGAACATCTGCGCCACAGGGGATCCGGACCAAAGCATCTACGCTTGGCGCGGCGCGGACATCCGAAACATACTGGAATTCGAGGCCGATTATCCCAACGCAAAGGTGATCCGCCTGGAGGAAAACTACCGCTCCGTTAGACCGATTCTCGATGCTGCTTCTCGACTGATCGCCCATAACCGGATGCGCAAGGAAAAGGCGCTCTGGACTCGCCGGCAGGGCGGGGTGGACGTCCGCGTGGTCGTCTGCGACAGCGAGCACGCAGAGGCTGAGCAGCTCGTGCGGCGCATCGGAGAGTATCGCAATCGGGGTCTGCCATACAGCGACGTGGCCATCTTCTACCGCCTTAACGCTCAGTCGCGCGTGATGGAACAAAAGCTCATGGAAGGTGGCATCCCATATCGGATCGCGCGCGGCGTGGAATTCTACAACCGGAAGGAGATCAAGGACGTCCTGGCGTACCTGCGGCTGCTGGTCAACCCCGCCGACGATCTAAGCTGCGCGCGGATCATCAACACGCCGGCTAGGGGAATCGGCGCCACGACGCTAAAGCGTCTGGGCGAGCTGGCCACTGTGCGAGGCCTGTCGCTGCTGGAGGCCTGCCGTCACGCCAGTCAGGCCACTCTAAGCCCGACGGCCGCCAAGAGGGTGGAGCGGTTTTGTGAGCTGATTGCGGAATTGGCCGGCGATCTCGATCGGCCGGTGCGCGAGATCACCGAAGACGTCGTCCGCAAAAGCGGCCTAGCCGAGGCCCTCCGCGCCGGCGAGACCGAGGACGCCTACGCCAACGTCGGCGAACTGATTTCCACCGCTGCGGAATTTGACGCCACCAGCGATCCCGACTCTTCGGGGTTGGGCGACTACCTCCAGCGGATCAGCCTGATCAGCGATGTGGACCATATGGAGGGCTCCAGCGGAGCGGTGACGTTGATGACGCTGCACGCGGCCAAGGGGCTGGAGTTTCCCGTGGTGTTCATTATCGGCTGCGAGGGCGGATTGCTGCCGTTCGAGCGCTCTGATGACCAGGCCTGGCAGCGGGAAGCGCCGAACCACGTCCAGCTCGAGGAGGAGCGCCGGCTGGCGTTCGTCGGCATGACCCGCGCCAAGGACGAACTGACGCTCAGCTGCGCGCGGATCCGCATGATCCGGGGCCGGAGAACCCCACAGACGGCCTCGATGTTCCTCGATGAGATCGGCACCGAAGGCGTCAAATGGGAGGACCTAACGACACCTCGCTCTCGCCCCGCAGCCAGAGGCGGCGGATTCTACGCCGACAGCGAGGAAAGGGCCATCATCGAGGCGATGGATGACGGGCCATCCTATCCTCCGGAATACGAGCACCTGGCCGAAGGTTGCCTCGTTCGCCACCCGCAGTTCGGCATCGGGCGGGTGCTGAAGCTCACCCAGCGCTGGCCCGACACCCGCGCGACGATCGACTTCGAACGTTTGGGGCCGAAAAAGATCGTCTTGGCCAAGACGCACCTGGAGCTGCTCTGGCAGGCGTGACGCTCGGCGGGCTATCCTTCGAGCAATTGGCGAAGCGCGTTTTGCGCGCGGGTAGCGTCGGATCTCTCAAGGGCCTCCGCGGCGGCGAGGAGCAAGTCGGCCTGACGCTGCGTGAAGGCCATAGGCATGGATGGATCGAACTGACTCAATCCGATTCGATTGACTATTTCCGTTTTCAACTGGTTCAGGCCTTCTCCTGTCAGAGCCGAGACGCAAACGTCGAACCGGCCCTTTGGCGGTCTCGCATCGCACTTGGCCGCCACGCGCAGCAGCTTGGCGGCCCGCAGCCAATCCGGAACCACCTCGGCCTGCCCGACGTGAAGCAGAACCACCAGGTCCGCCGCCTCGATGCATTGGCGGGCGCGGCGAATCGCCTCGGCGTCGATCTGGTCGGTCGCTTGCCAGATCCCGGCCGTGTCTGTCAGGTAGACGGCCACGCCGTTTAGAGTGGCCAGTTCCCGGACCCAATCCCGGGTCGTGCCGGCGTCGTCGCAGACGATGCTGACCTGCCGGCCTATCAGGGCATTGGCGAGCGTGGATTTGCCAACGTTCGGCGCCCCGGCGACCACAACTTCAGCCGGGTTAAGCAGGCGCAGCATTTTTGCCAACGCGCACGCAGCCTGACGCAGCTTCTCGGCGCTCGGGTCGCCGCGGGCAAGCTCGCTCAGCCCGGCCGACCACTGCCGGCTGAGGCTTGCCACGCCCAGCATGCTGCGGGCCTGCGGCAGGGTTTGGAGCATCTCCCGCCCGATGGCGGGATTGTTCCATCGCCGATGGGCTACGGGGAAGCTCTCCGGCGCTGCTGCGGCCGAGCCGATGGCCGCCCCGCAACGGGCCAGATGCTCAAGAACGCTCTTGGCCACGGCTGATCCACCGTGAATGTTGATCTCGAAGGCCTCCCCGCGGCGCGTCACGATCGCCTCGTCGATCACACCGTTGGCGTCGATCAGATGCCCAAGCTGGAGCGCGCCCTCGCCGCCAAAACGGTGTGTGGAATAGGGTCGAAACACCTCCGAGAGAATTCTCTCGGCCCCGCTGCCGGCAAGGACAATCACGGCGATTCCCCCGCGACCGGGAGGGGTCTGTAAAGTTGCACTGGTTTTGGCGGATTCAAGCATCCCGAACAAATGAAAAATGCTAAATGACAAATGTCACATGCGGGATATCCAACTTGCGGTCACTTCGTGGGAAGTGTGGCCACCTTTTGCATTTAACATTTGGCATTTGGCGTTCGCTACTTTAGCAGCGTCTTGTAGTATGCGATGGCCACGCCGCGGACGCCCAGGTCGTCCACGCAGGCCTGGACGAGCAGCGAGGAGTTGGGGTTGCCGCAGATCATCTTGGCGTCGCCGCCGGTGACGATCACGATCGGCCAGTGGCCAAGTTTGGTGGCGTAGGTCTCCACCAGCTCGCGAAGCGCACCACGGGCGCCGAATACGAGTCCGCCGATGATGGCCTGGTGGGTGTCGGCCCCGAAGACCCAGTTCGGCTCGGTCAGCTCGACCTTGGGCAATTGGGCAGTTGAGCTTTGCAGGCTTTCTGCTGCCATTTGGAGGCCAGGCAGGATCGCACCGCCCAGAAACAATCCCTCGTCGTTGACGCAGTCGATGGTGGCGGCCGTGCCGAAGTCCGCCACGACGCATGCCACGCCGAGGTGGTCGAACGCCGCGGCCGCACAGCACAGCCTATCCACACCGATCTTCTCTGGGTGGGTGAGTTTCGTTTCGATCGGCAGGGGCAGATCGCGGCCGATCACAAGCACCGGTTCGCCGATGGCCTCTTCGGCAGCCGCTTCCAGGGCCTTCAAGCCGGGTGGATTTACGCTGCTGGCGGCGATCCTCTTCGGGGCGGGCATCTGCTGCCAGAGCTGGCGCAAGGCCTTGCCGAGGCCATTCAACTGGCCGATCCGCAGCGACTGCGGCGCGACGACTTCCTGGCCGCGCACGTGGGCGAAGTGAATCGCGCTGTTGCCCACATCACACGCCAGCACACTGGGCAGCTCGTTCATCGCAAGAAACTCCCGAACCGGTCCACCTGTATTATAACTACCCGCGCGCTGGAAGCGACCGGCGCCTACACCTGCCGATCGTCCGGGTTGGTTTGCTCTTCATGCAGCAGGCGCCAGATTGTCTCGGTTAGCTGCTCGAGGCCGCGGCCGGTGATCGCGCTGATGGGGATGACCTCCGCCTCGAGGGCATCCTGAAGCGCGGCGAAGTTTTCCTCGCTGCCGGTCAAGTCCATCTTGTTTGCAGCTATGATCTCTTTTTTTTCCGCCAGCCTCGGCGAATACTGCTCCAATTCGTACCGGATGGCCCGGTAGTTCTCCGTCGGATCGCCGTCGAGTGGACAGATGTCGATCATGTGCACCAGCAGGCGTGTCCGTTCGATGTGCCGCAGGAACGCGTCGCCCAGCCCCACGCCCTGATGGGCGCCCTCGATCAGGCCGGGGATGTCGGCCATGACGAACCGACGGTAATGGGGAAGCTCTACAATCCCGAGATAAGGTGTCCGCGTGGTGAACGGATAGGCCGCGATCTTCGGCCTGGCCGCGCTGAGCCGCGAAAGCAGCGTGCTCTTGCCGGCGTTGGGCTTGCCGAGAAGCCCGACGTCGGCGATGAGTTTCAGTTCCAGGTGCAGCTTTCTCTCCTCGGCGGGGTTGCCTTCTTCGGCTGTCCGCGGCGCCTGGTTGGTGGGGCTTTTGAATGCGGTGTTGCCGCGCCCGCCCTTGCCGCCTGCGGCAACGCAGACGCTGTTGGTAGCCTCTGCGAGGTCCTTGAGCGTGACGTCCCGTTCGGTGTCGTAGACCATCGTTCCGGGCGGCACGCGAACGATGACGTCCTGGCCGTTGCGGCCGTGGCGGTTGTTGCCCTGGCCGTGCCCGCCGCGCCCGGCGCGCCAGTGGTGGTGGCCGGCCAGGTGCTGGAGCGTGTTGTATTGAGAGTCGGCCTGGAGGTAGACGCTGCCGCCGTCGCCGCCGTCGCCGCCGTCAGGACCGCCTCGGGGGGCGAACTTCTCACGACGAAACGAAACGCACCCGTTGCCTCCGGCGCCACCGAACACGACGATGTCCACCTCATCGACGAACATTGCCTTGCTGTTTGGAATGGGACGGCTCATTGTCTTTCTTTATGCCGCTTGCCTCGGGCAATTGCCCGTGGTTCTTGGCCGGATAAGAAAACAGGATGGCGCGACAGCGCGCGCCACCCTGTGGTCTGCAAGCAGTGCATCGCCGCTTAGACGATGTCCACGAAGCGCCCGCGGAAGGAGACCTTCCCTTCCTTCAGGGCGAAGAGTGTATCGTCGCGGCCGCGGCCGACGTTTCGCCCCGCCTTGAAAGGCGTGCCGCACTGACGCACGATGATACCGCCGGCCCTGACCAGCTGGCCGCCAAAGGCCTTCAGACCGCGAAACTTTGCGTTGCTGTCGCGGCCGTTTCGTGTCGAACCTTGTCCTTTCTTGTGTGCCATGCTTTGCTCCAGCCTGGGCTGAGATATCCCAGGTCCTTCGACCCAACACTTAAACAGAACACCTCAGCATAGCTCTATATCGGCAAGTTGTCAATCCCGCTTGGCGGGAAAACGCCTGCCGGCACCTGCCGAAGCTGTCCCGGCTCTGCCGATCAGTCTCATCCGGACTCTTTTTCTGGCGCCTTGGCAGTTTTCTCGGGGGCTGTGAATATCGTTGAAGCCAGCTGATCCATCTTAGACATTGCGCCTTTTCTTACCATCTTCGCTACGGCAATCGCCTCCATGATCTCCTGCTCAGCTGCTCCGCTTTCCTTGGCCTTGCTTACATGGTATTTCAAACAGGGCTGGCAATTTGCTGCGACTGACGCTCCAACCGCAATCAACTCTTCAATGCGACTGTCCATAATCGATCTCCTTTGCCTTTGCGACCCTTCGGTTGATCTAGAGCCCCTAACAGAATGAGACGTGGCCGCGACGTAGTGTATTTTGGCGCAGGCCAAGGCGTGAGGGCGACGACGGCCCTTCGTGGACCGTCGAGCCCGAGCAACGCAGGCATGCGGCAAAAGACGCACGTCCCTTCGGGTTGTGACGAGAATGAGCGTTTACGGCGTCAGAACTCCTCGACATACCGTCAAGGTATATCATCGTCCTTCTTCCTTGTATCCATCTCATTCTCGTCACAACGCGGCTCGCGCCTCATTCTGTTAGGGGCTCTTAGTGTTCTTTCGTGCAATTGTATAGAGAGAACGGTGGCAGGAAAGGATACACCCGTTGGGACCGCGGGGCCTATCGCATGACCCACTGTTTCTTTTTCAGCTTTACCCGGACACGAAGGCGGGCGGCGGCTTCGCCGGGCACGCTGTAACTGAGCTGATAGGTCTTGGAGAGGATGGCCTTGCTTTTCAAGACGACGGTTTCTTTGCCGTCTGTGTCGGTCTCGACGACCTCGATCGGCTTGGGCAGTTGGATCTCGGCGGTCTCGCCGCTAAGCCCGCCAAGCAAGAGATCGAAGGCCCCGGCCTGGGCATCGAAGTCCCGCCATATCGCCACGCCGCTCTTGGCGTTGTCCTCGCCTTGAAGGAGCTTGCCGGTCAGGCCGTCCATGTCCGTCAATAGCGGGTCGTTGTATTCTTTCTTAATGGCCCTGAAGACCGCCTTGGAAACCCCTTGCTCCGAGCGAATGATCTGGCCTGTGTCGGTGTAGAGGACGAACTCCGGGACGAAGATGCGATCGTCGCCGGTGCGGTTGGTGATGGTGAAAAGGAGAAACCAAAAGCGCTGCCGGATAGCCTGGCCCCGAAGCGTCACCTCGAAGGCCTTGGGGGTCTCCAGGTGGATTTCCAATTGCCAACTGGCGGGCACCTCGGAAGGTTTTGGGGCACTGCGCCCGGGCGAAACGGCCAACGCAATCAGCCCCGCCAGGATCATCGCCGCTGCCAATCGCTTCATCGCCTCAACTCCTGCCTCAAGAACGACTCTTTCGGTTCCTCGACCGACTCCTTCGCTGAAACGACCAACGGTCAAGAGAAAGGTAACCCCCAGCGAAGGCAGAGTCAACCGCCAATGGGCCAAAAGCACACGCCCCGAGACGACGAATCTGGAATGACGAATTTCGAAGCAACAAACCCGGAGACACCGAGCGGAGGGATTCTGGACGCGTCAAACCTGCGCTCTCAACTGGTCATTCGTTCGTCATTGGGCATTGTTCGTTCGGCACTTGTTGGCCGTTGTTTCCTTTGCCCCGGCCGTTACGATAAGGGGGTGAATGCCGTGGTCATTGAGGAAGTTTCCCGCCGGAGGCGCACCGATGCAATTCGGTTCCTGGCCGGCGGCGGCTGCCGGGATCCGATCGCCGAAGCCCGCGCCCAGGCGCTGAAGCAACTGATTGCTCATCGGGGCCGGGAGAACGTCCGGTTGTGGTGGGCGCGGCGGAAGAGATGGTGCGTGGGTGCGGCCTTGATCATCGAAAGCCCCGGCAAGACGGGCGTGTTGTTTCACACCTCCGCTAATGCCGATGGCGCCGAGGCTGATTGCTTGGTCCAACTGGTGCGAGCTATGTGCAGCCACACGATCGGCCAGGGCCTGTCGATGGTTCAAACGCTCCTGGAGACCGACGCGAATCAAGACGTGGAGATGCTCAAAAAAGCCGGCTTTGTGAAGCTGGCCCGACTGGTGTATATGAAGCTGGACCTTGCAGCGGCTCCGACGTACCAGGCCGATGCGTCGATCGCGTGGCGCAATTACGCCGAGCTTGCGGAGGAGGAGTTAGCCGAGGTGATCCGCCGCACATACGAGGGGTCTTTGGACTGTCCTGGCCTGAGCGGCGTGCGCAAGATCGAAGACGTAGTTGCCGGCCACAAGGCAAGCGGCGTGTTCTGTCCGCAAGCGTGGTGGCTGATAGAGCGAGACTCCTCGCTAGCCGGGTGCATCCTTGTCAACGATTCTCCAACGGTGCCGATTTCGGAGATCGTCTACGTCGGTGTTGTAGGCGGACATCGTGGGCATGGGCTTGGCCGGGTGATGCTGCGCCGCGCTGCCGCCGAGGCCCACGGCCGCGGCAGCAAGGCGATCAGACTCGCCGTCGACGGCCGAAATCATTACGCAATAAGACTATACGAAGCCGAGGGCTACCGGCGAACGCACTGCCGTTTGGCCTATATGATGTGTCGAAGGGACCTGCCAAGGGCAGCCGACGTGAGCGATTTGTGAACAATCTGTGGACGAAAGTTTTTTTTTCGCGCCAAGCCTCCGCGTCGGCGAACGTTGGAAGGTGTGGATAACAATTTGGCGCTTTTGCGATTGACGAGTTGACGAATCGCAACTAAAGTCGCGTTCGCTTTCAGTGCAGTTCGATATTCAAGGCGGGTCAGTGAAGCACCTAGGCGGTTTGACAAGGGAGCGTCAGCCGCTCTTGCCCGCAAGCTGAGGGATGGACCATGGAAACGGCGGCGGGATTGCTGCGCGCTGATACGGTAGCGCCTGAGCGTATTCTGGCGGCGCTGCAAGATCGAATCGGTACTGCGAAATTCAACGCGTGGTTCAAGCACGGAACGCAACTGACCGTAGAAGACGATCACGTCAATGTCACCGTTCCGAATCCGTTTGTGGCCCACTGGATTGAAACGCACTACCAATCGGAGATCGCCGCGGTGGTTGAGGACTGTATCGGCAACCGCAGGAGGGTCCTGATCACTATCGATCCGACCCTCAGCAGCGACCTTCGCAAGGGCCAGCTCGACACGCAGGCGGACATTGTCGCCAGGACGGCCGCGGGCCGCGTCCGGCCGAGGGTTCCCCTCCAGCCGGTCAAGCTGAAGGGCAGCCTCAAGGATTTTGTCGTCGGGGATAGCAACAAGCTGGCCTATTCGGCGGCGATGGCCGTCGCTGGAACGGCCAAGGCGCCGTTCAACCCGCTGTTCATCCACGGCCTCTGCGGGCTCGGTAAAACGCACCTGCTGCAAGGGATATGCAATGCCATCTCGCGGCTGCGTCGCCGTGGCCAGCCGCTGGCGTGGCGGTACGTCACCGGCGAGCAGTTCACCAACGAGTTCATCACCGCATTGCGGCAGAAGAAGATTGACGCCTTTCGCGCCCGCTATCGACGGCTCGATCTGCTGGGGATTGACGATGTGCATTTTCTCTCGGCCAAGAAAGCAACGCAGGATGAATTCCTGCACACGTTCAACACACTGGAGACGGCCGGCAGTCAGATCGTGATGGCCTCGGACGCCCACCCGCGTCTGGTGGGGGAGCTAAATGCCCAACTGGTCAGCCGATTCGTCGCCGGGATGGTCGTGAAGATCGAGCAGCCCGAACGGAGCACTCGGGTAAAGATCCTCCGTCGCCGGGCGCGGACCATGAAGATCCGCGTGCCCAACGAAGTGCTGGAGTACATTGCGATGCACATCCGCGGGTCGGTTCGCGAACTGGAGGGCGCGCTGGTGAAGCTGACGGCGCTGGCGGCCATGGAAGAAGGCGAAATCACGCTGGCGCTGGCCACCGAGGCACTGGCCGAGCACCTCGCCCGCACTGACAGCGCGCTGACGGTGGGCGACATCGAGGCAGTGGTGGCAACCTACTTCGGCATCACGCCGGCGGACATCCACTCTTCCCGGCGGACACGCACCGTCTCCACCGCCAGAATGGTTGCGATGTTTCTTGCACGCCGCCACACGCGGATGAGCTATCCGGAGATCGGCCAGTTCATGGGCAAGAACCACTCCTCGGTCGTGCTGGCCGTCCAGCGGATGGAGCGGTTGCTGGCCTCCGGCGGCGAGGTTACCTGGCTGAATCCGATGGGGCCCAGGAGCATGCTTGCGAGCAAGCTTATCGAGCTTTTGACAGAACAGATTGTTTAGCAGCGATTTCAAGAGGCGGAGCTGAAAGGCCCGCGCCCTTGGACGAAACGCACCAAGCGACCCCGGCAGGGAGGCTTGCAGCAGGCGATTCAAGGCGGAATCGGCGATGAAGGCGGAGGTACGGCTCGGGCCTTGTGTTTGCCGACCAGCCGACAGGCGGGTCCGAGTGAAAACGCGCAATAGTCGTGTGGTCGCCTCTTGATGTGCCAAAGGAGGTCGGCACATACCGAGGTTTCATGGATGGGCGCCCGGATGCGGATGGTTGGGTTTCTCCCCCCCAGCCATCCGGTCCGGGCGCCGAATTTTTTTCAGGAAGCCGCTGAAGTACCTGCTGCTTTCCGCCTCACGACGCCGGCGGAAGTTCCGATCCACATCGTCAAAGGTAAATTCCCTCTTTAAGCGATCTTGATTCTCCGGTATCATTAAGAATTCCTTATCGGATATATACGGAGGGCTTATGTTGCCCTAAAGACGTTTGAGGAGATTCGGATGGCACCAGAAACGCTCGAAGCTGTCCTCAGAGGCAGGGAGAATCAGCCCCATCAACTCATTGAGGCGCTTCAGGATATTCAGGAAACGGCCGGTTACATCCCAGCCGACGCGATGCGAGCGGTATCGGCGACGCTGGCGGTGCCCTTGATCGAGGTCTATCGCGTGGCGAGTTTCTACAAGGCCTTCACGCTCAGCCCGCGCGGGAAGCATTTGATCACGGTGTGCACGGGTACGGCCTGCCACGTCCGCGGGGCACCACGGCTGTTGGACGAGCTGAACGGCCAACTTGACGTTGAGCCCGGGCAGACGACCGATGACGGGATGTTTACCGTCGAAAGCGTCAACTGTCTTGGAGCCTGTGCGCTTGGGCCGATTGCCGTGCTCGACGGTCAGTATCACGACCACATGACCCCGGTCAAACTGCGAAAGCTCGTCAAGTCAATCTGCCAGAGTGAGGAGGCCAGCGCCGATGCCTGAGCTTACCTGCATTGATGATCTGGCGCGGTGGCGCGGAGAGGTGGTAGCTGAACGCAGCGCTTTTCCCAAGCAGGTGATAGTCTCCTCGGGCACTTGTGGCGAGGCGTGTGGTTCGCTTGCCCTGGTCAAGGCATTTCGCGAGGTACTCGTCAAGCAGGGACTGGCCGAGACGGTGCTTCTCCGTGCAACGGGTTGTCATGGCTTTTGCGAACAGGAGCCGGTGGTCGTCATCGAGCCGGGAGATATCTTCTATTGCCGTGTTTCCGCGGACGACGTCGAAGAGATCGTTTCACGCACCGTCGTGGCCGGAGAGGTCATCGAGCGGCTGCTTTATACCGATCCCGTCTCAGGCCAGAAGGTCTCAACCGAGTCGGAGATCCCGTTCTACCGCGCCCAGGACCGCACGCTTCTTAGCCAAAACAGGCTCGTGGATCCCCGGAGCATCGAAGACTACGTTGCCATCGGGGGCTATTCCGCTCTGGCGAAAGTACTTGCAGAACTCGACGGCGACGAGGTGATTGCCGAGATCGAGGCTTCGCGGCTGCGAGGGCGTGGGGGCGGCGGGTATCCGACGGGTCGTAAGTGGCGGCAGTGCCGCCAGGCCGAGGGCGATATCAAGTACGTAATCTGCAACGCCGACGAAGGCGACCCCGGGGCGTATATGGACCGAAGCGTCCTGGAGGGCAATCCGCACGCGGTAATCGAGGGGATGCTCATCGGCGCTTATGCCATCGGTTCGCGGCAAGGCTACATCTACGTCCGCAACGAATATCCGCTGGCGGTCCACAATGCCCGAGAGGCCATCTGCCAGGGGCGAAACTGCGGACTGCTGGGCCAGGACATTCTCAAAACAGGCTTTTCGTTCGACGTGGAGATCGCTCGCGGTGCTGGGGCGTTCGTCTGCGGGGAGTCCACTGCGTTGATGGCATCGTTGGAGGGCAAGGTGGGCGAGCCCCGGCCTAAAGACATCCATACCGTCGAGCAGGGCCTGTGGGACAGGCCCTCCAATCTCAACAACGTCGAAACCTGGGCCAACGTCCCGTCCATCATCAACAAGGGCGCCAAGTGGTTTGCTGCCAAAGGCACCGAGGGCAGCAAGGGAACGAAGATTTTCGCCCTCACCGGGCGGGTCAAGAACACCGGCCTGGTGGAGGTGTCCATGGATACGCCGCTGCGGACGATCATCTTTGACATCGGCGGCGGGGCGAGCGACGGGGCGGCTGTAAAGGCTGTCCAGACCGGGGGTCCTTCCGGCGGCTGCCTGCCGGTGGAAATGTTCGACCTGCCGGTCGATTTCGACGTGCTGGCCGAGGCCGGCTCCATGGTGGGCTCCGGCGGCATGGTCGTCATGGATGAGCGCACGTGCATGGTGGACGTGGCGAAATACTTCCTGAAGTTCCTCCAGGACGAGTCTTGCGGCAAGTGCGTTCCTTGCCGATTGGGCATCGGCCGCATGCTGGAGATCATCACCGACATTACCGAGGGACGCGGAGCCCTGGAGGATTTGGACCTGCTGGAGGAGCTGGGTGAGACAATGGCGCAAACTTCGCTTTGCGCTTTGGGCAAGACGGCGGCGAATCCGGCACTATCGACGTTGCGTTATTTCCGCGGGGAGTACGAGGCGCACATCGATGAGGATCGCTGCCCGGCCGGTGTGTGCCGCGAGCTTATCCGGTACGTGATCGACGCGGAGGACTGCACCGGATGCGGTGCGTGTCTGGCAGCCTGTCCGCAA
>SDBT01001911.1_pt1 | contig 37400 bp, 35 predicted proteins | sample 2277101 | NCBI WGS metagenome assembly SDBT01 (sample SAMN10404973, study PRJNA504765) | marine sediment metagenome | isolation source: marine sediment core GS10_PC15, 103 cmbsf | place: Arctic Ocean: Southern Knipovich Ridge | collected 2010 | reverse complement strand
CTCTTTTCCCCATGGCTTTTTACGTACTTCGGCAATACCGGAAGCAGAGATAACATAGATAAAGTCAGTGTATCTCATCGCAAAGAGCGTAAAGGAAAATGCAAAGTGATAAAAGAGGAAGATAGATTTTCAAAAGGGTTCATCGTAATAGATCCAATCAATAACTCTTAGTTGTCGATTATGAAAAGAATGAAAAAACCTTTAGTTACTGTTTTAATGCCTGCTTATAATGCAGATAGATACATTGCAGAAGCGATCGAAAGCATATTGGATCAAACATTCAGGGATTTTGAGTTTATTATCTGCGATGACGGTTCAACTGACCGAACATGGCAAATAATTCAAGATCACGCAATAAAAGATAATAGAATTAAACAGATTAAAAATGAAAAAAATCTTGGCATTGTTGGAAGTCGGAATATGCTAATTTCAGTTGCGATGGGAGATTATATTGCTTGGCAGGATGCAGATGATATCTCTATGCAGTATAGGCTTGAAAGGCAGTATGAATTTATGGAAGGGCATCATGAGGTTGCCATTTTGGGTGGATGGCTGCAGTTTTTTAATGAGAAAGGAAATTGGAGCATACGAAAATATGCAACCGCAGATGCTCAATTGAGAAGAACAATTTTTCGCTATTCTCCGGTAGCACAGCCTGGGTCAATGATAAGGAAAAAATGTTTAGACGCAGTTGGTACGTATGATTTAAATCGACCGGTAGCAGAAGATTTGGATATGTCATTTAGATTAGGAGTAAAGTATAAATTTGCCAATCTGCCGGAAGTGGTACTAATGTATAGGGAAAATGATTCTTCGTCCACATTCACAAGACTAAAAGCACTTGAGCTCAATACGATTGAAATTCGCAAAAAATATTCATGTGGTTGTGGGTACACCATGTCACTTACAGATAAAATCTACAATTTAGTACACTATATATCGATCTTTCTTGTTTCCCCAAGGGTTAAAATAAAGTTATTCAGTTTCATGAGAAATTGCCGACGTATTTCGTGATTTGTCCAGTAACTGGGAGCGATTAGTGGCTATAAATAATATTGGGTATTTGGTTAAATATTTACGCAATCTTAAAAAAATTCTTTTTTTGGATGATAATTAGAAGGAAGTTGCCGTGAGCGTTAGGAAAACGGATAAATTTTCGCGGTTCGGTCAGTATAAAAGTGATCTTTTTAATAAGCTGGATTTTAATTTTAAAGCGGGCAAGAAAATCCTGGATATCGGATGCGGTGATGGGTCTGATGCGAAAATATTCATAGATGTTCTGGGTCTGGATGTCTATGGAATAGATGTGTATAAGCACGACAACATAGAGAATGTTAAGGGGCTAAAATTCAAACAGGCGGGGATGTATCAGATCCCCTACGAGGATGAAATGTTTGATTACGTCTTTCTTCACGATGTCTTGCATCACATAGATAAGCCGCAGCAGCGTAACGACCGGCACAGAGCTGGCTTGAAAGAAATCAACAGGGTGGTTAAAAAGGGAGGCAACATTATTGTTGTGGAGGGAAATAGATATAATCCGCTTTTCTATCCGCATATGGTTATAATGCTCGGGCATGATCATTGGAGGCAATCGTATTTTAAAAATACGATAAAAGAGGTTTTTGAAAACGTAAGGTTCGAGTATTTCGAGTGTCATGTCTATCCAGGCAAATATGTTTGGTTTTGGAAAATTTACGAAAAAGCGATGGAGAGATTTGTCCCTAAATGTTTCTTGGCTTACAACATTGCAATAGTAGAAAAGTAAACACACGAATGGCGATGGAATGAAAAATATAGTTATTGTTTCACATAAATACGTGACCCAGCCTGATGATGATCTGGCTGTTTATCTCAACAAATGCCGGTTCGCAAATGTTATGCACATAAGGCACAGTTTCGCTGAAGCACTGGACAGGCAAAGCTGGTTCGCGTGGTATAAAAACGGCGTTGTCTATAAAGAAGACCAGACGGCGGACTATAAGCGGTTGTCAGAACCTCTGATTTATGCCAAGGAACTGTTTTTTACTTTAAAATGGATTTTATTTTGCAGAATACAATGGGATGTTTATGTCGGCATGGATGGACTATGTGTTATATTCGGCAATCTTCTGCGCTATTTTGGCAGAGTTAAGAAAACGGTTTACTGGGTAATAGATTTCGTGCCGGAAAAACGGTTCAACAATGGCATTAAAAATTTTATTTACCACTTAATTAACACCCGGGGTTACAGAAACTCGGATGAAATGTGGGATCTTTCTCCCCGCATGGAGGAGGCCCGCGAAAAATACCTGGGTGTTAACCGCGGGCAGATCAAGAAACCCCGCATCGTTCCTTACGGGGTTTGGACTGACAGGATTAAAAAATACAGCTATGACGTATGCCAGAAAAATACTCTTGTTTTTATGGGTGTTTTGGTAGAGAAACAGGGGGTTCAACTGGTCATAAGGGCCATTCCGGAAATAATAAAAAAGAAGCCAGATTTTTGTTTCAAGATAGTGGGCGGAGGAAGATATAAGGAAGTCTTGGAAAGACTTGCAGGAGACTTGAACGTATCAGCTTTTTGCGACTTCAGGGGAAGTTTGGATGATATCTTGGAATTGGAGAATGAAGTTGCCAAATCCTGTGCTGGGATAGCCCCCTATGTGAAAGAATTGGATGCCTGCACTTATTATGCTGATCCAGGGAAAGTTAAAACTTATCTTGCCTGCGGTATCCCCGTTTTACTAACCGATATCCCATGGAACGCCCATGAAATAGAAAAGGCGGGCTGCGGAAAGCTTATTTCGGAAGAAATCTCCGACATTGTGACTGGGATTATTGAGATTATGGACCCCGGGCGCAACCAAAAATATAGGGATAACGCGACAAGGTATGCTCTTGGATTTGACTACACAAACATTTTCAGCCATTTGTCATTAATAAATGGATAATGGCATGGGAGGAAAAATATTAGGAAATGAAAGTATTATTGATACATCCCTTTCTAACGGCTAATAATCTAAATTGTCCCAATCAAACAGAGCCTTTGGGATTAGCGTATATCGCTGCATATATACGGAATGATCATGCTGTTGAGATTCTTGATTTATATGCTTTAGGATTTAATACGGTAACGAAGATAAACAGCAATTATCGCATCGGTTTGTCTGATGTAGACAAAATAAAAAAAATCATAGAACAAAAAAATCCCGATGTAATTGGGATTGCGTGTAATTTTACCGCTTTTGCAGATGATTCCTTTGAAGTATCAAAAATCATAAAAGATAATTTTAAAAATATACCCGTTGTCCTTGGTGGCGCCCACGCATCGATGGATGTTGAAAATATTCTAAAAAATAATTATTCCATTGATATTGTTGTGCGCGGGGAGGGCGAAATTACTTTCAAGGCATTGCTTGACGTTTTAAAAGACAAAGGGAATTTGGATACTATAGACGGAATTAGTTTCAGAAAACCGAATAACGAGATAATTTCAAATAAAAAAAGAGAACTGATTAAAGACATTGATGCCTTACCGTTTCCTGCGAGAGATTTACTCGACATTGAAGCCTACAAAACCCATAATGAGACAACCTTGCCATATGCTAAATCTCTGCCAATTCTAACAATGTTAACAAGCCGTGGCTGCCCTTTTGAATGTATATTTTGTAGCACCAAGGTAGTATGGGGAAGATTGTGGCGGCCAAGATCTGTTGAGAAGATTGTGGAAGAAATTGAGTATCTGATAAAGAATTATAACATTAAGGAGGTGGCAATATATGACGATCAGTTTATAGTCAACAAAATACGGATACATGATTTATGTGACTTAATAATTAAAAAGGGATTAGAGATTACTATTTCTGTGCCTTCCGGAATAAGTGGTTGGTTGTTAGATGAGGAATTACTTAAAAAAATGAAAAAATCCGGTTTTTACCGGTTTTCTTTGTCGATTGAAACGGGTAATGAAAATACGTTAAAATTTATAAAAAAAAGAGTAAACCTGCGAGAGATGTTAAAAGTCATTGAAATAGCAAATAAGCTCGGTTTCTGGCTTCAAAGCAATTTCATAATCGGTTTTCCTTTTGAGACACGGGAAGAAATTGCAGACACTATAAACTATGCAATTAATTCTGGGGTTGATTATGCGTATTTTATAATTGCGCAGCCATATGCGGGGGCGGAGATGTATGAGCTTTATGAGAAGGAAGGTTTATTGAAAAAAGTCAATATAAGCGGTAATACGGACACAATAAAATCCGCAAATTACGATACGAAAAAATTAAAAGCGCAAGAAATACAAGAACTGAGAGATAAAGCGCATGTTCTGTTTTTGAGAAAAAAATTATTGTCTTATGCCCATCCGATAAACTTCTTTAAATATTTATTCCCCAAACTTTTCTTTATGAAAGGCGGGGTTCGCTACGCCATAAAAATATTTTTTACACTTTTGAAACTCAATGGCGATATTTTGCGGAAACCTATTGGCGCTGCATAACCTGCTTATACCGTATCATCACATTCAAAGAAAACCATTGGATTTGCGGATATATCAACTTGTGGGAAACCATATGAAGCTTTTTTTAGAACAGTTGTTTGCGGAGGCGGTTGATCTTAATCATGAAAATATCCGTGGCCTGCTCGAACAAGATGAAGAGGCCAGTTTTCTAGATTTAGGGTGCGATGACTGTGTTGTGACCGCCCTCATGGGGCGACACATAGGTACCCGAAAATTATTCGGTGTTGAAGTTATGGAAGAGAAGGCTGAACAGGCTTCCTCCAAAGGAGTGACGCTGAAAAATTTCGATTTGAATAAGACATTTGATTTTGCAGATGAACATTTTGATGTCATCCTCTCCAATCAGGTCATAGAGCATCTGCACAATAGTGATAATTTTGTCGGTGAAATTCATAGGGTGTTGAAGAAAGGCGGATATGCGATTATCAGTACCGAAAATGCCAGCAGCTGGTGCAATATTTTTGCAAGCCTAATAGGATGGCAAATATTCTCATTAACGAATTTTTCATCCCTCCATCACGGGATCGGAAATCCGCTGGCCTTGCATCGGGGAGACAAATCGCTGCCCGGATCATGGAATCACGTTCGGATCTATAATATTCGGGGGCTCAAAGAATATTTTGAAGCTTTTGGTTTCATTGTTGAGAAGATCCGCGGGTCTGGCTATTTTCCGTTACCGGCATTTCTCGGCGACATCGATAAAACGCATTGCCATTTTATGACCTTTAAGATCCGGAAAAAATAGAACGAGGTCTTGGATCAAATGAGAGTGTTTAGATCAAGATTTACCAATATTGGCTATCTCTTCTACAGGCTTCTCAAGCCGATTATTGATCCCATCCGGTTATGGCAAGGCCTTTGGGGCTATTTCTGGTTTATTTCCGATGCCTTCCGATATAAAGCGAAGGGCGGTCGGGGTGATATCATTGGCATGAATTTGTATCCCATCCTGGAAGACAAGACGTCCTACACGCCATTCGATGCCCATTATTTTTTTCAAGACACCTGGGCATTCGAAAACATCATATCCCATAAACCGGGCACTCATGTGGATGTCGGTTCAAGATACGAGATGAGTGGCTATTTGTCTAAAATTGTTAAGACCGTTTTCGTGGACCTGAGGACCATCGATACCAAATTAAGAAATCTTGAGATAAAAAAGGGTGATATTCTTCATTTGCCTTTTGGGGATGGTTCGATCGAGTCCCTTTCCAGCCTGAGTGTGGCCGAGCATATCGGTTTGGGGCGGTACGGGGACGAGATCAACCCGGATGGAACAAGAATGGCCTGCGCGGAATTGGATCGGGTCCTGGCTGAGGGTGGCCGTTTGTATTTTTCCTTGCCAATCGGGAAAGAAAGGCTGAGCTTTAATGCCCATCGCATTCATACTCCTCAAACGATTCTGGACTATTTCCGGGGGTTGACGTTGATCCAATTCTCCGTAGTCGACGACAACGGGTCCTTCTTTGAAAATGTGCGTCCGGAAGATTATGAGAACATCAACTTCGGGTGCGGCTTGTTCATGTTCACCAAAGTCAAAGAAAAATGAAAATCCTTTATCACATCCCGTCATTGGATACCATCGGGGCGGCCCGGACAATTTATAACGGATACAAGAACGCATTTACGGATCTTGGCCATGAATGGCGGGTTTTAACCGCGGGCACGTCGTTGGAGGAAACACTGGCAGAATATTCGCCGGATATCCTGATGACATGCTTGAGCCCCTTTTACCTTAAGTACCTCGACATAGATCTGATCCGGCAGGTAAAGAAAAAGAGCGGACTCAAAGTTTTTGTTAACATTCCTCAATGGAATTCTCCGCTGCACAAAACCAGGATAAATGAGACTCCCAGCCTTTCAAAAAACAGCAAGCACCTGGTGCTGATTAAATCCGGTTTTTATGATGTTTTTTATAATGTATCGGAGCAGTGGGACCCAGCGATGGACGGATTTGAAAGGGTCACTGGCTATAAATACCACACCGTGCCTCTGGCCGCAGACAAGATGGTCCTCCGCAAGATGTTTGATGAAACATGGCAGGCAGACATCTCGTTTGTCGGGACCAATTTGCCTCAAAAACGCCAATTTTTTAATGAGTACGTCTTTCCATTAAAAAGTAAATATCGATTAAAAATGTATGGTCAGGATTGGAGTTGGCACGATAGAGCTTTGGGGTGGGTTCAGAAGGGGGGACAGTATTTTAATGTTCCGTTAATAAAATCCATCAGAAAGCCAAAACTGGAGTTGGAAGACGAGGCCAAAATCTATAGTTCTTCAGTGGTGTCAATCAACGTCCATGAAGATTATCAAAGGAAATACGGAGCAGACTGCAACGAGAGGACATTTAAAATTCCTCTGTGCGGCGGGTTTGAAATAACGGACGATATCGCCTGCATACGTAATTATTTCAAAGACGGCGAAGAAATCGTTATCGCTAAAAATAAGTACGACTGGTTTGAAAAGATAGATTATTACGTTAGAAACCCCGAGAAACGTTTGCCAATTATTGAAGCAGGAAGAAAAAATGTGTTGGCGGAACACACATACCACAACCGGGTAAGACAACTACTTGCTGTTTACGCGGATATCAAAAGGAGCTTATATGTATAAATTGAGAGGGAAGCCGGAGAGAGAGGTGAGAAAAGGCGAGGGGGGCGTTTTTGTAATTAGCTCGCCTCCAGAATTCCTTTCCAAAGATTATAAGGAAAATTACGACAGGTTTTTAACTGATACAAGTGACGGGAAAATAAGCGAAATACTGCGAACTTTCTTTAACAAACTTTATGCTGAGGCTTTCTCCCCTGAACCAGGAATTCTTTGCCGTTTTTTTTCGCATGTGTTTCTTCCAGCGCCTTGCCCTGAGCATATTAAATATGGGCAGATTCTTGACATAGGTTGCAGCAGTGGATTGTTTCTTAGCCATTTAGATCAAAAATGGGAAAAGCATGGGATAGAAATTAACAAGCACGCATCTACAATGGCTATGACGCGCGGCTTGGATGTGAAAAATTGTGCGGTAGAAGATTTGGATGAAAAACAGATTTTTGATGTTATCAGGGCATCGCATGTCATTGAGCATTTGCCCAACCCGGACATCTTTTTCTCAAAATGCGAAAATATTTTACGGCGTGGGGGCCTTTTGGTACTGTATACCCCCAATTCCGACACACTTTCCCGTTGGCTGTTTGGACGGTATTGGGAGGGATTTTACGAAAACACACATTTTGTGATTTATAATTTAAAAAATCTTGCCGAAATAGCGGAGAAATATCATTTTAAAGTATTGCGGAGGAAAACTTATTACATGGGAATTGGCCCCGGCAGCTTTTTGAGATTTTTGGGGTTAGATCCCGCGGCCTTAGCGGGAATTCCGGTGCTCATTTTTTATATTCTTTTTTTCCCAATCAGCATGATCGAAAGCATTTTTAATAAAGGAGAAGCTTTGATGCTCGTATTTGAAAAACAGTGAGTGGTGAATTGATTGCCACAGTAGTGAGGTGGGGGTAGATGCTACTATCGGAATGATAGTTATAATGAAGAAAGCCGTCAAATGATCTTAGGGGGTAATATGATTGTAAAGAGTAAAATAGTTCTTTTTGATTCAAATATAAAATATGTAGGCTCTCCCCTCGCATTATTATCTATTACAAAGCTTCTTGATGTAAATAAATACGACATCCGAATAATTACACGAACAGAATATCCTAATTACGAGAATGAAATTCTCAGGCAGTGCGAAGGGGCAATTTGCTTCGGGGTAACCTGCATAAGTGGCACTCCGATAAAGACGGCGTTAAAAGTTTCCGGAATGGTCAAACAAAATTACCCCGCCCTGCCAATTATATGGGGTGGATGGCAGGCGATAACGCTCCCGGATGTGACATTGGAAAATCCCAACATAGATTATCTTTGTATCGGGCAAGGAGAACGCACATTTTATGAGTTTGTAAACATGCTGGAAACAAATGATTTTAGCAATATAGCAAAAATAGCGGGATTAAGTTACAAAAACCATGGCGTTGTTATACATAATTTGCCGAGGGAATCAGAAGATTTGAATCTGTTCCCTGATTTTGATTTGCACCTTATCAACTGGGAAAAGTATTTAGAAGTTGTCGATTACGGTAAAAGAGTTTTGCGAATTGTAACAAGCTATGGTTGCGCCTATCGGTGTGGATTTTGTTGTGAACCGTTTAATACAAAGAGAAGGTGGCGTGCTCTTTCATCTGAGCGTATAATGACTTTTTTACGCAATTTATACAAACTAGTTGAATTTGACGGTCTGGTTATTGTTGACAGTAATTTTTTCACGAATGAAAATAGGGTGGTTGATTTTTGCGCAGGCCTAATAAAAAATAATTTTAACATTAGGCTGGGCGCGGTAAATGGAAGGACAAATGAATTAAGTAAATACAAAGAAACCACTTGGGAACTATTGCAACGTGCAGGGCTATATCAAATTCTTATCGGAGCAGAATCTGCGAGCAACGAAACCCTCAAACTCATTAATAAGGGGGCAACAGTCGAAGAAACTATTATGGTGGCCCAACTCTGCAAAAAATACAACATACAATTAGTAGTCTCTACAATTTTGGGATTACCCATCGACAGCTATTTCGGCGGGGGGAAAAACGAAGCTTTTGATCAGGAGTTCCGGGAACTTTTTATGTTTTATAAAGATCTCCAAGCAATTGAACCTCATACGCTGCTCCTGGCGTTTGTTTATACCCCACTTCCTTCTACTCCTATATATGAAAAGGTTATAAATTTGGGCTTTATTCCACCAAATACTCTTGAGGCATGGTCGGATTACGAACTTACGGATATCCATATCGACTGGGTATCAAAAAGTAATATAACGAAAGTGCAAATGCTTAATTTTGCATGCGGGACAATGAGCGTAGACTTTAGTTACATGATAAAAGCATTACCTCTTATTTTAAAAGTCATTGCAATTCCAATAATTGCTATTGCAAAATGTATTAGCGGATTGAGGCTGAAATATAACTTTCTTTCTTTTCCAATTGATATGAAGTCTTTTTATTTTGGATTAAAGATATTCAAAAAAATGAACCGTGTGTTCAGAATGGTAAATATAGGGGATTAATATTCAAAACATTTTCAACAGCATTTGCTACCTGCGTTCATGGGAGTATTGTAACCATATTTATGCATGACACTTATCTGACACAAACCAGAAAAGCTACTGGGATTGCAATCGCTCTGTTTGCGATATTGGCAATCGCGCCCTTTTTTTGGCCATGCGCCCAGGGCGGCTTTCATTATCTGGGAGGTGGGGACTATCTCTCTCCACTAAACATACTGTCAAAACTTCAGCATGCTGTTTTTCCATTTAATCATTTCAGTTTAGCCGGAGTGGATGAGGCTTTTCTCATTGCGCTTCTCCCAGTTTATTTATTTGGCTATTTATCCCAGTTGTTAGGTTTTTCGCCGTTGGGGACTACTTTATTATTCATTGGTCTGCTGATTTTTATTGCGCAGAGTTCTTTTTATTCTTACATGCGGTATGTATTTCGGCATAAATTAGCTCTAGCAAATGGCCATCAATTTACGGTCGTTTTTGGGGCTGTCATATACGGGTTTTCGCCTTATGTTGCGGCGCTGATCATTCCGGGACATTTTTACATACTTGTAACATACGCGTTTTTCCCTTTGATAATAAAACATTTGGATTTATTGCTTAGTTCGGAAAATTTTAACTACAAATCCTTCCTGATATTGTTTTTAATTTTCATGGCATGCGCTCCCGGATTCGCAAACATCGGGATAATTTACGTTTTACTTATTGCGTGTTTGATATATGCAACATCTCTGTTTTTTATAAGCCGAAGCAATTTGATCCTCTTTGGCACCCGTTTCTGTCTTTTTGTCAGTAGTATTTTTCTTTCAAATGCGTGGTGGTTATTTCCGCATTTGAGTAATCTGAAACATGTCGTTGCCATGAGCCAAAGCAGTGCCACCTCGATAACTGCAGGGGTAAGCTATGCGTCAACGCACGCCACATTGTTGAACATATTCCTGGGTCGGCCGCAATATATGATGTATATGCGGGATATCGTTGGGAACGATTATTACGTCGCCGGTCCAATAATGTGGATATTTGCCAGCATATTGTTATTTTTTATGGCCGGATTATTTTTCAAAAAAAAATACATCTATGTATTATTGTGCGCGATGTTGGCAAGTATTTTTTTTGTTAAAGGCCCGCAGCCCCCTTTGTCTGATTTATTTATGTGGGCGTATGAGCATATCCCAGGTTTTCAAATATTTCGCAGACCTGATTCTAAATTTTACGGATTTTTTCTATTTTTTTATTGGGCCATTGCTGTGGCCGGTTATGCTTTGATATTTAAAAAATACGCGTATAGTAAGTTGCGTGCATTGCTGCTTTTTCTGGCCGGCCTTGCATCCGCCGGCTATATGGTTGTTATCTTTTCAATGACGGGGGGGCTGATCCCGTTTAACATTCCTCCCATGTATGAAAAAGCGAATGATTTGTTATTGAAGGATAAGGTTACACGATTGTTGCTACTTCCCAGCACCTATGGATTATGCCCTGTTTATACGGAGGCCGTAAATTCATACAATTCCAGGGATTTCATTAACGATGCGTTTGCCTTTTCCATAATTTTTCCGGACAGTACGCAAAATTTCATTAATGAAGCTTATAGGGTTCCCACAAATGACTTAATGCATTTGATAAGAGAGGGCAAACCAATCTGTGACGCAGCACGATGCCTCGGGGTATCCCATATAATGGTGCGACAGGATTTAGACCCAAGCCAGCCGGTGGAAGATAAGGCTGTTGATTTGATAGCGTTGTTGGATAGACATCCGGATATAAGCAAAAAGGTTATTTTCGATAAAGGTCGCGGACTCACCGTCTATCGGCTCTGCGATGAATGCGCAGATCCTCTCATCTCCGCGAAAAGGGATGGGGCAAAATTGCCTTCGTTTCATTTCAGTGTTCAAAATCCCGGGAAAATCATCCTTCAATTCGATAGCCTGACGGAATCCGTTCAACTGGATTTTTTGACCAACTTTAACGAGAACTGGAAAATTTACCCATACAAAGATGCCTCTTTGGTTAATGCCAATGCCGACTTTAATTCGTTACTCATGCCCTCCTCTCGCGAATCGCACCTTCGCAACATTTTTTCCTTTTTTACGGATATTCAATATTTATTCCGCTCAGATTTATTTCAGGACCAACATGTCCAGGTTAATGGCTACGCCAATGGTTGGCGGATTGATCCGCGGCAGATTAAGCAGGGTTTGCCGCCACCCTATTATCATGCTAATCAGGATGGTTCTGTGAATTTTCAATTGATACTCTACTATCAGACGCAAGCGTATGTCTGCGTGGGATTCGTGATAACCCTCTTAACCTTCGGGGTATTTTTGGTTTTGTTCCTGCAACAAAAATCCGGCCATTTAAAAATGCCGACACATCCACGAGTATTTGCGAAAATTGACCAATCGGAAACTAAGTTAAAGCACCGATAACGCATACACCATGGAACTGAGAATGCAAAGATTTTACAGCGAAATAATGGATAAATTAATGGGATATAAAAATCTCAAATTGATATTCGCACAAATTTTAAAGTATCGGTATGAAATATTATGCTTTTCAATTTTACTAATAAACCTAATCTTTTCATTTGGTGATGAAATTACTGCAGACGAAATAGAACTTGTTCTAAGAGATAAAAACATATTTGCTACAGGATTTAAGGTAGCATCGAGTATTTCCGCTTTCACGGAAGAGCCTAGTAGTATACCGGTTATTTCAATACCAAATAGCATCTTACAGTCAATTGTCTATTTGAATAAATCATACGTAGAGATTAGATTTTTTGGCTTTGTGAAGCTATTGCTAGTTTGTTTTCTTATAATGGAATTAGTTAAAAACAAAAAACTTGTTTTACTGTTTGTTTTTTTTATCTCTTTTGGAGCGAATCATTTCAATATCTTAGTAAACAGGCCCGAATTAGATATTATGCTCTCTGTTGTATTTTTTGTTTATCTGCAATCCGGCAACAAACGGCTGATGGGTTTTGAGTTTATACGTAATAAAACAACTTTGATTTTGCTATATATTTTGAATATCTCCTATTTGGTGTCAGCCCACCCCAAAAGTGTAATTTACTATCCGATAATATTTATTGTTTTGCCGAAAATCTTTAAGGGCAGATTGAATCAATTGTTAATGGGCATTCTGATTTTAGTTGCAGTGGGTTATTCCTGGAATCAGGGAGTAAAGCGTATAAGAGCAGAAGGGATGCTTAAAAATATTGCAGATTCATACTTTATCAATATTGTGAGCAGCAAGGGCGAATTAGCTATGAAAATCAAAGCTATACGATCTAATTTTTTTGACCAAACGGATAAATTGGATAGCTTGGAACTGAGCAACAGTCCGTTTTCTACCATGAGCAAATATTACAACAAGGATAATTTTGCTTTTGAGATTTACAATCTGAACGTTTATATTGGGTATTATGCGATATTTTTTCTTTCGCTATTTGCCTTGTTGACATTTGAAAAGAATTATGTGGAAAAATTGATTATCATGGGGACTTTTATTTTTGCCGCATTATTGGCGAATAGGAATTATTACAATACAAGCCATATATTATTCATGCTTTCTATCTCGTTGGTCTTATGGATTGGCAGAAGCGATAAATATCGCGAACTTGTTCGAGGCCTATTTGTTTTGTTTTTAATCATTTGGTTATTTAATACTGCGGTTAATTATTCTTTAATATTTGACAAATTAGATTACAGCTTACAGAAGTATAATTTTACGTCAACAAATAGTTGTCAAATAGATAAAAAGAAAGGCATAGTATTCTATGACAATTTAACTTTCTCCTATATACCCTGGGGCAAGCGGATGTGCAATATTGCGTATTTGGATTATTTAAATATTAGCAAACAAAATTATTATAAAGAAAAGTTTGGCTATGCTTTACTGCGTGAGGGCGAAAACAGCAGATTGAATTCGTTTGATTTTATAGCGAAAACTAAGCAGGAGAATGGGCTGTATTGCTATACGTATAAGGAAAAACAATTTTGAGGTAGCGCTAAAGAATGGGTGGGGTGATCTAGATGCGCTGTCGCTGTTCTTCAACCCTTTGAGTGACAACAAGAAAACCCTGCAGACCGACTAGATAAAGGCAGCCAGTCCGTAATATGAAAAAAATCGCCATCGTTCAATCCAACTACATCCCGTGGAAGGGCTATTTCGACATGATTGCCGCGGTGGATGAGTTTATTATTTACGATGATATGCAATATACCCGGCGTGACTGGCGCAACCGCAACCAGATAAAGACCCCGCAGGGTTTGCAGTGGCTGACCGTTCCTGTCAAGGTGAAGGGCAAATACCATCAGGCCATTCGAGAAACAGAAATTGAGGGTGTGGATTGGGCCAAGTCACATTGGAAATCGCTATGCCGGAACTATCATCGCGCAAAGCACTTTAATGTTATAGCGCAGGAGCTTGAGCCCCTTTATCTCCAAGCTGAGTATTCGCACCTGTCGCAACTCAACCGTACATTCATCGAATGGGTGTGCTCGAAGTTAGGCATAAAGACCATCATCAGCAACTCGTGGGATTACCAAATGATTGATGGAAAGTCCGAGCGGCTGGTAGATTTGTGTATCCAGGCAGGAGGAAGCGAATACGTTTCCGGCCCCTCCGCGCGTTATTATATCGACGAAACTGTCTTTGCAGAACGAGGCATCAAGCTAACCTGGTTCGATTATACGGGCTATCCCGAATACTTACAGCTCTGGGGAGACTTCACCCACGGTGTTACCATTCTTGATTTGCTGTTCAACTGCGGCAAGGATGCATCGCAGTATATGAAGGTTGTCCGCTCATGAATCTATCGATTAGGTTTATATATTGCCGTGTTTAATAGTATAGCCACTGAAGAAACCATACTGAATGACGACTAATAAATTGGAGACTGATCACTGTATGAAACTTTCTATCGTGACTACCATGTATCAATCCGGCCCATACATCGAAGAATTCGTGCAGCGTGTTAGCGAGGCGGCAGATAAAATAACGGACGATTATGAAATTATCGTTGTCGATGATGGATCACCGGATAATTCCCTGGAAATGGCTCTTAACATCCAAAAATACACCCCCCGTCTTCAAGTTATAGAACTGTCACGTAATTTTGGTCACCACAAGGCGATGATGACAGGTCTTAAACGGGCAAATGGTGAGCTTGTTTTTCTCATTGATTGTGATCTTGAAGAAGATCCCGAACTACTGAATTCATTCTATGAAGAAATGCAGGGGAAAAATGTTGACGTCGTTTTCGGTGTTCAAAAAAACCGAAAAGGTAGTTATTTTGAAAAAATAAGCGGGTTGTTTTTTTACAGATTTTTTAACCTTCTTTCAGGAATTTCACTACCGCAAAATTTAACGACTGTTCGATTAATGAAAAGACGATATATCAAAGCACTTATTAAGCATCGAGAAAGAGAGATCCTCATTGCGGGCTTATGGAATATTACGGGATTTCGACAAATTGAGTTCCAAGTTGATAAAAAAAACCGAAGATCTTCCTCCTACACAAGCATAAATAAATTTAAGATGGCTTTGGATGGAATTGCTTCTTTTAGCAAAGTTCCTTTGCATTCTATTTTCTATTTTGGATTATTCATTTTATTGGCGGTTTTAATTTATCTAATATATTCTGTCTTCCTTTGGGTTCTCGTCGGAACAATTTTACCTGGCTACACATCAATTGTTGTTTTAATATCGTTTTTTTGTGGATTAATTATTTTTTTTCAAGGAATTATCGGGATTTATTTAGCGACTATTTTTTCTGAAGTTAAGCAACGGCCATATACAATTATTCGAAAAATACATAAAAGTAAAGAAAAGGGTAAGGAATAAAATGGAATATCATCTTAATAAAAAGCTTGATGAAAAAGTAAAAGAGTTCATTTCCAATGCAATAGAGAGGAGTTTTCGAACAACAAAAGTTATTATTGATGAAAAAATAATTTCAGTTGATTTTGCTGAAGCAGTTTCAGAAGAGTCATTCAAAAAATTAATGAAAGAACTCCTTTTTATATCCAAAAGTATCAACAGTGATATTTTATTTGAAAATAATCCCGAACGTTCTTATAGAGAAAACCCGCAAAAATTCCTGGAAGAGACCAAAGAAGTAATAAAAATTACTGAGGGAATGTATTTATTTCAAGGGATATTTTTAAAAATTATCAAAGCTCTTAATGGGCATATATTCAAAATTGCAGAAAAGTATAATGCGATTGAACAAGAACATCCCTCTATATGGCCGATTGATTTGTTTAAAAAAATTAATTATTTTAAGGAATTTCCACAGCAAGTAATCCTCTGCACAACCGTTAAACAAGATTTTCAATCAAAGAAACAATTTTCCCAAGAATACTCAAAAGATTCTAATTTCCAAACAATTGCAGTCGATCAACATCTTGCTAATTCATCTTTTGGCTTAGGACCATCGGTTTGCGACACCTGTTATTATGCCCTCCAAAATACAAAAGATTTTCAAAACACTGTTTTCACGACCTATAATAAGGCATTTCGCAATGAAATTTCCAAAATTGCCAGCGTAGACCGATTGACTATTTATTCCGTGAGAGATATAATGTACGTTGGAGAGGAAGAATTTGTTCTTGGGATGAGACAAAGAATAATCGATGACTTAATCGACTTTCTTAAAAAACTTGATCTTATTTGTAAAATTGAAACGGCAAACGACCCTTTTTTTACTAACGATTCTCTTTTAAAAAATGTTTTCCAAAATTCCGCCCGTTTAAAATACGAGATCCTTGCCCCACTTAGTTTTTCCAACTCACCTTTAGCTGTTGGGTCAATAAATCATCATATGGACTTTTTTGGTAAAGCCTTCGATATTAGAACCCCAAAAGGATTTCATGTGTTTTCAGGATGTATGGGAATTGGTTTCGAGAGACTAGCGTATGTAATCTATTGCCAATATGGACACAATGTTGAATTATGGCCATCTCCTTTGCGTCGGTTTTTAGGGCTGAATAAATGAAGGGAAAAATAGAGAAGAAGATCGCTGCTCTTTTTTCTCGCCGGTATTGTGTCTTAACTGGTTCCGGGACTGCGGCCATCTATTGTATTTTAAAGGGATTGGAACTCTCAGAAGGAGCCCAAGTGCTTTACCCCATAAATACTTGCGAAACGGCGGTAAATGCGGCCATCTTTGCTGGATTAAACCCTGTTTTTTCCGATGTTGATATTGAGTCTTTTAATCTTTCCGATCAAAAAATCATTCAATTAACACAAGAAATGAATATTCCTGTTGTTATGGGAACGCACCTTTTTGGCCAATTAATGGATTTTCAAAATATAGAAAAGAAATTAGCCGAAAATAAGGTTATTCTAATTGAAGATGCTGCTCAAGCTTATGGTGGGGAAATTAATTCAAAAAAAGCAGGCCAAATTGGATTGGCATCTATCATAAGCTTTGGTCCAGGTAAATTACTGGACTGTTCAGGTGGAGGTGCCATACTTACTGACACAGAAAAACTCCATCAAAAGGTTCTTCGAATCTCTCAATCTCTTCATGACAACCCGCAAATAAAATCAGAGACACGCCAAAGAATGATGAAAGAGATGTTTGTTATCGGGAAACAATCTCTTCCACTAAAAGCTTTTTTGGAAAAGCGGAAAGAAATTTTAAGGAGCCATTCGGCCGGCTATCTTCTCCAAATCAATGAAGTGGAAATGCAAGAAATCGACGAAAAAATCAGTCGTTTTTCTGTAATTTCTTCACAAAGGGAGACTTTTGGGCAAAGCTTTAGAAATGCAATTGAGGCGATCGAGGGAATTACGATCCCCAATCTACAAGGGAAAAATATCCTTTGGCGCTTTTCCTTTTTAGTTCAAAAAGAAAAACGTGATTATATTTCCGAAATTCTTTCTGATAATGGGTTTCGGGTTTCAAAATTATTTGAACCAATGATAAAAACCTTTAATTTGAAGGAATCAGAGTTCCCCAATGCTGTTGAAATTGGAAAGAGAATAATAAATATTCACTTTGAGAAGAGTTGGGATTCAGCCGAAGTTGTCAGCAAACTTCTAAAGGAAACATTATATGAAGCAACCCATTGAAATAGAAAAAATAACCAGAAAAGTTTTCAATCGTGTTTTAAGAAAAAAATTTGAATGCGGGAACATAAAAGCAAAAGAAACTGAAGAATGGGACTCTCTTACCCATATAGAATTAATTATGGCGTTGGAAGAAGAATTTGAAATTGAAATTAATCCTGATTCAATTGCCGCTCTTTTCTCAGACTTTGATACTATTCTAAAATTCTTAAATGAAACGCTAAGGGATAAAAAATGAAAAAGGATATAATCATTTATGGGGCTGGTTTATTAGGACATCAAATGTACTATATCATTCAAACCTATTTTCGTAATAGCCTGAATATTTTAGGTTTTGTTGATGATACAAAACCACCAGATACTCTGGTAATTAAAAACATAAATAATATTGGGGCACTGGAAGATATCTCGAAGCACCCCCAGTTGTCCCCGAATAATGTCGATATGGTTCTTGCCATTGGTTACTCAAACATGAAAGGTCGCCACCAAGCCTTTTTACGGGCAAAAGAAAAGGGGTTCTTTTTCCGCTCACTAATTCATCCCGGAGCAACAGTTGAAAAAAATGTAGAACTGGGGGAAGGTGTTATTGTTCAAGCCGGCGTGGTTTTGGATCAGTTTGTTAAGGCCGGAGAAATTAATTATTTTGACATTGGTGTTCTGGTTGGCGAGAATTCACAGATTGGTTCCAATAATTACTTTTCTGCAGGTGCCACCATTGGCGGAAGTGTTCAAATCGGTAAAAATAATTTTTTTGGATTAAATTCTACAGCAGTAAACGACATTAAAATCGGCGATTACAATTTCATTAACGCTCAAACCCTAATTCACAGAAATTTGGAAAGCAATTACCAACTAATTGAAATCCATGAGAACCGAACAATGAGAAGAACGTAAAATGGAAAAACCAGATTTAGAAGACCTTAAACAATTTGTGAAAGAATATTCGTTTCCAACGGATGTTCTTGTTGAAGTAATCACTCAATGCAATTTGAATTGCATAATGTGTCCGCAAAGCCGGCTTACCAGACCTATTGGGAAAATGTCATTTGACCTTTGGAAAAAAATCGTTGATGAAATTGCCCAAAAATCACCTGAAACTCGTCTTTGGCCTGCACTAATGGGCGAACCACTACTCCTTGACCCGGAAATATTTGAAATGATCACCTATGCCAAAGGGCAAGGCGTCGATATTCATCTTAATACCAACTTGGCCTTGTTTAAAACGAAAATGCTGAGTTCTTTAATGGATTGCGGAATCCATGAAATATTGATCGGATTTGATGGAGCAACCGCAGAAACATACGAGAAAATTCGTAAGGGTGCCAAGTTTAATAAAGTATTGGAAAATATTCACATTATCCTAGACGAAAAAACTCGCCGAAAAGCAGAGTTTCCTCGAATTACCCTGCAATTCATAGTCATGGAAGAAAATGAACATGAAGAACAAGCCTTTATTGACTATTGGAAAAATTCAGGGAAAAGAGTTTCTTTAAAAATTAAACCTCGCCTTGGCTGGTCAGATGGAGTAGAGCCTTGGCAAAGAATAAAAAATGTCAAAAAGGAGGATCGGAACCTTCCTTGTACATACCTCCTAAGGCAAATGACTATTTTCTGGAATGGACATGTGCCGCAGTGTGATGGAGATTGGGATGGACAAATCAATATGGGTAATATCAATCAACAGACTCTTGAAGAAATATGGATGGGGAGATTAAAGAAGGTTCGTGATCGACATATGGGGTTAGACTTTAATTTTCCTCCATGCAATAAATGTGAAGACTGGCAAGGGGGACGGGCAAAGTGGGTAGAATGTGGAGAACCTAATTTATAATAGAATATGGCACTGTCCACACTGCCACAAGCCTTCATTAAATCTTCAACCAGAGAATGGACTTGGATGTGTATTGTGCCAAACTCACTTTCCTTTCAAGGATGGTGTTTACCATTTCGACGCCCAAAAAGATGAAAAAATTCTGGCGGTGAAAAAAGCTTATGATGAAATTTGGCAGGTCGGAAAAGATCATTGGAGCGATGACGGTCTGGGTCAAGAAACGGAAATTTATGACTGGGCTCAAATTGGTTGCCCTTTTCCAATTGTGGTTGATGCCGGTTGCGGTGTCGGCAGACAGTTATCACACCTTCTATCGATGACCTCTGGGCTTATAATCAATGTAGATGTTTCAGAGGCTATTTACATTGCGGCCCTTAAGTACACGCAACTTCCAAACCCCAAACCACAAGCGCTTTTTATAAAATCGCCGATTGAAAATCTTCCGCTTGCAAATGGCGTCGCTGATTTAAGCTGGAGCTCGGGTGTGATCAGTGTTGTTCCTGATCAAAAAAGATGTTTGAGTGAAATTTTTCGGATTACAAAAGGCCGGGTGATCATTGGCTTTCCGAGTGAACAACGATTGGTAGGTCGAATTTATTTACAGTCTGAGATCTTTCGTCAAGCAATCCAAGCTTTAAAAACCCCCAAAGTTTTAATTGAATGGCTTTGTAGTCTTTTGGGCTTTTTTTCAGCTTTGGCCATGAAAATAAAAAGTGAACATTCATTTTGCTGTTTGTGGACAACACTTAAAAGCACATTTTTTGATATTCTTGTAGCCCCAACTGTCAAGAAATTACGCAATGAGATTTATGCCGGCTGGGCCCAAGAAAAATCGTTTTCTTTAAAACAGACAAAACACAATCAAGTCTCTGAATACCTATTGTTTGAGCGAAACTCACATTAGCTCCAAATTGACTTGTTTTGCCTCAGGTTATTCTGAAATATACTAGGATATTGTATTCTTTCATGCAGTTAAACCAGAGATTATTGAAATTGTGGTCACCCTTTAAGGAAATGGGATCACGTCTTCATTTGTTATCTCTTTTTAATTTACCAGATATCTTTTACATGATGAATGCGAAAAAAAAATGAAATGCCCAAATTGTTCTTCTCCTTCAACAAAGATATTAAATTCTGTAAACTCCCATCTGGATTGGGTGATAACGTCGGATGCAAAAATCCTTAAAGACGTTCAAGCTACGCGAAAATTATGCCAGCGCTGCGGATGTATTTACATTAATTATGTTCCTGAAAACCGTTTGCAGGAATATTTTTCCAGAGAATATGATATTTCCGAGTCAGTCCAAAATAATCTCATTGTGCTTAACGGAATTGTGGTTCCCAAGCGAAAACTGTTATGGGAAACTTTATTCACAGAATTGGAAAAGTGCATCGGGCGAAGCGGGATGTTTCTTGAAATTGCCTGTGGAAAAGGCGAGCTTTGTTCTTTTTTCTCACATGAATATCCTGAATGGAAATGCTGGGGGGTGGACCCATCATTTGATGCGCCAGAAGGAATAAAAAATGATAAAATTGTTTTTATTCGGGGTTTTTTTGATGAGAAGCTATTTTCAAACAAGTCTTTTGATTTCGTTGTTGCCCACGGTTTTCTAAATCGAAGCGTTGTCTTGCCTGAATTAATAAAAATTGGAAATCTCGGCAATGACGGGGCTCTTCTAAGTCTTGAATTGTTGTTAATGGAAAACTCCCTTTTTTCGCCATACATATGGGATCATCCCTATATGTATTCCCAAAGTATTTTCGAATTGTATTTGAAGCATGCTGGATTTATTCCTGTTAAAATTACAAATTGTGGTTCCAGCTTTCATTACCTTTGTGAAAAAACGGAGAAAACAAATAAAATTGAAACGATTAGTATTCCCGAGTTTCTAATTGAAAAGATTGAACAAATGTTTCAAGATCATCTGACTTGGTGGAAAAACGTAAACAATAATTTAATGTCAGCTCTTCATCATTCACCTAATCACTTAGCCCTATTTGGCGCAGGTTTATTCAATGCTGTCCTTTTTTCCTTCGTTTCTCCCAAACGCTTTACATGTGTTGTTGACGAGGTAAAAACCGGGAGCAAATTCTTTGATTTGCCTGTAATTTCTATTGAAAATGCACGACAGGAAAAGCCAACTGTTTTATTATGTTCAAGACCAGAGTATTTTTCAACCCTGAGAAAAAAACTCGAAAGTAATGGTATCCCTTTCATTAGATTAAATCCATAGATGGAGAATCCCGTGGTAACTTCTTTGGACAGTTTTATTGAGTTGGACCCACCGGGAACGCATTGCTTAAACCATGCTTTTTTAGAAATGATTTCTCCCGTTAACCAGATCAAAACATTCGTTGAAATTGGGCCGGGAGAAGGAAAAGTTTCAAAATTGTTATGTTCGCTTGGTTTACATGGCATAGGTATCGATTTTTCTCAACAAACTAATAAACGCCTTATCCTCAGAATGAGAAACGAAATTGAAAATGAGCAATATCGAATTATTCATGGAGATTTTACCTCTCAGGAATTTTCTTTTAATGCCGATTTGGCCTTTTGCGTGATGGTTCTCGAACATATAGAAGATGATTTGGCTTTTTTAAAGAAAATGAAAAAGCTTGTTCGGGAAGGTGGCAAAGTAATTATTGGAGTGCCAGCTCGCATGGATAAATGGGGGATTGAAGATGACGTATCAGGCCACTTTCGTCGTTATGAAAGAGAAACGCTAAAGGACATTTTTATTTCCGCTGGTTTTGATGATGTTCAAATATGGTCCATAGGGGTACCCGTTTCCAATCTTCTAATGGGTCTGAGCAACCAGATGGTAATAAAAAATCGTTCATCTTCAAGATTAGGTCTTTCAAAAAAAGAAAAAACGGAAAAGAGTGGCCTCATGGACATTCCATATAAAAATATTTATCCGAAATGGGCAAAAATATTCTTGAACAAATTGGCAATGCTGCCTTTTGCATATATGCAAAGGTGCTTTTACAATTCCGACATTGGTCTTACCTTAATGGCCTGTGCGAAAAAGTGATTTAAAAAATCTTCATTCCACGATTTGAAAGAATGAATCAAAGCAGGATATCTTTGCTAAGTTCTTTGTTACTTCATCTGAGAAACTCTAATGTTAGAATTCTCAATGGTCCTGAACAGGATTTCGATCCCCTCGTTTGGCAGATGCTGCCCAGAATTAGGAGTTGTGCCCATGTTTGACCGCTCCGCGTTGTATGGGAATAAGTTTTGAAATGGCCTAAAGAGTTAATTCGCTATGCTGCAGTCGGTGCTGCTACTAATGTTTTTGGATTCTTGCTCTATGCCTTATTTACAACACTTGGAGTAAGCCCGGTTTTGACGATCAGTATCTTCTATCCCATTTACACCGGGTTAGCGTTTTATCTCAATAAAAAATGGTCATTTAACCATAAGGGGCGTATTTCTGCGACGGCTGTCAGATACATGATTGCATATATTGGGTGTTACGTTTTGAATGTGACCGTGCTCAAATATTTCAGCGGATACCTCGGCTATTCTCCACTGGTCGTGCAGGCTGTTGCTGTCTTTGTCATTGCCTTGCTGCTTTTCCTGGCGCAAAAGTACTGGGTTTTCAGGACTCGAGGCATATCAATTCCTCACGTACAGGTATTATGAGGCGGTGTCTCCATTGTTCCAAAGCATTTGAAAGCCTTAATTGGCATTGCCCGAGCTGTGGGTGGCAGCCTGAAAGAAGCGGCACCGTGCCGGTTTTTGCTCCTGAATTGGCGCAAAACAACAGCGGCTTCAAGGCCTCTTATTTTGGGCCACTTGCGGCGATGGAAGCGGATCATTTCTGGTTTCGCGCGCGTAATGCCCTGATAATCTGGGCGCTCGGAAAATACGGCGCAAGAGACTCTTTATTCATGGAGATCGGATGCGGCACGGGGTTTGTGTTGCAGGGCATCTCCGGCGGCTTGCCGAAAATTAGTCTTGTCGGCAGCGAGATCTATTCTGAAGGGATAGCTTTTGCGGCCGAAAGAATCGCGGGGGGGAAATTCATGCAGATGGACGCCAGACAGATCCCCTTTGTCGCTGAATTTGACGCCATTGGGGCGTTTGATGTAATCGAGCACATTGAAGAGGATGTGGCGGTGCTACAGCAAATGTGTCGTGCCTTAAAGCATGGCGGCATGTTGCTGCTTACGGTGCCGCAACACCGGTGGTTGTGGAGCTCGGTCGACGAATATTCGTGCCATATTCGGCGCTATACCGCGCGAGAACTGCATGATAAGGTGACGCTTGCCGGTTTCACCATTGTGCGGAGTACCTCTTTTGTCACGTCCCTATTGCCATCACTGTTGATCTCCCGGCTATTGCAGCGCGGCAAATCAGAGAGCTTCGTTCCCCAGACAGAGTCGAGGATTCATCCTATCCTGAACCGTATCTTTGAAGGATTCTTGCGCCTGGAGCTTTGGTTAATTCGTATGGGTGTTTCATTTCCCGTCGGCGGTTCTCGGCTAATAGTGGCCGCAAAGAATGAAAATACTGGTCCAAATTATTGAGAGATTGAGCATGGTTTCATTCCACAAACCCTTGGTTAACAGTATGGCGCTGGATAACTATAAATATCTGACAATAAATATTTGTTTCCTTATTGTGTTTTGTATAGTTTTTTGCCCAATTGCAATATATTTTGGAACATCTGCAGTTACCTTGTTCTCCTATTTTCTTTACGTAATTTTGTTCAACATTGTTCCCGGTACGTTACTATATTGCAGCCTTATAAAAGAATGGAAGTTGACGGCTGGACTGCCTGTCATTGGTTGGACAATTGGCTTATCATTAGAAGTTGCGCTTTATAATATTTTCGATCAATTGGGATTAATTCAATATTTTTATTTATTGCCCGTAATCACGATATTAATATGCGGGATAGTCATATTACGAAGCAACTATCAATCTGTTTCGTCACCAAACATGAGAAAGTTATTCTTTCCTCCCTTCATTATCGTTACAGCGTTATCTCTGGTATTTATAGCAATTCAATGGTTCTCCCCCAATATAGATGCTCACTTTGCCGATCAAGCACGCGTTGCCAATTCAATTCTACAAGGGTGGCCTTATCAGTATACCGAAAGTATGCCGCTGTTTTACAACTATTTAATACATACACATCTTGCATCTGCCAGTCATTATACAGGCATAGCAACACTCGAGCTTGCCACCAGATCTGTTCCTTTTCTTCTATCCATCTTGTGTTTATCTGCAATTTATTATTTCAGTATAAATATTTATAAGAATAAATGGGTTGGAATTCTTGTTATCGCGCAGATATTCGGGATAATCGGCTATCAATTCATCCAAGTTAATTTTTGGGGATCAGCAATACCGGGCGCGGCCGTTCGAGTATTTTCAATGCTGGTAGCATTCCCCATTTTTTTAGTTTTGGTTTATGTAACATTCAATGAGGTTGGCCTATTTAGGCGAGAAAAAGAAAAACGTTTTGATTATGGACGGTTTGTCCTCATTCTTTTACTTCTTTGGTCGGTGAGCGGAATGAGATTCCCCGCTTTAACAGCCTATGGCGCAGGTCTTTTTCTTTGTATTGTTTGGAACTATTACCGGCACAAAATTATCTCGTGGAATTTGTTAATATTAATTATTGCCCTAACAATTGTATCGGGCTTGTCTTTAATAATATTTTATGGATTACTTTCCCCGCTTGCTGCTACCAAATTTTTAGAGTTTGTAGCCGGGCCGGCCGTAAGTTTTGACAAATTGGATTTTGAGTCTTTTAAACTTATACAAAAAATTGGCCTGCCTTACTATATTAGCGGCGTTTTAGCTTTTTTGTTATTGATTGCCGGGAAAGCTACATTTCTATCCGGAGGGATATTATGGTCGTTGATAAAAAAGCAAATCCTTCGTTATTGGGTAGATGTATTTTGGCTCGGTACTTTCCTGGGTAGCACGTTTATTTGGTACTTTACCTATACTCCAGGTGGAGGTCATTTCACCTTTTTACATTATGCACATTTTGCCCTTGCCTTTATTGGTGCGCGAGGTCTTTGTAAATATATTTCTCGCCCCGAATTATCTTACGCCGGCTTAGCGGTCATAATTGTTACTGTCTCAATGGCGTTGTTGCATTTTGGAGAGACGGGGTACTACCTCGCAAAAAAAGTTCCAATACAGTTCCAATATCAGCAAGATAAACCCTCTCTGGTAGAGGGAAAGGATTATCGTTTATTGATAGATTATTCTAAAGCATATAATAGTAAAAGCTCATACTTAGTCGTCGGGGATATGGAAGAGACAATTAGCATATACTTATCTGCGGAAATAGTTGGGCAGCAGTTTGGCAATTCCAGGTTTGAAAATGCAAGAGCGGTGAGAATTATGACTGAATATGATGCGACACCAGAATTAATTAATCGACGTGGGTTTTTAAATGCATTGAGCAAAGAAACTCAGAAAGATATATTGTGTTCAGAAGAGTTTCTGAGAATAAAAAAACAATATAATATTTTGCCGCCTATTGGAATTATTATTGCCGAAAGTAAAGGGTTCGAAAATAAAATATTTTCCGGGGATGGCTGGATGTTTAAATCGGGACGCTTTGCCGTGTTGCAACTTTAGTAAGTATATTTCCCTATACCTATTCGATTATGGAGTGTACCAGAGAATGATTCCCTTCAAGAAGCCCTACATGACCGGCCGTGAGCTATCGTATAACGCCCAGGCCCACGCTTCCAGTCATTTATCCGGGGACGGTGATTTTACAAAAAAGTGTCTTGCCTGGCTTGAAGCGAAAGCGGGCGCACACAATCACCAATTCCTGCACGGCGGCGTTGGAGATGGGGGCGCTTCTGGCGGATATACAGTCCGGTGACGAAGTCATCATGCCGTATACACCTTCGTTTCGACCGCCCCGTGTAATACAGAATTGATTGAGACAGATGAATAAAATACTTCTCGTTTATCCTAAACTTGGTTTTTCTGGAGACCTGGCCCGCCATCTCCCGTTAAGCCTCCTCTATGCTGCAATCGGCTCCATCGAAAAAGGCTTTGATGTCGATATTGTCGATGTGAGGCTATGTCCGGATTCCTGGCAGAAAGTCATTGCGACAAAAATTAACTCAGATACAATGCTGATAGGAATAAGCGTAATGAGCGGCGCACCCATACGAAATGCACTCGACATATCGCGTTTTGTAAAGGAAAGATTTCCTGCGGTGAAAATTGTCTGGGGTGGACCACACGCAACGTTCAATGGTTATGACGTTCTTGATGAACCGGCTGTGGATTATGTAATTTCCGGATATGGTTCGAAGCCTCTGGCTGCTCTGGCCAGTGCCCTAAGCGAGGGTGCCAGCGAGAATGAACTTAAGAGAATTCCTGGTCTTATCTTCAGGATTGATGACGAAAAGGTTTTAGTTCCTCCTGAAAATGATTTTGAATATGTCGATTACAAAAAAATCCCGTATAAACTGATAGAAAAAGACCTTCCGCAATATGGTCAGCTGGACAGCGGTGCGCGGATATTTTCGCTTTACAGCGCCTTGGGCTGTCCTTACAAATGTGCATTTTGCTCATCACCTGCGCAATATAAAAATTACCCCAAAAGGTTTATAATGCTTCCGGTTATGGAGGTTGTTGATCATATCGAGTTTGTTCATAAATGCTATGGTGCGGATTACATATACTTCATAGATGATGATTCGTTCGTTGATATTTCGAATGTTGAAGCAATAATAGAAGAGATTAATAGACGCGGGTTTAAAGTGGAGCTCGGTTTCCGAGGTGCGCGAATAAATGAAATAAAAAAGATGAGCGATGAGTTTTTAGGAAAACTTGCTTTGGCCGGGACCAATATAATGCATATCGGCGCGGAATCAGGTTCTCAGCGGATGCTTGATCTCATCAAAAAAAATTGTACTGTGGCTGATATCGTTGAGGTCAATAAAAAGATGGCGAAGCATCCGGAAATCATGGCTGCATATAACTGGGTTGTAGGTCTTCCCAGTGAAACACTGGAAGATTTAGAAAAAACCAGAAGCCTCATACTTCAGTTAATTAAAGATAATCCCAAAGCTATAATATTTATGCCAAATACACTAAGACCACTCCCCCGTACGGAACTTTTCGAAATAGCCCTTGGATACGGTTATTCACCACCTCTAAAGCTCGATGACTGGATTGAGGTTGAGGTCGAGGGTGATTATAGACTTCCTTGGGTTTCGAGCAAGCATGAAAAGATGATCAATATGATTAAAATAACATCTTTTTTTATCGATAAGAAGCTCTTTAAAGTCAATACGGGAGATACATTTAGATTTAAAATATTTAGGTTAATGGCAATGCTTTACTTTCCGTTTGCATATCTTAGATTTAAGTTTGGTCTTACATGTTGCCTCGTCGAGTATTCACTTTTTCAATGGTACTCAAAGCGAAAAAGACGTTAAATTCATACACACGTCTATGATAATTTTCAATATGAATGATTGCCTATACTTGGAGACCTTTGCACAACCCGCCATATATATAGGAATTGAATTGTAATGCCAAAAGAGAGCAGAGGAAAAAGCTGGCCTATCAGATTTAATGCTTGGGGCGGAGAGCGAACGGGTTCAAAGGCAAAAAGGGTTAGATTGGCGGAATGGAAACGAGGATAACTTATTGATAATGCGTGACAATATTCCCCAAGAAATACAGATCAAAGGGGGGATATTGTAATGGGAAGATAGAGCGTAACATGACTTTTGCGGAGGTTACGTTGGGAAAAGCAATGCAAAACAACCGCAGTTTAAAGAGGTTGGGGAAAATAGATGAGGTTATAAACTGGGACAGAGTGAATGGAATTCTTATGTCACATTATAAAGCTGATAGGAAAATGTCTGATTTGAGAAAATCGGACAAGATGATAAGGAATAAACCAAAATATGAACAATTCAAAGGTCTCACTTGGTAATTCAAGTGGTAAAGATGGAATTAAAGAGATGGATAGAAAGGGTCTTATCATCATGAAAAGTAATCCTGGGCTTTCATACATCGTGCCAGCGTATAATGAAGAAGATAGTATCGGTAATACGATCCAGCGGTTGCATTCTGTCTTGTCAACATTGGATATGCCGTACGAGATAATTGTTGTAAATGATGGTTCTCACGACAAAACCGCAGAAATAGCCAGGCAATTAAACAATAGCACGCTCATCAATCATCCCATCAATATTGGATATGGTAACTCACTGAAGACTGGTATCAGAAGTGCTCAATATGAGTGGATCGGAATAGTTGACGCAGACGGTACTTATCCGATAGAAGATATACCACGGCTTATTCGAGAGATGCATAACGGATTCGATATGGTTATCGGTTCAAGGGAAAATACCGTTATCCTTGATAAGCACATAAAAAAGCTTTTTAGATGGATATTTAAAAAAATCATAAAGCTTGTCGTGAAAGATAATATTGAGGATCCGAATAGTGGTTTCCGCGTGTTCAAGCGCGAACTAGCCATGCATTTCTTGCCGTTCTTGTGTGGTACTTTTTCATTCACAACAAGCTTGACCATTCTTTCAATGGGCCAGTCATGTTTTGTGAAATATATACCAATAAAGTATCTGCAGAGGAAAGGGCATAGTAAGGTACGGCATTTCCGGGATTCTATCATGGTGATCCAATATATTGTGCAGGGTATAACCTATTTTAACCCTATTAAATTCTTTGTGGTCCTTTCGTTCTGCATGATCATAGTTGTCTGTATTCCCGCCATGTTTCTAGCTCTTTTCAGGATGTATGCTCTATCTCTTTATTACATGATCTTTGGCGCGACGGTTACGCTGCTGATGGCGATTGGCGTTCTGGCGGACATCATCCGGATTTCAGCCAATCGAAAAGACCGGATTGACACAGTGCTCTAATTCTTTAAAAACTGGAAAATTATATTTTATTTTGCGGCCGTGTTTACGATACCCGGATTATTTTTTGGTATCGGCGCCCGACCGCGAGGATGGCCATGGATATAAGAGACTTAACATATAACTATTACATCAAGCGCAGAACAATGGGTAGGCCCCCTGGTGATTGGGAGGGACAAAAGGTGGTTGAGCTTGGCGCCGGCATAGTAAATTATTCTCCATATTTTTTAAAAGAAAATTACACGGCCGTTGATTTAGATCCTGATGTAGCTAAGCACGTCCACTGCTTTGTTCAGGCAGATATCAAAGACCTTCCCTTTAACGAAAATGAATTTGATAAATTCATTACCATAGGTCTTTTGGAGCACACGAAGAGCCCGCAAAAAGTGTTAAATCGCCTAGCAAGTATCTGTAGAAACGGTGGTATTGTTTATGTTCCTGTTCTTGATAGTTTCCCGTTTGTGTATGATCCTATTAATTGGATAAGAAAGAAATTGGGGAAGTCCATTATCAACTTCGGCATTGGTGGATTTGGTCATATTAGTATGTATTACAAAGATGAATGGATAAAAATGTTTGACCAAGCTGGTTATACGGTAAAACAAAGTATTCCCCGAAGAATAGATGTTTTTCAAGCATTAGAATTTTTTTTCTACAGCATATTTATCTCAAGATGCGAATATGTTTTACTTATGAATAAAGTGCGTGTTTCAAGGGGTACGAAAAAATCGGTTATCAATTCTAACATATTGAAATTGGTTCAGAGGATTATATATTTCATCTATGGATTATTGTATTCATTAAGATGTAAATTGAAAGGTCCGATTTCTTATACATTCATATTGGAAAAATATGAACGATCTTTATAAGTTCATCGGTAGTATGAATCCCCATTCGGATCATAATTCGGGAGGCTTGAAAAACCCGATATTTCTTTGTGATGTATTTTGGGGCGAGTTGTGCGGCAATAAAAGTTTAAATAATTCATTAGGGGGCAATTGATTAATGCGTATCATGCTTTGTGACATGCCAGTTTCCCAAGAAAGCAAGTTCGGGAAAATGAAACGGTTTGGTAGCAGTTCCCCGCCCATCAACATCCTTTTGCTTGGCACGATTCTGAGACGTGCGGGTCACGAAGTCATGCTGACTTTGGAAAAGTGCTCAATACAGGAAGTGGCCCAGGAAATTCGTAGTTTTGATCCGCATATCGTGGGAGTGTCGTTCATGACAATTGGATCGGTGCACCTGCCCGATTTTGCTGCTATGGTAAAGCGCACGGCACCCAATGTTATCCTGATAACAGGTGGCTACCACAGCTCACTGTACCCCGAACAGGTGCTCACGGTGGGCGGAGTGACGGCAGTCTTTATCGGTGAAGGGGAGCGCAATATTCTGGATTTTGTCACCCTGTGTGAATCCGGCACGCCAACACCCGAAGGGCTGGCAGAGATACCCGGGATTTGCTTCCAAGATGCCTCCGGGCAAGCCGTCCACACCAGGCCGGCCCATGTTGTCTCGGATCTGGATGATCTCCCTTTTCCAGACTTTGAGCTCATTCCTGGCTATTTCAAAGATTTTTACGGAAGCATTAACCGGCACTACTTGGGTAACCCACAGGCGCTCTTCCTCACCAGCCGAGGTTGTCCGTTCAGCTGCCGATTCTGCGGGCGCAAAATTTTAGGACAACAGGTGCGTAGTAACTCATCAGAGTATGTGCTGGCGCTCATTGCACACTGTAAAGCTACCTACGGCATCCAGTCCATTATTTATGCGGACGAATTCTTTACTATGAACCGAAAGAAAACTTTGGCCTTTTGTGATGAATTAGCACGGAGAGAATTAAGCAAGATTCATTGGAGTTGTAGCGGAAGGGTGGATAACATTGATTACGAATTTGCCCGCGTCCTTCGTCAATCGGGTTGTCACCAAATTGCTTACGGGGCCGAGTCTGGATCGCAAGCCATTTTGGAGATGCTGGGCAAGAAGGTGACTGTAGAACAAAATGCCAAGGCTGTAGTCGAGGCCGCACGTGCTGGCCTACAAACCTATGGTTCGTTCATAATTGGGTCGCCTGGGGAAACTGTTGACACACTTGAAGAGACACGCCGATTCATTCTCGATAATCCATTTTCCTTCATTGGATTGCTTTTTTTCACCCCTTATCCGGGGAGCTATTTTTTCGAAGAGCAGCGTTATTTGCAATTCGGCACCATTGTTGATCACGATATTTCCCACTATAACTGTTTCGACGGTCTGCCTTTTGTGCCGCATGGCATGTCAGCGCAGCATTTGCTGGACTTCAGGGCAAAGCTCTACCGCGATTTTTTTCTGCGTGGATCAAGGATAGCAAAAGAATTTAAATATATTCTCAATCCAAATAGCTGGAGGGCATTATTTCGGCTTTGCGGTTTCAAAGGTTGACGAGACTATTATGAACAGTTGTCCGAATTGCCATCATGCAATATCCCAGCAGTTCACTTTTCCAGAAGGCAGTATTTATATTTGCGATTTCTGTCGCCTGCAGTGGGGCAGTGTTGACAAATCACAGTGTGGTGGATTTATCACGTCTGCCAATGAACACTACCTGAACCCAAGCAGCCTAAAAGAGCCTTCTCAATATGCACCTTACTTGGATTTTTTTTCCGTTCTTAATGCTAAACTGGGCAAACGTTCACTGCGAATACTTGATATAGGCTGCGGCGGCGGCGGGTTTGTTCAAGCCTGTCTGGACTGCGGGCATGATGCATGGGGTGTTGAGGCGAATACGGATTTGGCAAGTTACATGGTTGAATCGACCCGGTCACGCATACACTTTGGCTTGGCGGAGGAGTTCTATTGCCAAGACGACCCATTCGATGTCATCACATTTTGGGATTCCTTTGAGCATATGGAGAAGGCCTTTGACCTGTTGGAAAGGCTCAAAGACTACTTGAAGCCCGGGGGGCTCGTGTATCTCCGAGTGAACAACAACTGGGACGTCTTCAATATCCTGACCTTGCTGGCGCTTCGCGTAGCTCCCGGCATCGGTAAAAGTTTGCTCAAGGCCTGTTTCAATTTTCCTGACCACTGCTGGAATTTTTCTCGCCAAGCGATGTGCGACATGCTTGAAAGCAGAGGATGGTGTACGATTATAGTGCGGATTGGGGAAACACCAGCATCGCGCCTCTCGTCTAACCTGTTTTTCAGACTCGTTATTCGAGTGGCGTACCTTGTTAATGCCATGCTGGGAGGGGGGAAAATCGGCAACTACTACGTGGTGCCTGCCAAGCAAAATAAGTGAGAGCGCCTACTTGATTAAAAAAGCAGGGACTATTTGTTTATGTGTGGAATAGCAGGAATTTATTCTTATTGCGATAGCAAAAAGATTTGGCCGAGCCAATCACTTGAGTCAATGCTCAATCGTCTCGCGCATAGAGGTCCAGACGACAAGGGGATGCATGTGGAGCCGGGGTTGTTTCTTGGGCATACCCGTTTAGCTGTGATCGATTTGTCGCCGGCTGGGCATCAGCCAATGATCTCGAAAGATAAAAGATATGTGATCAGCTATAATGGAGAAATCTACAATTTCAAACAAATCCGCCACGATCTGGTACAAAGAGGTTACCGATTTAAATCACAGTCAGATACAGAAGTATTGCTTTACGCTTGGCAGGAGTGGGGTGAGTCGTGTTTAGAAAAGCTCGACGGTATTTTTGCATTTGCTATTTACGACTGCAAGGAAAAAGAACTCTTCCTCGTCCGCGACAATCTTGGCGTCAAACCACTATTCTACACAGTGCATAAAGATCAATTATTTTTTGCTTCTGAGCTTATGAGTTTGTTTGGCCCATTAAATCCATGTCCTGAAATGAATACTGAGGAGCTTGATACATACCTTACATTCAATTATTTGCCAGCTCCACATACAGGCTTAAAAGGGGTGTACCAAATTCCGCCGGGATGCATACTGAAAGTGAATGGACACGGTGAATCGCTTCGACGCTACTGGAGGCCGCTGTATAAAACGGACATACAGCAGCGATCTTGTGAGCAGACTGCTCAATTTGAGGAATTGCTTTCTTCATCCGTGAAAAGTCAACTGGTGTCAGACGCCCCGCTTGGGCTTTTCCTTTCCGGGGGGCTGGATTCTTTTGCTGTCGCTCTCTCATCGGTTGAAGCCGGGCAGCATCCAACTGCATTCACTCTGGGCTTCGCTGATACAAACTTTAATGAAGTACCGGCTGCTTCCCGTTATGCGCAACATCTCAGAATATCGAGCGAGACTTTGACATTTGACTGGACCGAAAGCGAGATATACGAGACGCTTGGTGTCATGGGTGAACTTTTGGCAGACGCCTCCTGCTTTCCTATATATCAATTATCAAGGTTTGCCCGCAAAAAGGTGACGGTCGCTCTTGCTGGTGATGGTGGTGACGAACTTCTTGCCGGTTACGATACTTACAAGGCCGGGGGAATTACCCCTTACGTTAGAATGATTCCCCGTGCTTTACGGAGGTCTCTCAGAGGGATTGCGCGTTACCTCCCCTCAGATAAACGCCGGTATGGTCATAGAATGGTTGCTGAACGTCTTTTGGATGCAGCCGACGAGGGTTACGGGAGGGATCACGCATCGCTTCGTCGCATTTTTTCTCCAGCTATCAAAAAACGCCTTTACGACCCCGATTTTTCGAAGACGACTACACAGCTTGATCCTGTGGGCGAATATGCAAAACTGATGGAAGAAGTTCCCGCTGAGAGATCGTATCTGACTGCCCGCCAGCACACTGACCTTATGTTCCATCTCCCGAGCATTTTGGCAAAAGTTGATCGAATGAGCATGGCGAACGGCCTTGAAGTGCGGGTGCCGCTCCTGAATAAACAAATGGTGGAGTTCTGCATGAACCTGCCTGATGATGCAAAAAGGTATCGGGGCAAGGGCAAGCGGATACTGCGGGAGGCAATTGCCAGTAGGGCACCCCAGGGGGCACTCACACGTTCCAAAGCAGGATTTCTGCCGCCTGTAGATCAATGGTTCAGAGGGGCTGGGCCGATGAATAATGTTTTTTGCGATCATCTTGTTGTTGCCCGATCATCTCTTTCTTATCTGCAGTGGGGCGAGGTGGAGAAACTTTGGAATGAGCACAGACAGGGAACTGTAGAGGCTGGGTTCATACTTCTGGGGATTCTTCAGTTCATCAATTGGAGTCAGCAATGCAAGAACAGTATGTAAACAAACGCTCTTTCTGCGAAGCTCAGCGGAAAGAGTGGAATGGAGTTCCCCTAGTTTGGTGACGTCCTCCCTAAAAACTGTGCCAATGTGGAGTTGAGTAATTTGCTAAAATTGGGCAGTCGAGAAAGGAGGAAGTAGTATGAAGAAGAGGTATACGGACCAGCAGATCGCCTATGCACTGCGCGAAACAGAAACAGGTACGACGGTAGCAGAGCTTTGTCGTAAGATGGGCATAAGTGAGCAGACCTTCTATAACTGGAAGAAGAAGTATGCAGGGATGGGAGTCCCTGAGATTCGGAGACTTAAGGCCCTGGAGGAAGAGAACCGGCAGCTTAAGAAGCTTGTAGGGGTCTGATGACTGAGGCTGATTTTTCGTTCAGGGCCGATAAGGTAGTAAATTGTTTGGATCGATTAAGCATGAAAGTGCATCTTCCCAAGGTGATTACGGTGGATAATGGAACAGAGTTTTCCTCACGAGGAATGGATGCGTGGGCTTATGAGAACAAAGTGTACCTTGATTTCATCAGACCCGGAAGACCGGTGGATAATGCTTTTATTGAAAGCTTTAATGGACGCCTCAGGGATGAATGTCTGAATACGAAGGTTTTTTATTCAATAGAGGATGCCAGGGAGAAACTTGAGGAGTGGCGTTTAGACTATAATACTCGAAGGCCGCATAGCTCGATTGGCGATCTTACGCCATCTGAGTATGTCCTGAGGTTCAGAAACCTGGTCTTGGAAGGGGAAATCCTCAACCTGCAAGTGGCATAGTTTTCGGGGGGGAGTCACGATAGCTATAATCTTCATACACGCCTTTTGGGGATTTGAAACAAGAGATTTTGAAAAAAATGGATTCAAACGATTGAGAGGCTAAATGGATTCTATCCCGTTTAATAAGCCATATATGACCGGTCGTGAGCTATCGTATATCGCCCAGGCCCACGCCCACAGACATCTTTCCGGGGATGGAATTTTTACCAAGAAATGTCATGCCTGGCTTGGAGCTCGATCTGGCGCGCACATGGCTCTGCTCACACATTCCTGTACGGCAGCGTTAGAGATGGCGGCAATCCTGGCGGAGATCAAACCCGGAGACGAAGTCATCATGCCCTCATATACCTTCGTTTCGACCGCCAATGCCTTTGTATTACGCGGTGGCGTCCCGGTGTTTGTCGATATTCGCCCGGATACGCTCAACATTGACGAAACCATGATCGAGGAGGCTATCACGTCTCGCACCAAGGCCATCGTACCAGTGCATTACGCCGGTGTGGCCTGCGAAATGGATGTCATCATGGACATCGCAAAGCGTCATAACCTGCTCGTAATTGAAGATGCCGCGCAGGGCATCATGTCCACCTACAAAGGGCGGCCGCTGGGGGCGATTGGACATCTGGGCGCCTACTCGTTCCACGAGACCAAGAACATCACCGCGGGCGAGGGAGGTGCGATGCTGGTCAACGACGAACGATTTGCCGAACGCGCCGAGATCATCCGCGAAAAGGGGACCAACCGCAGCCAGTTTTTTCGCGGCCAGGTGGACAAGTACACCTGGGTAGATATTGGTTCCTCCTACCTGACCGGCGAAGTTATTGCTGCCTTCCTTTGGGCGCAGATGGAAGAAGCCGAAGCCATCACAGAAAAGCGGCTGGCAATCTGGAAGCATTACCACGATGCGCTGGCCCCACTGGAGGCTGCCGGTATGCTGCGACGGCCCATCATTCCCGACGGCTGCCGGCACAATGCGCACATGTACTACATCCGGCTGGAATCGTTGGAGAAGCGCAACGAATTGATTGACCGCCTAAGTGAGCGGGGTGTGAATACGGTGTTTCACTATGTGCCGTTGCACAGTTCTCCTGCGGGACGCAAGTACGGGAAGTGCGGGGGGAGTATGCATGTGACGGATCAGGTAAGTTCCTGTCTGTTGAGATTGCCTCTGTTTGTAGAAATGCACAAGGGAGATGTGGATAAGATCGTGGGCGAGATAGAGAGATGGGTGAGGTAGTTCTTTAATATTGCACCTATGCGTACAGTGTGCGAGTCTGTTAGCAGTAATTACAGTAAAAATTATTTACTCGACAGGGGTAGAAAATTGTCATGTTGAATAAGGTGAACTGATTGTGATCGTTGTATGAATTTATCGAAAGCCATCAATTACTATACTGGGGCTTTTGTGCTCTTCGTATACACGTGCCTGAGCGTGATTTTTACTTGGCCACTCCTTTTGAATTTAAAGACATCATTATTCGGTGATTTTGGTGACACTCGCGGCGGGATATGGTGGACCTGGGCTGACATTCACGGCTTACGTAGCGCTCCTGTCTGTGATCTGTTGTCTGCTCCCTTTGGCATGAACATGGGGTTTTCCCCGAGCCAGCCTGTTTTCGAATCGCTCCTCATTTTCCCGGGGAAATTGATCGGAGAAATCGCTGCGTACAATTTATACGTTTTATTATCATTCCCCTTAACAGCTTTTGTTACCTATCTTTTTCTTAACGCCATCCTTCATAATAAATTGGCATCTTTTACAGGTGGATTAATTTTCGGTTTCAATCCGGGCGCTGTCATGCAGGCAGTCGGAGGACATGCCAGCTTTGCTTTTAACATGTTCATTCCTCTGCTTCTCCTTGCACTTTTCGCTAATCGCTCAAAACGTTCTATCCTTTCAGCTTTTTTTGTTGGGCTCAGTTATGCCTTTGTTACCTTAAATTCTCTCTATTTTGGCTATTTTTCTTTGTTTATTGCTATTCTTTTCATTGCCTTCGATTGCTTAACCTTA
>SDBT01001910.1_pt1 | contig 37400 bp, 56 predicted proteins | sample 2277101 | NCBI WGS metagenome assembly SDBT01 (sample SAMN10404973, study PRJNA504765) | marine sediment metagenome | isolation source: marine sediment core GS10_PC15, 103 cmbsf | place: Arctic Ocean: Southern Knipovich Ridge | collected 2010 | reverse complement strand
GACACCCTGTCAACCCCTAGCCGTAAGGAGATGACAAATTGAGCGACCTTAGCCAGCGCGAATCAGAAGCCCTAACACTAGCTGCTCAGGGTCTCCCTAACAAGGAGATTGCCGAAGCTATGGACATCTCGCCCAACACCGTCAAGCAGCACATGTCCAGCGCTTTTGACAAGATGGGCGTGTCCAACCGTACTGAGGCTGTGGTCAAGGCCCTCACCAGCGGGTCTATAGACGCGCCCACAGCCCAGTAGCCTGTACGGGCTATTGACGACAGTATAAGACAGGTGCTAGTGTCCATACCATGACTGAGCAGCTACAACCCTCTATAGCCGAGCGTACACGCTATCTGACCATCGACCGCAAGGCAGAGGGCGACACTGACGACAAGGGGGACCGCACCATCACCGTCTTTGCCAACGAACACGTTGACAGGGGCGGTCCTGACATAGTCCTCAAAGGGCTGTCCCTCACCAACTACCGGCGCAATCCCATTGTTCTGTTCAACCACATGACGTCCGACCCCATCGCCCGGTCCCTCAAGATCACCAAGGACCAGCCCTCAGATGGCAAGATGCAGGCTACATTCCGTTTTGGCTCGTTCGCCCGAGCTACGGAGATGGAACAGGCGTGGGATGACGGCATAATCCGGGCAGCCTCAATACGGTGGCGCTCCATCAAGACCGAGCGCATAGACGATGAGGAGACCCCCGATTTCTGGACAGGCGCCGGGCTCAGAGATATCAAGTCCGAACTCCTTGAGTGGTCGCTAGTCTCCATCCCCGCTGACCCCGATGCAGTGAGATCAGCAATGGTGGGGCTGCTCATGCCCGAGATAGTCAGGGACACCACAGCAGCTAATCTAGAGGCACGGCTTGGGGAGATAGTGACCGAGCGCCTAGACGAGATCACACAGCGGATACTGATGGTCGGCAGCAACACGCCTGACCCTCTGGAGGACCCACCTGAGCCCCCAGAGCCCGAGCCTGTCCCGGCCATATTTGATGAGCAGGCATTCGGCACCATCGTTGACATGGTTGTCGAGCGCATGAAGGCCGACGACCAGCTAGACCAGATCATCAATCCAGAGCCCGAACCAAAGCCAATACTTACAGACGCCATACGTAGGCTGCGTCTGATACGGGAATCTACCAGCGCCACATTGCAACAGATCGAACAGTACGGAAGGGAGTAAGTCAATGCCCGAGGACACCACCACTGTAGAGCAGGAGCTTGAGCCCGTCGTCAGGGAACTCAGCGAGATCAACGGGTTCATACGGGACAAGTTCGACCCTGAGTCCGGTGAGGTCACCCTAGTCCGCCAAGAGGTGGACCGCGTAGCCGCTGCCATCGTCGAAGTCCAGGGGACCATGCGCGAGATGCGACGTGGCCAGCTTCTACGGGAAACCGAGGAAGGCGCACGCATCTCCCCAATCGACGGCCCCTACACAGGGCTCGACGTCGTGGACTTGGGTATCCTGCGCGGGTTCGCCCACTCACAGCGGCGCGAGTCGTTCGGCCCCGCGTGGATAGAGCGCGTCAACCACGCTCTGGGTCAGGTGGTAGAGGGCGCAACCGGTGAGGCTCTTGACGCCCTGACCGCGTCCTACGACAAGCGGGCGTCTGCGCTGGCTGCCAAGAACACCGGATTCAACCCTGCCATGTACATGCGCAACATCCTCAACAGGGAGGGTGCGCACATCAGGGGTGTACGGGCAGCGATGGACTCGGTTACGGCGGGCTCCGGTGACGAGCTAGTCGCCACCCTCCAGGCACGCGAACTGTGGATGGACGTCAACCTACAGACCCTGGTGGCGTCCAATATTCCCGTGTTCCCGATGCCGTCCAACCCGTTCGACATCCCACGCCAACTGGGCGACGTGAACTTCTACCCCGGCACAGAGAACATCGCCACTACCTCCACGGCTCTGGGCACGGGCAGGACCACCCTGACTGCCTTTGAGATCGTGGGGCAGGTGCCATTCTCCTTCACCCTGGAGGAGGACGCGATCATAGCGATGCTGCCCGAGATCAGGGCAGGGCTGGTGCGCAACATAGCCGAGGTGATGGATGACCTGATCCTCAACGCGGACACGACTGCCGCCAACGGGATCAACAGCGACGGCGTCACCATCACCAAGGGCGACGCAGGCAAGGGTCACTGGCTAATCGGCTACGACGGCCTGATTCACCTGCCGCTGGTGGACAATACGGCGCTCGGCAACGACCACAACGCCGCTGTCTCTGACGACATGTTCAACGAGATCAGGGCCAAGCTGGGCAAGTACGGTGTGCGCCCGTCCCAACTGATGTGGGTGATGGACGTCAATACCTACATCAGGGCACAGTCAATCTCCAACTTCCGCACGATGGACAAGCTCGGGGTAAACGCTACCCTCCTGTCCGGCATGTTGGGAGCGGTCGAGGGCATCCCCGTCATCGTATCAGAGCAGATGAAGCTAGCCGACACGGACGGCAAGGTCACCGACGCGGGCAACGGCACGGACACTGGCAGGCTGCTCATCGTCAACCGTTCGCAGTGGGCTCAGGGCTTCCGGCGTGACATGACCATCGACGTGGACCGCGACACCCAGAAGCGCCAGACCGTCGTGACCGTCAGCTTCCGCCATGCCCTGTCAGAGCGGTCGGGCACTCGGTCCTCGGCAACTCACACCGGGCTCCAGTTCGACGTCACCGGCGTCTAAAGAGACGCCTAAACGAAGGCGACTGCTGGGCGGGGACGAGGGCTACTAGAGCGTCACACCCCCGCCCACAGCCGGAACCATAGAAGGAGAAAAGCCGATGCCTGACCAGACTTCACAAGACCCGGCCAACCCGCTTTCGGAGATCGTACAGGCTCTCCTGCCCGAGTCCCTACCGGCAGGGGTCAAGTTCGCCATCCCGTTCGTGGTGATCGAGGACTTGGTTGCCGACGCTGCCGTCAACAGCGTCCAAAACCCCAGTGACCAGGACTGCCTGGTCGGCTGTATCATCGATGTCGTGACCGTCGACGCCACAGAGACGATGGACGTCGGCGTGGATACGGACGGCACGACCACGGATGACACGCTCTTTGACGCCCTGGACGTCGCCGTTGCGGGTGTCAAGTCCTCGTTCAGTGACGCGGACACTGGCACCAACGGTATCCCCTTCGTCAAGGTAGACAAGAAGGGCGGGACTAACGACTTCCTCGTCTTCACAGCATCTGCCGGGACCGATGTCCTAGCCGGGAAGATCATCTTCATCTTCATCCCCATCGGCGACTAACCGGAGCGGGGGCACGTTCTCTGACGGGGCGGGGGATGAAACTCCTGCCCCGTCTTGGTACAAGCAAGGAGGCCAGACAGGATGACTACAGAAGGCGACACCCGAGTAGTGCGCAACATCGGTCAGTCAGTCCACCGATACGAGGACAAGGCCGCCACTGGCAAGCCGACCTACATAATGCCGGTGGGCAGCGACACCACAGTCCCTACCCACGTAGCAGAGGTGGTCTGCCCTGCTCACCCGGACAAGCTCAGGGATGTCACCGTAGAAGTACGGGGCGTGCCCGAGCCTGAGCCCGAGTCAGAGGAGGACGCAGAGGTGGGTGAGGATGGTGACGGCTCAGAGGACGAGACCGAGCCTGACGACGACGCGCAGCCCGAGCCCCAGCCCCAAGACCGTATGATCCCTGGAGCCGCAGACCATCGCCACAACTACGACGAGCAGGACATCTGCACACACGAGGGTTGCGGGCGCCGTAGGGGTGACCCGGCAAGGCAACGATAGGACCGCGTGCTTGTGTGGTGGTGGATTGGTGATGGTGGATTTTGGAGGTAGACCTTGGCCGCATCTAATAGCCCGACTACGATCACCAGCGAGAAGGTAGTTACCACCGCTGGCACTGCTGTTCCTCTAGTAGCCGCCAGCCAGCGTGTCCGTGCCCTGGTCCTCATTGCCAAGTCAGGCAACCTCGGTAGGGTCTACTGGGGCGGGGCCGACATCGCAGATACTACCAACGACGGCATGGATGCGGGTGACGTCATGCCGGTCACCCCGGAGAACTGGCTGGACCTAGCCGACATCTTCATCGACAGCGACAGTGACGGTGAAGGGTACGACTTCTACGCAGTGAAAGCATGAAACGCGCCGGTATAGACTTTATGAAATCAGGCCGTGTTGACAACCAGGGGTCAGACGGCCTGTTCATACGCGAGTTCAAGGACGGCGCGCTGTCTCTTGGAGGGTTCAAACTCGTCAAAAAGACCTTCTCAGCGACGTCCTCCCTGTTCGACGCTGCCGCCACCACGGACACCGCCGAACTCCTAGCGGCTACTGCTGCCCGCGTGGTGCTGATAGCCAAACTGGTCCTTAGAACACAATTCACGCTCCCTGGAGACCGCACGGGGCTCACTGTCACGCTCGGGGAGGACGGGGGCGACGTAGACGACATCGTGGTAGCAGGGGCTATGAATCTGTCGTCTGACGCGGTAGGCACTGAGTACAAGGCGCGTGGGGCCGTGTGGGATGCTCAGGGGGAGTCTATCGGCATCCTAAACCGCGTCATAGACCTAACCGCTACCCTGAGCGGTGGGGCGACTGGCAACCACGATGACATGTCGGTAGGATCACTTGACGCCTACCTGGTGACTCTGGACTGGTAGGGGGCAGAATGACAACCGCAAATAAGGAAATCAACACCGGCACCGGCAGCGTCGTAGTACGCAAAAGGTCCGGGCTGCTGGTACCCGAGCCCAAGCGCCGCGAACTGGTCCTAGACTCGCACGGCATCCACCTCAAGTCTGCGCGTCTGGAGGTAGGGTCAGACCCGGCTCTCCAGCAGCGCATACTTGCGTTCCTGCGCGACCGTGTACACTCAGGGATACCCAGCGCGTGGTACAAGCTCACCGTGGGGCACGATCTCCAGCTATCCATGCACGCCACCCTGAGCGTGCGCCACTTCCATGCCTCAGAGCGCAGCCCGTTCACGGGCGAACTGGGGTGGCTGGAGAACCTAGGCATCCTCTCACACAAGAAGGTTACCACAGCCTTCCGCGACCTTATGGTAGACAACCTGGTCAGCGATACCACAGCATGGGGTGACTTCAAGTTCCAGAGTCCAGGCACTAGCAACCAGGCCGAGTCCAATGCCGATACTGCGTTAATTGCAGTAGCGGGGCCAGAGGCCACCGGTACCCAGCTAGAGGGCGCTACCTCTGACATCTACAAATCCGTTGCTACCGTCACCGCTGACGCCTCTGAGACGTGGGAGGAACACCAGATCAGGAACGTCACCGGGGCGACAGGTGGTACCATGATGGACCGCTCACTAGCAACCGTCGTCGTCGTCAACTTGGATACCGTCGAGTACACGTACCAGCTAACCGTCACAGCAGAGGCGTAAGATGACATCACGTCAGGACAACACCCACGACGGAGAGGGCCAACGCTTGGTCAAGGTTGAGAGGGCCAAGCATCCCAACGCTGTCCGCCCCAACGACCAGCGCCCCTACTGGGTCACGTATAGAGGCAGGCCCAGAACCATGCACACTATCGAGGGGCCGTGTGTGCCCGACGATGACGACAACGTGAGCTTTGGGCGGGGCTACGACGTCATAACAGGGCAGGGATTCCAGCCCTGCGTTGTCTGTGAGCCCACCCCGGCAGACGCCGTACAGGCAGGGTAGAGCTACCACACGATGGCCGCCGAAGCTGAGTTTCATCCGAAGCTAGTAGTTACCATAAGGTCCAACTCGGCAGGGACCGTGCAGGAGCTACGGCGTATTCTGAGGCAGAAGCTACACGCTCAGGTATTGGAAGCTATGGAGCTAAAGGTACGAGAAATCGTAGACGCTGACCCTGACTTGGAGGGTGTTGACGTCTACTACAAGCCGGTAGAGCGGGGTGACTCCATACGTCGCCCCTACGATGACCCGGTAGCAGTGCGTCGATGATCTGCACCGACCATACTACTGGCCCCTGCCCTCGATCGTGTAGGCGTAGACAGAAGCGGGCACAGGCTAGAATGAAGCCAGACACTAACCTACTCAAAGAGTTTCCGCAGATACCGGCACTCATGCGGCTGGCTCGACAGACTGGCGGCTTTGTGGAATATGGCAGCAGTAGGTAAGTTCTCAGGCGTACAGACGTCGGACCAGACGACGGCTAGCACCACCTACGGCGCTGCCAATACTGTGAGTGCAGGCGCGCTTGCCAACGCTACGTACATAACGCTGGTCTTTGCCCAGTACAACGGCGGCACCACCACGACTGACGCCGTAAAGCTGCGAATGGTACGAGGTTCCACACCTACGCTGATGGTCGGCTCAGAGCATATCCTAGAGAGCCGTAACATCGGTCAATACTATAGCTACATGAAGAAGTTTACAGCGGGTGGCTCTAACGAAGACGTTATCCTCCAGTTCGCCCGCCTCGACGGTTCCGACACCATGACCTGCTACACGTCCGTCATCATCGGCATCAGGACGGACGTAGACCTTACTGAGGGCAAGGATTTTGCCTACGGGGAGCAGGACAACACTGGTACCCCGGCTGAGATCACGACGTCTTGGGGCTCTTTCGCTACCTCTGGCGCATTCACCCCGGACAACGCAGGTGACAAGTGGCTGGCCTGCTGCTTCGGTCAAATGGAAATCAACTCAGCTTCCCGGTCTATTGAGATGCGCATGGACCGCGACAGCGAGACCGAGACCCTGCCCGTCTGTGAGATGGAGGGCGAGACCGCTGGTGAGGATGTTCACTGCCACGCTATCTATCGCCCGTTCACCCTAACAGCAGCCGCCCACACCTTCACGACGCAATTTCAGCGTGAGGTGAGCGCAAACAATGACCACCTATTCTCTAGCGTAGTAGTCTTCCGAATGTCCCTCATGGAGGATAGCGGCCTTGCATACGCGGCTGGGCCACTCAGCCTTGGAGCCGACGACACCTTTGAGGAGTTGGTAGCCACCAGCCCGTTCACGCCCCAGACAGAGGGGCCATTCGTCATAGTCTCTTTTGCCGTCTTTGACGACAACGGCGGTGACGGTAACATATTCCTCAAGCCCACAGTAGACGGCACAGTCACGCCTGCCGCCGTGGACAGCAACGGACTGGGCAACGCCTATGATGCGGGCGACATGCTGCCTGCCTCTGTGTTGTCTCTGGAGACCCTGACAGCTAGCGAGAAGGACATCGACCTACTGGGCAAGGTTGACACCGGGTCGAGCAGCGCTACACCCGAAACTATGATGTTGGCGTTCTTCTCACTGGAGTTAGCATCTGCTGGCCCCACTGCTACCCGCTCAGTTGCCGGTGTATTGCCTGCGTTCTCGGGTACCATAGCTAAACGTCTTGACGCGCTCCGGGCTGTTGCTGGGGTGCTTCCTGCCTTTGCTGGGGCCATTGCTAAGAGGCTGGACGCATTACGAGCAATCGCCGGTACCCTACCTGCTCTGTCCGGCGCTCTTGCCAAGAGATTGGACGCCCTACGTGCTGTGTCCGGCGTGTTGCCTGCGCTGTCCGGCGCCCTGACTGGTAAGCTCCAAGCTCTCCGGGCCGTTGCTGGCACACTGCCCGCGTTCTCTGGTACTATCGCTGCCCTCAAGGTGGTGCAGGTAGCCCTTGCTGGTGTACTCCCTGCGTTCTCAGGTACTGTAGCCCGCCGACTTGATGCTCTCCGTGCTGTATCCGGTACCCTCCCTGCGTTCTCAGGGTCAATAGCCCGTGTGCTTAGTACGACCAGGGCGGTAGCCGGTGTACTGCCTGCGTTCTCAGGGGCCTTAACCAGGAGACTAGACGCCCTGCGCGCTGTCTCTGGTGTATTGCCTGCGTTCTCGGGAACCATAGCGACAGCTATACAGGTTGTGTTTACCGCGTTCCCGCTTACCGTGCTGCTGACCCTAGCAAACAAGCGCTCTAAGGTATCGCTAATAGGCAGCACTGCGTCCTCAGTTGCGCTGACTACAGACGCCCCAAGCACTGTCTTGCTGAATAGAGACTGACGATGGCAGAGCAGATATTTGAAATAGTGCGCGGTGACCGCTCCCCGTCTCTGCGTATGAACCTCCAAGACGGGGCGGGCAACAACGTCAGCATAGTTGGGCAGACGGCTACCGTCATATCACTGCGCAACCTCAAGACTAGGGGCGTCGTCATCACTGACCAGGCAGTAACCGTCAACACAGAGTCCAGCGGTGACGTCCAGTACGACTGGGCGGCAGGGGATACAGATATCGGCGGTGACTACATTACACAGGTTAAGGTCACCATTGCGGGCAAGGACCGCACCTTCCCGGTTAGGTCGCACAGGCTGATAGTGCGGATCGTGGATGCACTGACATGAGCTTGAACAGCGCACACCCGAACCTGTACGTATCGCTCACAGACTTTAAGCTAGCCGTCAACATGCCTACTGACGACGACGACGTACGGCTACTGAGCTTGCTTGAGTCTGTGTCTCGGGTGATCGACCAGTACACGCGCCGACACTTCTACGCTGTCACACAGACTCGCACGTTCAACGGCCCTGGTGGCTCTGTACTGTTCGTTCCTGATCTCGTCTCCGTCACAACGCTCAAGACCGACGACAACATAGATCGCGTATTTGAGACCACATGGGCCACAACCGACTACCTGCTCTACCCGCTCGACGCAGCCCCTACAGACGAGGTAGCCCCTCAGTCAGGGCCGTACACCAAGATAGAGGTTGACGTTGAGGCTGGTACTCAGGGGTCATGGCCCAAGGGCAGGAAGCTCATAGAGATTACCGGTGTCTGGGGATACTGGGAACACCTTAGAGCCATATCAATAACCGGTAACCGATCCGGCAACACTATGGCCCTAGTCGGTACCACTGGTGAGCTTCACGTAGGCCACACAGCAAAGCTAGGCACAGGCGGCCTCCTGTGGGTCAGAGGGATCGAGGGGGGCACCGCAGCAAGCATCACCGCCGATGTCAACGGCACTACGCTCACAGGGTCAGGGGCGCAGGCTCTTGAGGTTGCCCAGTACCCGCGTCCTGTGGTAGAGGCCACACTGATAGAGGCCGCCAAGCTGTGGAAGCGCAGGGACTCGTCGTTCTCGTCGATAATCGGCATGTCGGACGTGGGCTCTATCGAGATCATACGCGGGTTCGACGCGCAGACCAAGATGATGTTATCCCCGTTCGTGAAGCACGTAGTATGATATTTGCTGCTGTCGTCCTAGGGCTGATAGTTGCGGGCCTAGTCGCGGAAACCGTGCTGGGGCGAATGCTCGACTTCAAGAATATCGAAGATCGTAAGCTATGACCACACGTATCACCTTCACGCTCAAGAACGATAAGGCGCTCCTCAAGAAGATGGACCCGCGCACGTACGGCCCTATCATCAGGCGGGGGATGCTCCGGTCTGGTGCTGTGGTTCAACGTGAGAGCGCCATCAGGGCCAAGCGTGACACTGGGCTACTCTCACGCTCAATCGGAGTAGAGGCACAGGACCGCTCCCCGTTCCCGCTGTGGGTCAAGATAGGTACCAGGCTGTTCTATGCCCCGTTCCAAGAGTTCGGTACGGGGTTGTTCGGGCCTAAGCGCCGACGCATCCGACCTACCAAGAAGCGCGCCCTGTCGTTCCTCGTTGGTAATGTCAGGGTGACCGTCTCGTCCATCAAGGGGATGAAGGCCAGTCCTTTCCTGATTCCAGGGCTGGAGGCGTCGAGGGGAGGCATCGCCCGAGAGTGGAAGGCTGTCAGCCGCAACCTAAAGCAAATGTGGAGACGGAGGGGCGGCTGATGGCCAACGAGATCACAGACGCTATAGACGGGCTTGCTGCCCTGCTGGCCACTATACCAGGGCTGGTAGTGCATAAGTACCCACCTGACGGCATCAATGCCCAGATCAACGCGGTCATACGTCTCACCGCCCGTGGCACACAAGAGGAGATGACGCTTGCCGGGTCCTCGTTTCGCGGGCGTCTCACAGCCACCCTGTTTGTCGGGCCTAGCCTCAAGGAGACCGAAGCGTGGAGAGAGCTTGTCAAGTACGCCGAACCGCTGGGGGAGTATTCGCTTGAGGCCGCTACTGACGCTGACCCCACATGGGGCGGCAAGGTAGACGGCGGCAAGCTAGTCCTGGTGGACAACTTCACCAATCGTGAGGAGTTCGGGGGCAGGTACCCCTCTGCTGATTTCAGCTTTGAGTTTATGAAACAGGTGTTAACATGAAGCGCACGGTGACCATCCCTGACCGTATGCAGCAGTTGGCCATCCTCCACGGGCGTAGTGTTGAGGAGGAGCTAGAGGACGCTATCGACTCCCACGTCAGCAGGCATGGGTCAGCCTCTCTGCCTGCCCTGCCCGATCTCGTAGATGAGCCGCCCCCTACTGACCCGGAGGAACTCTAGAAATGTCCTTCTTTGACTCTAGCGTATCCAAGCTCTACGTTGCTGAGTACGACGTCACCCCCTTTACGACAGAGATTTCCCTACCCACTGGTAGGCCCGTTCGCTCTGTCACGACTCTAGCCGACGCTGGGGAGATGTCGATACCCGGCACTCACAACTCACAGGGGTCGTGGTCAGGGCTGCACGATGTCCACGCTTCCAACGACAACTGGGATAAGATCATCAGTGAGGTTAAGGCCGCTGCTGCCCCTGGTGACCCGCTCTCCTACTGGCCCAAGGGTACGGCGTTGGGGGTACAGGGGGAGGTAGCCGCTATACAGATTCCAGACGAGTCAAGGCGTACCAGTGTAGGCAACGTCGTTGAGGCCAGCGCTGTATTGCAGGTGGACGGCAAGGTATACAGGGCAAAGGCTCTAACTAAGCAGACGGTGTCAGCCACCACCCTTGGAACCAGCATAGACGGGCTTGCTGCCACGACCGACGGGGCCGCGTTCATCTATCACGTCGAGGCGATCACTGGCCAGTGGCAGATTGATCTTGAGGACTCAGCCGATGACGCAGCATTCGCAACTGTGTCCGGTATGGCTAGTGGCAGCATCACAGTGAGAGAGTCGAAGCTGATAGTCAGCGCAGCCGGTACTACTCTCAGAAGGTACGTGCGGCTGTCGTTGACAGAGGATGTAGCGGGGTCCATTACAATCATAGCGGGATTTGTTCGGAATCTAACCACAAGCTAGGGAGGGTATAAGCAAATGGCCTTTAACGATAGCAAACTATCGGTGTTCCTTCTGGACGACACGGCTGCCGCCCAGAAGGACCTGTCGGCCTTCATCACCGACATCGACGGACTACCAGGCCCGCGCAACCTCAACGAAGTCACAGCGCTTGGTGACTCCGGGTCCAAGTGGATACCAGGGCTGGAGAACGTGACTATCACGATCTCCGGCATCTACGACGACACGGCCGTCTCGGGGCCTGATGCCGTACTGGGTCCACTGCGCACCCATACAGCCGCCGTGGACTTTGAGTACGGTCCAGAGGGTAACGTGTCCGGTGACACCAAGTACAGCGGTACGTGCTGGGTGACGGACTTCACCATCCGCTCATCAGTGGGCAACCGTGTAGAGTTCAGCGCAACCCTACAGGTGGAGGGCGTAACCGCGCGGGGCACGTTCGCATAACAGCAACCTTAGTCTAGCCAGACAGAAGGAGACAACCCCATGTCAGATACCAGGCGTGTAGAGTTGGATGAGGGCGGGTGGTGGGAGCTTACCACCCGTCCCTCATTCAAGCAGGCACTAGCAATCCGAAAGTTCGCGGAGTCAGGGGAGATCAAGGAGGAGGACATTGCCGAAGTTCTCCACCTGCTGACTGCGGGCTGGAGCTTCGACGAGGATGTCAGCCTTGAGTCCGTCTCTAATCGTCGGCTCGATCACGTATTCCAGATGCTTGAGGTGTTTGCCGAGGACGTGGCGCCTTTTTTAGAGTCGCTTGCCCCACGCATGAACCGGATCAAGTCGAAAGCTCAGTCGGGCGGTGCCAGCTCCACGAAGCCGAAATCATCTTTGAAGCCCTCTCCAAAGGTAGGGTCGCGCCGGGCTACAGCATCGTCGAAATCCTAGAGGCTACGGGGTGGTCATGGGCCGAACTCATGGACACCCCGGCCGACATCGTGGACAGGTGGGTGCTGTACAAGACGGTCAAACAACACAAAGAGGCGGGGCAACATAAGAAGGGCGGTGCGGGACCGCTGAATCTACCCTGCTCATGGGAACAAGCACAGGAAGCAGCAGCAGAAGATGGCTGATAACAAGCTAGAGACAGAACTAACTCTCAAAGACTCATTCTCGCCGAAGATGAAGCGGGCAACGTCTGGCTTACAGCGATTCCAGAAGTCGGCTAAGTCCGCGTCAATCGCGCTCGGGATCGGTGCTGCGTCCTTGACTGCCGTGCTTACGTTTGCCTTCCGTGCGGGTGACCGCATGACCAACGCTATGGCATCCGTCCAGACTGCCGTTGAGAACGTAGGGGCGAATTTCAACACAGCCCGCCCGGAAATCCTCGGCCTGGTCTCCGATCTAGAGAAGCTAACCGGCGTCATGGATACCGAAATCTTGGAGAGCTTCGACGACGCTGTACGCCAGACCGGGGATTTCAGACGGGCCATGTCCCTGCTGCCCTTGATCCTTGACCGTGCCGCTGACCCCCTTGTGTCGATGGGTCAGGCTACCCGCAACATCGTCAACGCCGTCGAGCAGGCGCGGGGTGAGTTGGTCGAAATCTTCCCTGAGCTTAGAGACGTGGGGTCAGCAGCCGCACGGGCCGCACTCCTGGTGGACAGATTCGGTGGGGCAGCAGAGGCCGTCAAGTCTCCCCTGTCGAACTTCACAAACCTGCTCAACGACCTACTCATAGCGCTCGGCATCGACAAGAACATACAGGCCATCTCTGACGCTATCGGTGATCTGTCCATCAATGCCGAAGACGCAGAGGGTAATCTGACCCCGCTCGGTAAGGCGCTGGAGACTCTAGGGGATGTCCTCACCATCGCGCTCCCTACGGTGCTGCTGTTCGGCATAGCTGCTGGGCTGGTAGCGATCATCGGGGCGATGTCTCTACTGACTGCTGTAATCGCTCTGCTTGTCGTCGCCCTAGCGGCAGGGGGTATACTCATCTTTGTATTCCGTGAGCAGATACTACGTGCGTTCACGGACATCTTGGACGGCGTGAAGTCAAAAGGGGCACTAATTGCCACTGCTATACTCGCTGCGTTCCTCCCCCTCATTGCTGTGGTCGCTATCGTTATACTGTTCCGCAAACAGATATTTGGAATCCTGCTGACGATTCGGGACTTCTTCCAAAACATCGGCGGGGCGATACGGGATCACTTCGTCGGTGTATGGGAGGAATTGAGGGATGACGTGCTGTCTATCTGGGTAGGTCTGGTACGTGCGTGGGAGGTAGTCGCTCGATTCTTCAAGGCTGTCTGGGAACGAGTATCGGGGGCGTTCTCCTCTGCGTGGACTAACACATGGAACGGCCTTAAAACCGCATTCAAGAGAGTCACTGACTTCTTCAAGAACAACTGGGAACGCTCACTGAACACGATAGCCGGTGTAGGCCGACGCATTTGGAGGAGCATACGGGATTTCGCTGTCACCATCTGGGATGGCATGAAGGCTACCTTCAACACCTTTGTCAACGCTGTAATAGACGGCATCAACGTCATCATCAGGGCGCTCAATCGTATCAGCTTTACCCTACCTGACTGGGTTCCTGGTATCGGTGGTCGTGGGTTCTCCATCAACATAGAGGAGGTGCCCCACCTCAAGCACGGGGGCATTGCACGGCGCCCTACTCTCGCTGTGATCGGGGAGGAAGGCCCGGAAGCCGTGATCCCCCTGGGCCGTGGTGGTGGTGGTCTCGGCATGGGTGGCGACATAACCGTTGAGTTCAGAGGGGGGCCGCTTGTCCTCACTGACGACTTTGCAGTACGCAGGTTTATCCAAGCCCTGATGCCCGAGATCAGGAACGCTCTACGCAGTCAGGCCGCATTCTAGCTGATGGCAAAACCACACATCACATGCCGGGTAGACTGGAATGCCGACGGTGACTTCGGAGACGCCAACGAAGACATCACAGCAGACCTAATTGAGGCTGCGTTCGATCACTTCCGCGATCTGTCATCCGGGTATATGAACGGGCTGACAGGCGGGCTCACCCTCAAGAACGACGACCACAAGTACAGCCCTCCCAAGGGCACCATCACCGGGCTTAAGGCAGGCCGTGACGTATGGTTTGAAGCCTGGTACCCGTATGATGATTTCGTAGGCTCCGGCGGCACCGCCCTGGAGAGCCACAGCCTAGACGAAGACTCTGACTGGACGTGGGTAAAGGCCGGGGGCGCAGAGATGGAGCTTGACGGCGGCTCCGCTGTCCATACGTTTGACGAGGTGGGGACGTATGAGTACACCCTTGAATTCAACGATACGGACGTAGTGCTGGGATGCTCCGTCACTAGGGGTACCGATACAACAGAGAAGCCACGTATCCTGTTGCGCTTTGTGGATGTCAACAACTACGCATACGTTGAGATCGACAGCGTCGCTGGCGTGATCCTACGCAAGGTTATAGCCTCAGTTGACACACTTGTAGCGACGGGGGCTACCGTCACCGCTTGGGCGAACAGCACGCGCAAGTTCGTCCAGGTGGCCATCCACGGCACCAACTTCCGGGTCCTCGTTGACAACATTGAGGAGATCAACACCACCTTAGATGACGCAGCAATCAACGGCGGGACGCGGCATGGCGTGGGTGCCTCAGATCACAACGACGCCAACATCAACGAGTTCGGCGGGTACCGCTCGATCCGCACCAAGCTCAAGAAGATAAAGCCAAGCCCCGCAAAGGCTGGACCGCAGACGTGCTACCTGGAGCTTGTAGACGAGTTCGACCAGTTCGGGCTAACTGTGGTCAAGTATTGGAATGGTGAGGCCCATGATGGTACATTTGCGGCCTCCATCACCAACGACCTTGCGGCTATCCTGTTTAGTGCTGACTGGGATACCGGCACTGTACGTCGCCACTTCGACGGTGGGGCAGTCCTACGTAACGACGACCCCGCCGGACTCAAGGCTCTGGACGCCCCGCTGCTTGAGATTCTACAGCGCTGGCAGGACGAGGAAGCCGACCACGCGCTCTTTTACTTCAACGGAGACGCATACCTGGTGATAGAGGAGCGCGTACACCGGGGCTCTGCTCCTCATACCGCTCACCGGGTCATCCTCAAGGACACGGCAGCCGCGATCACAGACGCGGTTATGAAGGAGCTACAGTACGACGAGGGGCTAGACGAGGTAGAGAACGAGATAGTCTACCGGTTCACCCGGTCCGTCGAAAGCTCTGACCCCGTCGAAATCTACAAAAACGAGCAGGCAGAGGACACGGCTGTTGCTATCCAATTCGACGCTGATGAGACCAGGGAGATAATTACCGAGGTAGTTGACCATGACGCTATAGCTGCCTTCGCTGACCCCCTGGTAGAGAACACCGACTATGACGGCAACAGCCTAGCCAACGGCACTGGCTCTGACCAGTCCTCCACCATGACCGTCACCGTCGAGGGCTCTAACAAGTTCGGGGGCAAGTTCCGGCGTATCAAGATCATCTGGGGTGGTACAGCAGGGTTCCTCACCAAGCTCAGACACCGGGGCTCGGGCATGACACTACAGGACCCTACTGAGGCCATAGTATCGGATGCTACCAGCCAGACCGACTACGGGGCCAGACGCAAGGAGATAGACTGCATCTTCATAGACAGGTTTGAAGCCGCAGATGACGCTGCTGTGTTCCGGCTGGCCCAGAGGAAGGACCCCAAGGCCCAGATCATCGTCACGCTGGTGGGCTACAACAAAGGCACGATGCACCACATGGTACAGCGTCGGGTCTCTGACCGTATCCGTATCGACTACTCAGACATGGGGATCAGCAACGATGACTTCTACCTGGAGGGTGAGTCTTGGATATTCATCCCAGGTGGGGATGTCACCAGGATTCTACAGATGAGGGCAGTGTGAGGGCAGATGTGATGGGAAACCTGAGACAGCAATTCTACGAGTTCAAGGCACACGTTGAGACGGAGTTAACTGCTATCAAGGTAGACATGAAGTGGCACCGGCTCATCTTGCTAGGAATCCTCGGTGCCGTGCTTGCTGGGGTGGTTAAGCTGTGGGGGGCGGGCTAAGTAGTCCCATATTGATGGCTTCGTTCCTGTCCACTGGGTCGAAGTCCGCGCAGCCGCACTCATCTACTTCGATATCAACGCGTCCTTGGTAGTAACCTGTCGGCTCTTTGCACGCCTCCACGCCCCACTCCTGCATTAGCCTAGGGTCGAACGTGATCTCGTGGTCGTGGCCGCACCTAAGACAGCCTGCTCTAGAATGCGCCATCACCCATAGCCTCCCCTGTCCCGTCTAGCTCGTACCCGCGTCTCTTGATAGCCTCATCATGCTTCCTGTTGTTGCGGTGGGTGTACTGGGCCACCCCGTTGGTAGCCACCATCTGCCCACACTCGCACTCCACCTTGGGAAACTGTCTACGCTTCCTGCTCGGGTCCTTGACTGTATCCCCGTCAGCGTCTAGGTGGCTGCTCTCCTCCCAACGCCGGTGAGTGGACACCCATCCCTGTATCTCGTCACGTAACGACTCGTAGGCCGCTATGCACTTGGCTAAGTCCTCGTAGTCGTCAGCGCTAACAGCGGCCTCCACTCGTACTGTGAGATCAGAGAGGCTGTCCTTGAGCGCGGGGGTGAGGTGCTTGTCAGTGCCGTATGTTCTGTACAGGGAGTCCAGTAGGTCTTGAGGCTCACCCGAGCGGTCGAATGCAGCCATGCCGTCCCTGAGCTTCCAATAGGTGTTTTGGCGGGACCACTCGCGCTGGACATCGGACACACCAGCTAGCCGGTTGTTCTGGTCGGTGAATTCGGAGATATCAACCGTGGTCATGCTAGTCCTTCCTCTCTGCCTGCCCGCGCAGTACACCAGCCACATTGGAGAGGATACAAAGCACGGTGAACGAGTGCCCCTGCTCCGTGATGCTGGCTAGGTACTCTACTTCCTTGGTGTCCAGGCACATGGGCTGGGGGGCTCTCTTCTTGTCCCACTCAACTACGAGCCACATTTTAGGCCGCCCTGTACAGCAGGTCTACTACCAAGCCGACCATTGCCGAACGCTCCTGACGAGTGCGCAGGGTCCTCATCTCCGCAAGGATAGGCTCCAGCCTAGACGCTAGTGATGCCGCCCCTGTGGCCTCGTCACCCTCCTTCTTAGCGCGTCGGGCCATTTGCAGCATCACCACAGCGCGCTCGTCCTCGGTTAGCCATGACGCTAGCTCCTCTGTCTCGGTCTGGTCTACATACTTGGGTGCGTGTTCGCCGTGGATGTAGACGCCCTTGTCTGAGTAGGTAAGGACGTACCTACTGCCTACCTTGGCATGGGAGACAGGGTTGCGCTTGTACCACAGGTCGCCGCGCTGGCTGTCCTTCCACTCGTAGACAATACGGTCTCTGCCGTCTAGCCTACGTCCTGAGTAGGTTCTGATGCTAGTCTCCATGCTGCCTTCTCCTTCTGTGCCTTCCTCTAAAGCTACCGTGCCCGATGTCGAGGTGATCCTGTCCTCGACACCCAGCAGCAGGGCTTTAGTCCTGCGGTGTCATGTTGCACCTCCTGGTGCTGGGTGGCTCTAGCTGGCGAGCCTTGCCAGCACCCGTACTGAGAAGTCGGCCCCGTCGAATTCCACATCCCTTACCGCGTCGGGGGTCTCGTTGCTGCGGTCTAGCACGTCCTCTATGATCCCTACCACCTCGTCGAGGTTGCCCGCTGCCCCCTCAAGTCTGCTGTTGTCCGCGAACCTGACCGTGAACTCCTTTAGCTGCTGCATCTGCCTTCTCCTTTGCGCTTCCTCTAGGTCTACCGATCTAGCCGAGGTGTCTCGGCTAGGGCAGCGGCTTAGACTGCGGAGATGGATTCCGGGAGTAGCCGGACGGTCCGCCCGGACTTGTCCATCTTGACGCTGTAGTATGTCCGGCCCGCCTTGACGACGGTTCCGAACCTGTCGCCCATCATCCAGAGGTCTAGGGCTGGATGTAGCTCTACCCTCTTGCCAACGTTCTCCATGTTCAACATGGCTCTCCCTCTCCCCTTTGTCCTTCCTTCTTACTGCCCTACGCACGTAGTCTAGCACAGTTGTGGACACGCTGTCAACCCCCCTGGTACCCAATCCAGCCAAATCCCCCGGCTTGACACCCTGTCTACACCTATGCTACGATGCCCTACATGACCGCTCCACGCATGACCACATATAAGCTCGACATCGACAGCATCAACCGCCGCGAGATCGTCAGGCGTCTTCTAGCCCTCGACGGCACTGCGGCTGACCCTGCCCACATAGGTAGGATTTTCAGCCCCAATCACTCCCACCGACCGTCTCTAGGGCTGGCTCGGAAGATAGCGCACGTACTGGATGTCACCACTGACGACCTGTGCGACTTCCTCGACCAACTCAAAGCAGCCTGACACCGTGGAGAAGGTACCAGGCTGGTCCCCGTTACCACTCTATGACGTACGCAAGCAGCCGCACTGTCCGCTGTGTGGGAGGTGGATGCACTGGAGTGACCGGAATCGTCGCTGGCAGTGCGTATCGTGGAATTGACTCCACCCCCTTGACAGGGAGTCAACCCCTGTGCTATGATCCGTCGCGGTTAGGTTCGGATACAAGTTTAGCGCCAGACAAGGAGAGGAAGAATGACCACAGCGACAGCCCCCACCAAGGGAGACCTAGAGAAGGCAGAGGCCACGCTTAAGCGTATGCAGGACTCCAAGGCTGATGTCCGTGCAGTCAGGCTCCAGGAGTCCAAGATACGGACGATGCAGACCGCGCTAGGGGTGGTTGCCGACACAGCAGCCACAGCCAAGGCCAACGCCAGGGGTGCCAACAACAGCGCCGGTAAGAGGGCGAAGGCTGAGAAGAAGGCTGCCACTACCACCAAGCCCAAGCCCAAGCCTAGAGCTAAGGCCGCACCGAAGGCTGCACCCGTGGTAGAGGCACCGAAGCCCAAGCCCGCACCGAAGCCCACCAAGGTCAGAGCCAGCGGCAAGCCTAAGCCTGTACCCAAGGCTGCCAAGAAGCCTGCTAAGAAGGCCGCTGCTACTGCCACTACCCGAGCCCCACGCGGCACCCCCAAGGAGACAGTGGAGTGTTGGGACGGCTGCGGCGCTATGGCTGCTCCAGGCAGGCGGTTCGTCATCGGTCACGACGCCAAGCTCAAGTCGATGATCTTGAAGCTAGAGAAGGGCACCATCAAGAAGAAGGACCTACCCGCCCGAGTACAGAAGCTCATCAAGCAGGGCGTATTCCGGGCCTGCTCACGGTGCGGTATGCCGCTAATGATCCCTGGTGCCACCATAGGGCCGATATGCGCGGCTGGTGGTCAGGCAGTGGTGAACGCCAAGGCGGCAGCCAGCAAGGAGAAGAAGGACAAGCCGAAGGCCGGGGTCAATGCTAAGGACGTCTCCACCATCAATGTAGCCAGAGTAGCCAAGGCCAAGCCTGCCCCCAAGACCAGGAGCAACGCAACAAGGAACAAAGGCAGCAAAGGCAAGAGCTAGGAGACCCGTCAGAGAGGGTGATCCCAACCACCGGGGTCGCCCTCTCCTGCTGTCTAGCACTATAGCACTAGCGCACACTAGCACAGTACACATAGCACACAAGCACTAGAGACATAGAGCACAATAGCACAGGGGGGTGTGTATGGAGGGTATAGTATAGGCCCTGGATCGCCCGCCTGACTCCAGCTACCCCACCAAGCTAGCAGCAGGCTAGGGGGTTGACAGGCAGGCAATGGGTGTGCTAGGGTACTAGGTCCGGGGGGCTGCCGCCGATACACACCGGGGTAGGAGCTAGCCGCACGCCAGCCAGCTACCGTGTGGGGCCACACACCGGCAGCCCCACGTCAACATATCGTCAACATATCGAGGAAGGGGCAACAACCGATTTGGTACAGGACATCAACCCAGCCGACTTCCGCGTACCGGCATCCGACACACAAGGCCACTCAGAACGCTACTGGGCTAGAGTACAGCCCATGATGGCACGTCAGGTATCAGTAGTCCTCCAGAGCAGGATGTTCCCATACCGCAGTCAGGGGGACATCTGGAGGCACGCCCTGCACCGTCACCTCAAGTGGCTGGAGACCTTAGCCCCCCTGCCCTCGATAATGAAGCAGGTTGACGCCATGCTGGAGGTGCTACGAGAGGATGAGTTTGGTGCCGACTTCCAAGATGTTCTAAGCAAGCTCAACGGTCAGGTCAACCAGCACATAGGCAAGGGGCGATTCGTACAGGCTCGGGAACTCATAGCCAAGGTCAGGGCTAGGGTAGACGAGATGCCGGATGACTCCCACTGGAAAGCGGTGTACCTGGAGGAGATAGAGGAGAGGTTTGGGGCCTACCTAGCTGGTGCCCGAGCGCAGATAACATGAACACCCTTGAGAAAATAGACAAGGTGCAACGGCTGCTTAGTGTGGCCGGATGCAACTACGCAGGCAACGACAGTCGTGATGTGTACACGTTTGCCTGTGGGCTGGCTGTGGCAGGTGAGCTTATAGAGTCGTCTAGCGTGGACTCAGCAGAGTGGAGTGCGGCCCGCACTGCACATCAGGCCCACCACGATCTAGGGCACCAGCCACATGGCGATGAGTGGGCAATGGAAATCATAGAACAGGGTACAACGGGCGCCCTCAACGGGCACTACAGAGTAGCGACGTATGCGGGGTGCTGCCCGTGACCACCACCCTGCTCCCCCCACCGTCATCCCTAGCCGACCTGCCCAAGTTCTCGTCTTGGTACAGGGGACAGGCTGAACTATTCTCCTACGTGATGACGTGGCTGTCTGATCCTACCCAGCGCTTCCTAGCAGTCAACGCGCCTACAGGCTCGGGCAAGTCCCTGACAGAGATGCTTGCTGCCCGGCTCTCGGGTAAGCGCACGGTAGTCCTCACCGCCACCAAGGGGCTACAGACCCAGTTACTGCGTGACTTCGGGCACATGGCTAAGGACATACGCGGGCAGAACAACTACGACTGCCACTATGATCCTGACGACATCCGTGGTGTCGAAGACGGCCCTTGCCATGTAGGGATACCGTGTAAGCTCAGAGACAACGGATGTACGTACTACGACGCGCTCAAGCTGTTCACACATAACGACATCGGTACTACCAACTACGCCTACTACTTGGCACAGACTACATTTTCCGACGGGCTAGGCCCGCGTGATCTCCTGGTATGTGATGAGGCTCACCTAGCCCTCAACGCGCTGGAGTCGTTCAAGACCCACCGCTTTGGTCGTGACGAGCTAGAGCAGTGCGGTGCTGATTTCCCTTCTGGTTTTGACGAGTGGCCCCAGTGGCAGATGTGGGCTTCAAGGTCAGCCTCTTTGTGTGCTACCCGAGCAGAGGAGCTACACGACATCGCCCAGACCGAGGGCAGAGCAGCACAGAGGGCCTACAAGCGTGCCAAGAGCCTGACCAAGCGCCTGGAGGACTTGGCTACTGCTGGCTCTGACTGGGTATGGGAGCAGCATAGGTCGTCAAGCTGGCAGTTTACTCCAGTGTGGCCGGGTGTGTTCGCGGGGCAGCTATTCCGTAACACACCCAAGGTGCTGCTACTGTCGGCCTCCATCACCCCCAAGGTGTGCCAGCTTCTTGGTCTACCGGTTGCCCCTGTGGAGTTCCCTAGTACATTCCCGGCAGCCAGCACGCCAGTCCAGCACGTCAGGACAGCGCGCCTCAACCACAGGACCACCCCTGATGAGTGGATGCTGTGGGTGAACCGTATAGACCAGATCATTAGCAGGCGGCAGGACCGCAAGGGTATCATCTACCCGGTCTCCTACAACCGCCGCAATATGCTAATGGAAAACAGCCGACACCGGGCCATAATGATGACACACGGAAGGGAGGACATCAATGAGGGTATAGCAGCGTTCAAACGTGCCCCACCACCAGCAGTATTGGTATCGCCCTCGATCACGGCAGGCTGGGATTTCCCGTACGGTGAGTGTGAATACATCGTCATAGGGAAAATCCCATACCCTGACACACGGTCCCTAGTGACGAAAGCCCGCTCCGATACAGACAAGGAGTGGGGTTCGTTCATTGCAATGGAAACCCTAGTCCAGACAGCAGGCAGGGGGACACGCGCAGAGGATGACCAGTGTGAGGTGCTGATCCTAGACGACAACTGGGGTTGGTTCTGGCCACGCAATCGTAAGTTCGCACCTAGTTGGTTTCATAACAGGGTAAGGCGGTCCAGGGAGACATTACCAGAGCCGCTACCCAAGCTCGAAAGGAGAGCATAGCCTTGGTAACGCAACAGATAGCATCCATCAACCCGGAGACCATGCCAGCAGGGGGAGGAGCCCCCACAGGTAACCTGCTAGTCCAGTCGGCCCGGTTCGCCCTCTGGAACTACAACAACACCCAGAAGGACACCCTAGCGCTCAAGCTCGTTCTGGTTGACGACACCGGGGCCACCTTTGAGCAGTACATCAGCGCGGGTGACCCTTCCAAGTGCATACCGAGCCCTGACGGCAAGTCAGCAGTAGTCATCTCGGGTGAGGGGATCACCAGGGGCAGCAATTTCAGCTTCTTCATGGGCGAACTCATCAACGTGGGGATGCCCCCGGACAAGCTGGCTGCCAATGACGTGTCGGTGCTGGACAACATGTACGCCCAGTTCGACATCAAGGCACAGCCCACACGCGCCGGACTGGCCAACGTGGACGGCAGGGCTAGGACGGTCATGGTCCCGGTGCTGATCCACAATCTAGGCTGGGAGCCGTCCAAGCGGGGCACAGTAGCCCAGCCAGCACCAGGGGCGGGTATGGCCCCACCGGCTCTAGCGGTGGCAGCAGCACCAGCAGCACCAGCAGCAGCCCCAGTGCCACCAGCAGCAGTTCCCACAGGGGTAGCTGTAGACCGTAACGCCCTGATGCTGGCGACGGTGCAGACGGGCATAGCTACCCACCAGGGCCAGCCGGTGCAGCGTCAGGACGTGGCCGGTCACATCTTCTCGGCAATGGGGGCGGACCCCAGCCGAGACCAGCTTACCCAACTGCTTTTTGGGCCGACGTTCGCCCCAGCTATAGCAGTGGGCGGGCTCAAGCTGGAGGGTGAGACTATCAGCACAGCCTAACCGAGGGCGGAACAAACCCTATCGTGGTCCCAGTCGGGCGGCACTGTCCTTCCTCGACAGTCCTCGATCCGCCCAGACAACTCGCACCACCTAACCGCTGCCCGGCTGGGGCCACCCTAATGCCAGACAAGGAGACCGACGATGATTGACCTTAGCCCTGACGTAGCCTTCATGCGCGGGGATGTGGACCGCCTTACCTGTACGTGCGCGTGTGGATGTGAGGTAAGAGGCATCACCGGCCAGAACCTGACTCCGTGCTTCCTGTGCAGGCACGGACAGCACAGGGCAGACAGGTCGCGCCCACGCAATACCGGGCTACGGTACCCATGCATAGACACAGGCTGTGGGTTCTGCCGGTGTGAGGCCAACGTCTGCGCTCGGGACGTGGCAGGGTAGTGTCTCCCCGAGTCAGCACCCAAGTCAACCTGAGTGGTGCCGCCGACACCATCGACGCCCCGCTACTAAGGGATGTCAGTCTGCCCCACGCTACTGATCTGCTCAAGGCAGTGGAGGCACGATCTCACGGCAAGGAGCCTGAGTCTGACGTGCCTGAGTGGGTACAGGAGCTAGGCCACTTCGGGCGCATCTGGGAACCGGCAGCCCGCAAGTTAGCACTCGCATACGCCCACCCGTATCAGTTCACGCCGTCCCCGAGAGTCGTACACCTAGGCGTCATCTGCTCACTTGACGGCGTTGTAGCGTTCCCTCACGGTCTAGAGGTGGTGGAGTTCAAGACTCGCTGGGCTGCCCCGCCTGACTTCCCGTGGAGATGGGACATGCAGGTCAAGGCATACTGCGGGGCCATGAAGACCAGGCGTGCGGTGATGTGGGCGCTCTATATATGGAGGCACAGCAACATGCCCAGGGTAGCCCTCTACCGCCACATGATGGAATACGAGGGCCACGAGATCACAGCGGTATGGAGCCAGATTTTGTTAGAGCGCGCTAGACAGGGATGGCCAGAGGAGGTGACAGATGGCAAGCGATAATCCAGACTCAGTAGTGGTAATCACGGACATGAGCGTAGCCAGTCTAGAGGCCGACTTAAAGGGCAGGTTACGTGAGGCAGAGGGGCTACTACAGACAGCCCGCGATAGCTTCCGCAGGGCGAAGGGACGGGTTGAGAGGTACGAAAGGATAACGTACTCTCTAAACCAGGCGCTTACCGGGCTCAAGCCGAAGCCAGAGGAGCCGGGTGTAGGATGACCACCACACCACCAATACGAGAGGTACCCGGCTTCACACCCATCCTACCCGTCCCTGTGCCGCGTCGGGTAGTAGCGTCCGTCGAGGGCATGGAGAAGACAGGCAAGACCCATTTTGCCCTCACCGCTGTAAAGTACGCTCCCCCCGTCTACTTCATCAGCATCGACATAGGCACAGAGGGGGTGGTCACGCCTGACTTCTCAGGGATGCCCATACGGCAACTGGAGATCAAGGTCAGTGAGGGTGACCAAGTAGCCCAGTACAAGACCCAGTGGGATAGGTTCAAGGCTGGCTACTTTGCTGCTGTCCGCAACAACCAGGGCACGGTCATAGTGGACACCGGCACGGAGATGTACGGACTCATCAGGTTGGCGGCATTCGGCAGGCTCAGTCAGATCATGCCCCACCTGTACGGCCCCATCAATGCTGACCTTGCCTCCATAGTGCGGGTGGCCTACGAGAACACAGGGGTCAACGTCATATTCCTCCACAAGATGGGGGCTCAGTGGGTGGACAACAAGCGCACGGGGCTATGGGAGCGCAAGGGGTGGCCGGACATAGGGTATCAGGTACAGGTGAACTTGCGCACGGTCAGGGTAGACCAGCCTGGAGTGCCGCCACAGTTTGGGATTACGGTACTCGACTGCCGCCAGAACAAGAACGTGATAGGGCAGACGTGGATGGAGCCTGTGGCTAATGTAGGGTTCCTGCTGACGATGGTGCATGGACAGGTGCAGTTATGAAACGGGTGCGTTGGGATCAGGTGGCGATTGTGGTCGGTGTCGGCGCCGTATGGGCGGTGACCTTCCTAGTATTGAGGGGGGGACTATGACAACACACGACGGAGACACAACAAGACCGAGGGCTATCAACTCCCCGCGCCTCACGCAAAGGGGCATCACCACAGAGGACCGAAGGCCACATAAGCGTACAGAGCGGGGGGCCATGTTCTCGGGTGAGTGCTTCCCTTATCCACCCTCCCCGCCCGAGATGCACACACGGTGCCCAATGCCGCACGGGGGCAACGTAGGGGGCGTGGTGGAGTTCTGTGAGTGCGTACCGTGTATCACGGCAGAGGTGCTGACCGGTGCCTAGTAACTGCCGCGTCTGCTGGTACCGCTATAGGTCTGTTGTTGCTCATAAGGGGGGCAGCAAGACACAAAAGGAGCATACTGAGATCGAGCGGCTTTACTACCCACCTGACGACAGTGGGGCCTATTGTCCGCCTCCAGATGGGCGATAAGGATGCCCGTAACTGGACGTGAGACACCGGAGCAAAAGGAACTACGCAGGAATCGCCAGAGGAGATACGTACACCGAAAGCGGTTCGGCAGCTACCAGAGGAAGCCTTATTGCGAACGAGGTAGTAGATGCCTGACCGTAAAGCGGCATGGTTTTCTACCTGCCCCTGGTGAGCTAGTAGGCCACCACAAGAACTGGAGGACGTGCTTGGACTGCTACGCAGATGGTGGGCGTGGGTACTGTCACATCGACTCTCACATAGAGACCATCTGCCGTGCCTGCCACAACACTGCACACAAGACCCCGGACTACAGGCGGTACCGAGAGGAAAAGCTAGCAGCCGCCCACATGAAAGAGATTAAACAGGCACAATGATCTTCATTACCACCTCCCCCAACGATGCTGACATGATCCCTCTACTATCCGACTGGGGTAAACCTGACAAGAGCTTCACTGCTGGTGACTTCGGCTGGTGGGGTGAACTAGACGGTCAGATCATGGTGTGCGGGGATCGTAAGAAGCTGCCTGATCTTGTCAACTGTGTCAACGACGGTCGCCACATCAAGCAGGTCCAGACTGCCTACGAGCAGGGGTTCTTATTTCAGTTCGTAGTAGTGGAGGCCATCTACCGCTGTGATCCTGTCACCAAGCTCCTACAGCATCGACGCGGCAAGGGGTGGAGGGATTACCAGCCGGTCATAGAGTACAGCCGGGTAGCCATGTACCTGCATGAACTCTCGGTATACGGCGGGGTCAGGGTAATCAGTACGTCATCCCCCGAGCAGACAGCAGCCGAAGTGGTAGCACTGTACCGTACATTCCAGGGGGGGCCTGACTCGCACAGCAGCCTCAAGAAGGTATACAGTGAGCCCCCGCCTACTGCCTACCTTGGCAAGCGCCCAAGTCTGATGATACGCATTGCCAAGGAGCTACCCGGTGTTGGCTGGACAAGGGCTCATGCTGCTGCTGACCACTTCCCTAGCGTACCTGCTATGGTGTGTGCCAGTACAGAGGAGTGGGTCAAGGTAGACGGCATCGGCAAGGAGATAGCGGCCAAGGTAACTACAGCACTATGGGAGAGGAAATAATACTCTAATGGACGGATGGGATAGAGGGAAGCGCATAGAGGTAAGGCCCCGTAAGCCCCCTCCAGCAGGGCCGTGGTACGAGGGGCACTTTCACAGACCCCCCGAGTGGCACGCGGGTATAGAGGCCCACATGAAGGCGTGTGACTGTGGGCTGCTCTGGAGGGTGCTGCAAATCGTTAGGCTCCATTGGTGTTGGTGTTATCATAAAGGATTCGGCCCCGGTCACCCGCTATGACACATCCCCTCTGGGAAGCCAACCGAGCCTGCACCGCCTGTAACCTCGTCACCACATGTGCCGGGCCTGTCCCTGGTGACGGCCCCACCAACGCTCTGGTCATGTTGGTAGGTGAGGGTCCAGGTGCCAACGAGGACCAATCAGGACGCCCATTCACAGGGCAGGCGGGCAAGGTTCTGGCTGCCCTGCTATCATCGTGCAACCTCTCACGCGATGAGGTCTACATCACCAACGTCGTCAAGTGTCGCCCCCCGTCCAACCGCAACCCCAAGCCGGATGAGATTGACGCCTGTGTACCCCGGTGGCTGAACCTTGAACTCCAGATGGTCAAGCCCACTATCGTCGTAGCGCTCGGGGCCTTCGCTACTCGCGCTCTGTCTGGGCTCACCGACACAATGGATCACCTACACGGAAAGCCGCTCCAGGGTGTGCAGAGTGGTGACTACAAAATCCCTATCCTTCTCCCTGTCTACCACCCGGCAGCGGGGCTCCACAACACCCGCCTGATACGCCAGATCGGTGAGGACTTCGACGTACTCAAGGGGCTGGTGTCAGGGCGTCCACCAGAGAGCTTCTACCTAGCCGACGAACACCCGAGCCCAGACTACAAGGAGGTTGACAGTGTTGAGGAAGTTAGCGATTTTCTCAGGGGTTGCGTGCTGGTGGCTCTTGATGTGGAGACTGTTGACGATAGGCTCTGGTCAGTACAGCTATCAAAAACGTCAGGAAAGGCTATCTTTATATCGGTGGATTTGTGGCGGCAGTCTAGACGACTGTGGGCCGACTATCAAGGACGTGTGATCGTCCACAACGCCCTCTTTGAGCTAGGCCATATACCCATCCCCCTTGACCACCTTGAGGACACCATGATAATGGCCTACCTTCTTGGTCTCCCACAGGGGCTCAAGACCCTAGCCCGTGATCTGTGTGGTATGACAATGCAGTCCTATCCTGATCTGATGAGGCCGACCACCGACACTACCATACGCAGCTACCTAGAGGAGGTACTACGCCAAGAGGAGATACACCCGTGGCCTGAGTGCCCGCCTATAGAGGTTACCAAGTGGGACAACAAGGCGGGCCGTGTCATCACCAAAACCCGCAAGCCCAAACGCATAGCCAAGAAGGTGCCGCGCATCCTAGCCCATGACAACCCCCTAGCCGAATGGCTCAAGCTAGACCCCCTAGAGCGCGCCGTGGCAGAGGACCAGCTTGGACCCGTCGGTGAAGCTACCATAGCCGACATCCCCCACGACCAGGCCGTCTACTACGCTGCCCGAGACCCTGACGCCACCCTGCGCGTCTACAACATACTCAGCCAGCGCATCCACAGTGAGGGGCAGAGCTACGTCTACAGAGGCATTGACCTACCCTCTGCCCCCATTGCACGCAAGATGATGAACACCGGCATGGCAATCGACGCTGACTACCTGGACAACTTGGCCGCTGAACTCACTGCCTCTATGGCCATCAAAGCTGATGAGGCCGCTGACCTTGCTGCTGCGTTCATGGACGGCATACCTGTCCGCTTCAATCCCAACAGCAGCACTCAGGTAGCCAATCTCATGTACGGTCGCCCGCCGCACGGGCTGGGCTACCCTATCACGGCTACCACCAAGACCAACCTCCCCAGCACCGATGACCGAGAACTCAAAAAGATCACGCTAGACGGCACTATACACCCTATCATTGAGTCCGTGCTTGCCTACCGCCACATGGCCAAGATGAAGGACTCCTATGCTGAGACGTTGCCCAAGTTCGCCGTCTATGACGCTATCACCCCGCATGATGATACTTTCCAATATCCCCGAGTCCACCCCGACATACGCACAACCGGCACCGAGACTGGGCGCTTCAACGTGCGCAACCCTGCTGTCCAGACCATCCCCATGCGCTCAGAGCTAGGCAGGCGCATACGAGCCGCATTCGTAGCCGAACCCCCCTACCTGCTCACCGCTGCCGACTACAACCAGCTTGAGATGCGCATTGCCATGCACTTCTACGGTGCTGTCAATGGTATCAAGCTGTTCATCGACGGACGCGATCTCCACACAGAGACGGCAGCCCTCATCAACGGTATCCCCCTGGAGGAAGCCGCCAAGGACAGGTACCGTTATCCATGTAAGCGTTGTGGGTTTGGCATCGTCTACGGTATCTCAGGCTCAGGGCTGTATGCTACCTTCGTAGAGGAACAGATAGAGGGCCTGGACGGCTGGAGCGTGGACAGGTGCCAAGAACTCATAGACGAGTGGGTCAAGGTCTACCCGGAAGTACGTACAGGGCAACAGAGGATGATAGACGAAGGCCGCCGTAACGGGTACTGTATGGACATGTTCGGACGGCGTAGGTGGATACCAGAACTGCGCTCCCCCATCAGGACCATACGGGAGGCCGGGGAGCGTGCAGCCGGTAACATGCCGGTCCAATCAGGGGCGTCGGGAATCGTCAGGGCGGCAATGCATCAGATTGAATCCAACATGGTGGACGACACCTACTGGCTCAACCAGATTCACGATGAGCTAGTCATGGAGATGCACCCCACTGTACTAGCCCGAGCCCTCACCCAGTACATAACCATTATGACAGGCATAGTGTCATTATCATTGCCGCTCGTAGTCAGTGCCAAGGTGGGCATCAATCTCAGGGATATGGAGGTGTTCAATGTCGGGACAGGTTAGAGTAACCAGGGGACAGGTGACGGAGATAGAGATAGACTGTGGGGGGGATGTCTGCCACGGTGAGGGGCAGGGGCATCTGCTCAACCTTAGAAGAAGGGAGGACAAGGTTGAAATATGGACACTTAGCGTGACGCTCGGGGACCGTACCCTGACCATACCAGTGCGTCAAGGCGCGCTAGTCAAGGCGCTTGAGGAAATCCAGACATTCACCAAGACAGCCTACTATACGGCCTGATAAGAAACCCAAAGCCAGACAGAAGGAGTACAGCAATGGCACCGTCCAAAAAAGAGACCCGCATCCTAGACACAGTACTCAGGGACAAAATCCTAGCCTTCTACGGTCACAAGGCCAAGCTCAAGGCTGATGAGGAGTACATCAAAGCCCTTGAGGAGGAGATAGCCGACGCTGTGGCCCCCTACCGAGACGAGTACGGCAAGAAGGCTAGGTTCCTGTTCCTGCCAGACGAGCCCACACCACCCGCACCGGGGGCCATCATCATGGGGGCCAAATTCCAGTACGTCCAGTCTAAGTCCGTCAACATACAGCGCGGTAAGCTTATAGCAGAGGGGGTGGACCCTGAGATCATCGACAAATGCACCAAGAGTACCCCCTACGAGTACCCCAAGGCCGAAGCTCACACAGAGCTAGTATCAGAGTCGGGGGAGTCTCTACCCACAGAGGAGTAGGCTGCTGACTGAGTCAACTGAGTCAACCCACAACATAGTAACCGGCCACGGTGAGTTATCAATCTCACCAGGCCAAGACGGCGTTGCCCGTGTCAGCATGTCCCTCGACTCACAAGGTCCATGCAATCAGGCAACACTCACGGGGATCATCAACCTAGTCAACATGCTGCTAGCATCGGGTGAGGACCCCGATGTCATCATAGACCAGCTACGTGGTGGCGGTTGCGGTCATCCACACTGGGATAGGGGCTGCCTGGTAACCAGCATGGGCGACGGGGCAGCCCGATTGCTAGCAGCGTACTTTGGGAAGGAGTATTGATATGAACGGTGACCAGGAGAGCGGCCGCAATTACGAGAGTATAGACCCTGCCCTCAAGGGTGAGGAGGCCGAGCTAGCGCTTGCCCGCAGTGAAGGCTACCTTTCGCCCGAGCCTGAGCGGTGGGAGGAACACCACGTCTCCACAGGTTGGCGGGACATGGGAGACAGCTACATATACGGATTTGCCCACCGCATGGCTGCTGCCCTACGTGACAAGGTGTTCAGGGGGCGTGACAGGCCAGAAAACGGCATGACCTTCACTGGTGACCCTCTCGTCCAGCTACGTGAGGAGCTTCTAGACGCGCTCCTGTACCTGGACAAGGTAGCACAGCGTCGTACAGAGGAGCAGGAGAAGGGCGTCACCGGCCTCAACGCACACCTGTACAGGATGTGGACCCTGGTGCGCGATGGGGCCGCACGCGAGCCTGTCGGTAGGGAACGCTTTGAGATGTTCGGGGAGGCTTGGAGCGTGACCGGGGTGTATGACACAGGGGCGGGGGCATACAGGCTAACGGTTAGGAGAGTGGCATGAGCGGTCTAATACACGTCGTCATGGGGGGCCAGTTCGGTTCTGAGGGCAAGGGTGAGTTCACCGCTTACCTTGCCTCACAACTGGCCTCTGAGGGCAAGCTAGGCGGGGTAGTCAGGGTAGGCGGGCCGAATGCTGGCCACACCATGACCCTCTACCACCCTAGCGACGACCTACCAGAGGATGGCATACCAAAGCCACGCAGCCACAAGATACGTCAGATCCCCTGTGCGTGGCACCTAGATGGGGTTCCTCTATTCCTCGGGCCTGGTGCTGTGATCGACGCAGAGGTACTACATAAGGAGATGGCTAATGTTGTCTCACCCATCATCGTGGACAACCAGGCTATAGCCATCGACGGTGACGAGGAATTTGAGAAGGAGCTTGTAGAGCGCATAGGCTCCACAGGTAAGGGCATAGGATCGGCCCGAGCGCGTCACGTCTGGAGGACGGCTAAGACATTCTCTTATCTTCAATTCTCCAAGGCTTGGAATCAGGACCTATTTGAGGGCGTGGTATTCGATGATGTCCCTGTACTGCTGGCTGGTATCCTCGACTCAGGTAAGGACATCATAGTCGAATCTACCCAAGGCTTCCTGCTCTCCCTAGCCCTGTCTGGGTACTACCCCTACGTCACCTCGCGCGATGTCACACCGGGCATCATCCTCAACGATGCCGGGCTCTCCAGTACCCGCCCGCATAGGGTATACGCGGTCTGTCGTATGTTCCCGATCAGGGTATCAGGCAACTCGGGCCACCTCCCTGGTGAGGTAACATGGGACCACATGTCAGAGCTAGCAGGGCGTGAGATCGAGCCTGAGCGCACCACTGTTACTAACAACGTCAGGCGCATAGGCGTGATAGACCAGGCCGATTCTAAGCGTATGGCCACGGTCTGTCAGCCTAACTCAATCGTGCTGACATTCCTCGACTACACGTCGTCGTGTGCCAGCACCCACAACCTTAATGCTGCTGCCATGACCACTACTGAGCGGCACGACGCTATGACGTTCATACGCCGTGTGCAGGCTCGATACTTCAACGATATCCCCATCCTCCACTTTAGCACCGGTCCGGGGGTGATCTCGCCCGTCTACCAGCTACAGCAGGCACCACGGGCGGATACACCATAACCTGCCTGTGACCCCCCTATGTTAGAATAGGGGGCATGTGGACATCATGGAGAGCAAAATCGTGGACAACACCCAAACCCATTGGATGGCTCCGTACATTGTTGTTACGGCCCTTATGGTGGTTCTTAGGCCCCCTGATAAGGGGCCTGCTCAGGTTGGTGATAGCCCCAGTGGCTATCGCTATCGCTACAGCGTCAGTCATGGATTTCACGCCTTGGGGGACGGACAACTTATCGACTGTAATAGAGACCTTGGAGGAGATTGCCCGTTCCACCAGGGAGATTCCGCTTATACTATCGGAGATACGGGACATCGCAACTGAGGCCGCAGAGAGGATACCTGACTAGGTAGGAGGAGCCGACTCGATGAGTGAGTGCATGAGTGAGGACGGCGCCATCATAGGCGTAGACAAGATCGAGCAGGGCCGGTACGCCCAGTACCAAGTCACCTGCGCCTGCTGTGAGGGGACCGGGGGCCATAAGTCCGGCCTGCCCAACAGCCCGCACGGGGGCGAGTACGGCTGCGCGCCATGCTACGAGCAAGGCTATATCAGACTCAAGGTGACGCAATGACCCCAGCGCCACCCATCTTGACACCCTGTCTACGCCCATGCTATGGTGTCCGCTGTGGGGGTCTCCAGGGCTAGTCTCTGGGCTCCTGTCTGGCAGGGGCGGGCTCCGGTGTTGTCGAATTCATCAGAGTCCGCCCCTAGCTCTACCCAAAAGGAAGCTGCTAAACTGTTTAACCTCAGATGACCAAAGCGGCTAGCAAGGCAATGCAGCGCTTCTCAGGTGACCCCAAAGAGCGTGAAATAGCTATGGCCACCTTCCTGGTCATCTACGCTCAGGGGCGCTCTATCACCTATGCCGCTGGGCAGGCCGGTGTCTCGCGCATCACTATCTGGACATGGCGTCAGAAGTACACTGACTTCAATGAGGCTTTTGTAGCTGCTCAGGAGGAGGGCACCGACACCTACGAGGACAGGCTATATGAGCTAGCCATTGAGGACGGCAACGTATCCGCTGTGATCTTTGGGTTGAGGATGCGTGGTAGAGCCCCAGCAGTGGCTAGGGTCAGCGGTGAGGGTGACGACGGGGCTCCTAGTGACACCAACATAGAGGAGCTTGCTGACAACGCCCTACAGCGCGGGTACGTGGTGCCGACTAAGGCAGTGGAGGCTAAGGAGGCATGAAGATAGCCTATGCGGACCCGCCCTACGTTGGCCAAGCCAGACGTCACTACAACGAATCAGAGGTAGACTACCCAAGCCTAATAGCAAAGCTGCAATCAGAGTATGACGGCTGGGCTCTCTCTTGCAGCTCACCGTCACTCAGGGTTCTCCTACCGCTTTGCCCTGAGAACGTGCGTGTGATGGCTTGGGTCAAGCCCTTTGCTGCATTCAAGCCTGGTGTGAATCCGGCCTATGCGTGGGAGCCGGTGCTTGTTGTGGGTGGACGTAGGAAGACTCGTACTGAACCTACTATACGCGATTGGGTCTCAGCCAATATTACACTTAAAAAGGGGCTCGTAGGTGTAAAGCCAGACGCCTTCTCGTTCTGGTTATTCGACATGCTAGGGCTTAGACCAACAGACCAGTTTCACGACCTATACCCCGGCAGCGGGGCAGTAACAAGGGCATGGTATGAGTGGTGTGAGCCTGTATAATGAACCGCACCGAAGCCCGTGAAATCGTCTCCCTAGCCGTCACCCACTCAGGGGAGTATTTTGTTCGTAACGTGCTGGGGGATGACCCGCGCTTCGGCAGGTACGGCCCCTACTCCAAGCAGGTCGATATAATGAACGCCGTGCGTGACTACCCCCGTGTAGCTGTAGTAGGGTGCAACGGCTCGGGCAAGGACTACACGTCAGGACAGCTAATCCTCTGGTGGCTGCATAGGTACGATGAGGCTAAGGTCTTTGTGTACGGCCCCACACACCGCCAAGTACAGCGTATCGTGTTCAACGAGACCAGGGCAGCCCTGAGACGAGCCCCCAGCATCGACGGCTACACGCTCCAGGGGCAGATGTACAACTCCCCCCGGTACGACATCACCCCGTCATCATTCGCAGAGGGGTTTGCCACCACTGACCCGTTCAACATCCAAGGCTGGCATTCGCCCCATCTCCTTGTTATCGTCACTGAGGCTCACGGCCTACAGTCCAGCCACTTTGAGGCATTGGAAGGTCTACAGCCTGAGTGCATCCTTATGACGGGCAACCCCCTGGTGAACGCGGGCGACTTCTACGACGCCTTCCACACCAAGCGTGAGGACTGGCGCACTATAGAGATCGGGGCATGGGACACCCCTAACCTGATCGAGCGCGCCGAAGTAATCCCAGGCATGATTAGCATTGACGACGTCGAGCGCGCTATCGAGCTATGGGGGGTGGACTCGCCGATCTTCATAGCCCGCATCGAGGGCAAGTTTCCGCCCAACCTGGAGGGGGGCATTGTCCCTACCTACTACGCCCAGCAGGCGGTCAACCTCGTCACCAAGGCCAAGAAGTCGGACCCCATCATCCTAGCTGTAGACGTGGCCCGTGGTGGTGAGGACAAGACTGTCATAGCTCGGCGCCGTGGTAAGCTCATTAAGCTCATCTGGAAATACCACGGTTCCGATACAATGAAGATAGTAGGCTGGCTAGGTGAGTACGTCCGCAACCACACTGTAGACGTGCTGACCATTGACGCAGTGGGGGTAGGGGGGCCGGTCTACGATAGGCTTAGAGAAGTTATGAGTCAGGAGCCGTTTGTAGGCAAGCACATCAAGCTCGTAGAGTTCCAAGGTGGTAATAGGCCCCACGATACTGACCGTTTCATTAACCGTAACGCAGAGGCATGGTGGACGATGCGTGAAGCCTTCCTAGCAGGTAACGCATCCATCGACAATGACCCCGCCCTGATCTCTCAGCTACCACGCGTCTACCACATCCAATCAGACGCCAAGATCAGGCTAGAAGAAAAGGCCAAGATGCACAAATCCCCAGACGAGGGTGACGCCGTGGCCATGACTTTCGACCACTGGGTAGTGAGCCCGAGAGGTACAGTATGGGTCTAACAGAACGGCTCCAATCAGCACTGAAATTCCTGCTCAACATCAGGCAAAACCCAGCAGGCGGGGCTATCGTTTCCCGAACCACTGACCGAGTGGGGCAGCTATTCACGCCCCCCAGCTACGGTGACTACTATGTACGCTCAGTGCCGGTGTACGCAGCTATCAAGCTCCGGGCATCGGCAATATCTCGCGTCCCTCTCATAGCCTACCGTACCGACTCCACCGGCCAGACCCGAGACAGGCTGCCCAGTGACCACCCGCTACAATCACTGCTCGACCGCGTCAACCCCTTCTGGACTCGGGGTGACCTGTGGGCAGCTACCGAGACCTACACCGGGCTCTGGGGTAAGGCGTTCTGGGCCATCAATCGCGGTACAGGCGGCATACCAGTTGAAATCTGGCCGCTGCGTCCTGACAGAATGCGTATCATCCCCAGTGCCGACAAGTACGTCAAGGGATTTGTCTACGAGGAACGCGGGCGTCAAATCCCCTTCCTACCAGAAGACATAGTATGGATGCGTGAGTTCAACCCCGTCAACGAGTACGACGGCCTTGCACCGATAGCTCCCCTGCGCTTGTCATTGGACATGGGCATAGACGCCCTCTGGTCGAACCGGCGCACGATCTCCAATGACCAGACGCCGGGCATGATCTTCACCGACCCCGGCAGGATGACTCAGCCAGAGGTAGAGGACTTCTACGAGCGTTGGGAGCAGCGCTACAAAGGCCCGCAGAACAGGATGCGCCCAGCAATCGTTAGCGACGGTATGAAGGCCGAACATCTCGGGTTCTCCCCCAAGGACATGGAGTACGTAGCCTCTATGCGCTGGACAGTGGAGGACGTAGCCCGCGTCTACAACGTGCCCAAGGCCATGCTGCACGACCTTGAGCGCGCTACCTACGCCAACATTGAAACCCAGCGCCGGGTGTTTTGGGAGGACTGCATAGTCCCACGCCTGTTCTGGTACCAGGAGAGGCTACAGGAGTTCCTGGTACCCATGTTCAATGACCCGCTGCTGGTGACTGAGTTCGACACCAGCAAGGTGGAGGCCCTACAGGAAGATGAGGACAAGAAGGCGACACGACGCAAAATCTACCTTGACACCGGCACCCTCACCATCAACGAGGTGCGTGAGGAGATGGGCAGGGAGCCGGTGCCGTGGGGGGAGGAGCCCAGAACACCAGCAGCGCCCCCGGCATTCGGATCAGCAGAGGGGGATGATGACGATGAGCCGAGGGGAGCCAGAACTAGACGGCTTACCCTCGACCACGCTCGACTTGAGAGGCAGTTCCTCGACACCCTCAACCCCCTTGAGCGAGACTTTCACCGTCTCATGGCCCGCCTATTCGATGAGCAGATCGACTCCATGCTAAAGAAGCTCATTGAGACCCGATCAGCCCACCCAGCATGGAAGGAGCGTGTACTTGTAGGGGCTCTCACAGCGCTAGGCTCAGGCGCTAATGGGCGCGTGGACCCTATTCCTACTGCCTCCACTGGGGGGCTGGAAATCTTCAACGCAGAGGAGTGGATAGAGAAGTTCACCGTAGCGGGCCGCCCTCAGATCGAGCGTACCCTACAGCGGTCAGCAGTCAACCACGCTGCCAACACGGGGCTGGCTATCTCCTTCGATGTACACACCCCCCTGGTGCAGGGGTGGATAGACGACCGTACGCTATTCTGGGCTGATCGGGTCAACCGCAAGACAGCCAAGCAGGTGGCTCAAGAGCTTACCGACGCGCGGGCGCAGGAAGACGAGAAGGTCGAGACTTCCGCGCACATTGCACCTGCGGCCGAGACGGGTGGCTACAGCTACCCGATCACGGCTCGCGCCAAGGCAATGAACGAGAAGGCGACCCTGAAGCCGTGGGTTGCGGCGGCACTCAACAACTTGCAAGCGGGAGGCAGCCATGGCGCTCATTAGCTCTCCGAGACGGGCGACCGACGCCCTCGTATTCGAGGCGGCGAACTATTCCCGAGAGGAAGTTACGCTCGACTCAGTCGCGGCGCACACCTATACCGCCGGTACGGTGATGGCTATCATCACGGCGAACAGTGAATGGATCGAACGCGACACGGACGCCGCAGACGGTTCCGAGGTTGCTGCGGGCGTCTTGC
>SDBT01001909.1_pt1 | contig 37417 bp, 32 predicted proteins | sample 2277101 | NCBI WGS metagenome assembly SDBT01 (sample SAMN10404973, study PRJNA504765) | marine sediment metagenome | isolation source: marine sediment core GS10_PC15, 103 cmbsf | place: Arctic Ocean: Southern Knipovich Ridge | collected 2010 | reverse complement strand
AACTAACATCTCTCCCAAATGATCTTACTAATCTCAAAGAACTATTTTGTCCCAATAATAAACTATTTTCTGATGAATTGGAAAAATGGAAAAAAATTTGGCCAATCAGCCTTCGACATCAACGCGTACTTAGAAATGCTGGATTGGAAAAAGTAATAAAAGTACTTAAAAATCGTTTATACTTAAATCGTTTAGATGAACTACATCATGAATTAATCTGGTCTCCTAACCATCCAGGAAAGTTCTTTACTCTATTACCTAGAGTCGGACAATGGTAATATTCACTTATTCTAAAAAAATATGTAAATAAAACATATTTAATAACAAAATGAATTTCATATAATATTTTTTTAATAAAATCTGACACTTTAATTAAAACAAAATGAATGACGAATCCGCATATAAACATGCTAAGTTTATCATTATTGGTATGAGAGCATTTAATAATGAACCTTATGAACTCAACAATCCTGAATATAAACAGGTGGCAGATGAATTTTGTTCGATCGTGCACTCAAATGTTGACACCGAAGGCCCATTTTTAGTTCAAGCTTTCGGATATCACAAACTCGTTTTCAAGACGTATATTGGATGGTCTAAGGTTCGTATCGATATGTCTAAACGGCGCGCTATGAACTATATTGAAAAATTGCGCACACAAGTATATAGAAAATAAATTTCTCGTAAATAAACAAAAATATGTAAATAACATATTTTTAACTAGTTTGTGTTTTTAAGATTATACTCATTCAACAATGGAATCAATATTCTATTATCAGTAGATGTATAATGATTTTTAACATACTATTTATGATCTAAAGGTCCATAAACGGTATTTATTTAAGTAATTTTAGAAATGAATGGTGATTTGTTTTTTTAGAAAAAAATTAAAACTTAAATTGTTAAATTTATAATATCTTCAATATTTACTCTAGGATCTTTTAGCAACAATTCGACAATATTAACATGATTTTTTATAATAGCCCGTTTAAGTACTTCATTGTCTCTATCAGAAGGATCAACTCTTGGATCTTCAAGTAATAATTTGACAACTTCAATATGATTTTTCATAGAAGCTAATATAATTGGGGAGTTAGTAACATCTCCTGGATCAACTCTCTTATCTTTAAGTAAAAGTTTAACCATTTCTAAATGTCCATTTCGTGCAGCTCGTCTAATTGCTAAATTCCTTTTACCCCCTGGATTAACTCTTGGATCTTTGAGTAAAAATTTAACTAATTCTAAGTGTCCGTGTTCTGAAGCCTTTATTATCACCCAATTACTTTTACCTGGATTAACTCTTGGATCTTTAAGTAAAAGTTTAACTATTTCTAAGTGTCCACACTCTGAAGCTATAGCGATAGCAATATTTAAAGTATGCTTATTAACACGTAGATCTTTAAGTAAAATTCGTATTATTTCTAGATCTCCATTCTCCGAAGCCATAAAAAATTCTCTATTTGGATCACTCCATCTTTTTTTAGTATATAACTTCCAAAAATAATCAGTACATACTTTATTTTTAAAATATTTATTTATATGACACATTTTTATTATATCATCCACATGAACATTTAATAATATTTCTCGGGCTAGTTCTACAGGTTGTTGTGATAAATGATCTATATTTATTTCAGATTTTAATTTAGGTTGTTTTTTCGATTTTTTGATTAGAGAAACTCTACGAATGACCTTTTTCTGGACATCTTTTTTAGTTACTAAAATCAACTTATTTATATTGATTTTAGTCAAATCAATGTCATCTATATGTCCATTTTTATATTGAGTCCACAAACAACTTTTTTGTGCAGACGATAAACCAGATCCATTAAATTTAGAACGAAATTGGTTATAGGTGATCATTGTTGCTTTATAAGCTTTGTTTTTAATATGTTTTCATTTTACAAAATACTTTTAATAATATTGAAATAAAATTTATAAAAATGTATATAGTTACTATTTGGAAAATATTAAGTGCTTTTTGTATTCAAATCCTAATATTAACTGGAAGATTGTATTTATGAATCCAGATAAGAATTGAAGTTTCGATTTGATATCTCAGAATACTTTTGATAAAAAAGCTAGAAACGAATTACTTTTCGTTTCGTAATATATTTAAAGAAAAAGGTTTATCCAATAGAAAAATTGGTAAATTGTGGAGCCAATATAAAAAGATGATGAAATATATAAAAACTATATCTATATTTACTTTAATATCTGATTCTACGGGCTACTTTTCTTTCTCTTCGTGGGGCTTGGATATAATTTGCTAATTTAGTTCGTCTTTTGGCCATATTCATATTAGGAAATACTCCGTGAGGTGGTACATATAAACTGTTAGTATTTAAAACTTCAGTGATATTATTGATCTGATCTCTAATTTCTTGTGTATCTTCAAGTCCATCTAATTTTAAATACCGTTGATGAACATCTATTTCTCGAGTACAATCGTAACAATTGTCAACTGATAAATCGTCTCTACCTGGATTCCGAGTATTGACTGTACTATTAGTAATGGTGTGTTTAAATCCACGCCACTGTCTGATGATAAGATTATGATAATATATTTGATTTAAGTATGTATCTTTAAAGTATATTTTCTGTTTTTCTATACCGTTTATATCAGTTTGTAGGTATGTAGTAACACTTTCTTTGGAAGCAAATGGTACTGGTCTTAAAATTCCATCAAAGAAAGTAAACTCATCTTTGACTTTAGATCTAAGCGGATTTAATTTGAATAAACTTGCAATCGGTCTCAATTTTAGACCTAAATTAATATTAATATTAATACCTTCTAGATTACTGATTAAAATTGAATTTTTATAATCTTTTTCATCTATGTTTTCGATATCTATTTTGTTAATAACATTGTCCGCTTCTGGTACGTTATTACTCTCAGAAAAAACAGTGAATTTTAGTTTTGGAAATAATTGCACTAAAATACTAAAAGAAGGGGTTATTTTTCCAGTATATATAACTTTATCACTTAATTTTAACACTTTGGTTAGAAATTCTTTTTCTACAAGGTGTCTTCCACGTTCAAACCATGAAATAGTAATATTGAAAATACTACCAATATCTCTTGATAATAAAGTTTTTTTCGTTAGTGTAGAACTAAACTCTACATTGGTATTTATTTGAGCATATTCTTCTTGAGAATAGACATCATCATCCAATAAAACCCAGCTTAAAACTGGACGTTTATCTGAGAACCATTCTTTGTATTTTGGTTCCATCAATTTAGTATTATTAATCTGAATCTGATTATCATCCATAATATATGAGTAAAGATTTATTTTTGAGAATATGTCTAAACCAACATTTACATTATCACTTATTTCTCTAAAAGAGAACATTGGAACCTTTTCAGGTTTAAGTTCATTCACTTCATTGTTATTAATAGCCAATTGTATATATCTAACACTCCGTTGGCTATTTGATTTTAGATATTCCAATACGATCATTGTATTGGGTAGATCTTGCCTAAGTGTATGAAAATGATATTGACCAAATTTATAAATATTCTCATTTTCATCATGATAGACTCCATTTTTCAAATAAACTGTGATATGAGTAGATGTAGTATATCTACGAGTCAAATACATTGCATTTTTTACATCAAAGCTGCCGGTTGTAATTTTATATTTTTGATCTGACAATTCATCAATAAGATTATTTATATTGAATGTAATCTCTCTAATGTGTTCATAATTTAATCCTCTAGCGGAAGTCCATTTTTTAACAAATAAAATATCATCTTTCTTTTCTAAATTGGGCAATCCTTTAAAATCTTCCATAAGTTCAGAATATATTGTAAAAAAAGTTTGAGCATCATCTTGCCTGATATAGTACCCATGCTTTTCATCTATATGTTTCATAATTTTCAGATGATTTTTAGTATGAGGAATTTCGAAATAATCAGTTTTACCATATTCTAGTAATCCAGTTAAAACTATAGCTGGAAATAATTTATGTTTATTTTTATACCATAAATTGAGAAATTGAAATGATCTAGGGCTAACATTTACTTTAGTATTTATTTTTCCTAAAATAGTTAATTTGTTTTTTGAGTCTAATATGGTCATTTGTCGATATAAATGAAGTCTATCCTCGATAGCACTCTTAGAAACACCTATAATGTCAGAAATTCTATTAATATCAATACCAGATTTAATCAGTTTAAGCATAAGATAATCCAATTTAATAATTTCACTTAAATGATATTTTCTTAATTTTTGATAACTATTCTTAGTAATCATTCTATAACATGACCCGTTCTCCATAGTAACTCTAAGAGCTCTTTTATCTGCCTGATGTTTTGATATATATCTTATTTTATGGAAATCTTCCTCTAATAATAAATCAATAACTATAGAAACATCAGCTAAAGCGCTGATATCAGTAGAATTATTAGTAAATACTATATTTGGACGATCAGAATGACTAACTCTGGCTATGTCTTGATATTTTTGTGTTAAAGTTGAAACTGTATGATCTTTTAGCTGGAACAATTTCTCTTTAATTTCTATTTCTTGTTCTACATTTGCTATAAATACTACAACGCAACATCCAGATCTTAAATCAGCATAAAGTTCTATTATTTTGTTTGATACCTCTCCTATCAAATTAGTTTTATTTAAATCATGTTTAAGATATATAATATTGGTAGTGTGGGGATAATGATCCATATTGTATATTTTATGATGAGAATCGTGGAACTTACTTGAAAAAAACACAAATCTAAATTTTTGTTTAGTCGATAAGTTCCACAAATTATATGAAAGTCTGCCTAACTCATTTCTTTCTAATCCTTCATCAACCACAACTATTTTAGCAAATGTATATGGCTCATTTTCATCATTTTTTGTCTCAATTTTATCTAATAATCCTGCCTCATCAGTAACAATCAGTTTTGAATGTTCTCGTACTCTCCTATACTTAGTTATATATCCAGTATCTATATTTAATGGATTAGAACGTAATAAAGTAGCAATACTGATAATATGCCCAGGATGAACTATATAATATGTTTTCAGTTTAGACCCTAAAGCTTTCAGAATACGATATTTAGTCTTTTGTTTAGAAATATTTAAATAAACCTCATTATGTTCAGTGAGTAGAGTAGAAAGTTTCTTTTCTAAATTCATGATATCTTTTACTTGGTATAAAAAATAAGTAATTCACTTTTTAAATAGTATAAAAATGAATTTTTTATACTATTTTTTCAAAAAAAAATCAAAATGTCATCACCTAATATTTTCATTGTTAGCGATTGTAACGGCAATGTAGGATGTTTTAGTTCTTTGAAGGCAGCTAATAAAGGAATTTTAAGTGTATTGATGGAAAATGAAAAAGAACTAAAAAAAGAAATAATAGAACATATTATAAATCCAACAACTGATGAAACATATCTCAAATTATATACTCAAAGACTTTCAGAACACGGTATATATATTGAATTCTGTTTACTTGATAAAATTGGTACACTTCCGGTTTATAAGTGAAGTGTAAATAAATACTAAATAATATATAATATAATATATTATATCCATATTTTAGACCTAAAAGCTTTCAGAATACGATATTAGATGATGATTCTGAAAGAATTCGGGAATATATGTAGTTTATCTTTAAGTTTTTTGTATATTATATAAAATTTATTTGTAGTTACCCAAAACGGTCTTTTAATTTTTTTATAAAAGCGCCACCAACGCGTTCATTATCAACATCTTTTATAAATTGTTCATCATCTAAATATAAAGCCGGTAGAATACTGTCTCCGAGAATACCACTTAGAAGATTAATGTCACTAGAAATTGATAACATCGACCAAGGTATATCCATGGCAGCTTGTATCATATCAAGGGAATGATCGTTCATTGATGAGATATTTTTGATTAATTCGTTGTATATTTTTATATTTTTTTCTTTAATTCTATTGAAAAGATGATGTTGTTTTTGTGTTGACCATCCAACATCGTTGCGAACTCCGTCTATCACAGCTTTTTTCATTTGTGTATTTTAATTGCCTACTAATTTTATTATATAATTAAAATTATTTTGCTATTCATCATATACTCCGTATATAAACTTTATTTTTAATATGTTTTCATTTTACAAAATACTTTTAATAATATTAAAATAAAGTTTATAAAAATGGATACAGTTACTATATCAAAAGATGAGTACGAAAAACTCCTTCGTGCCATGAAATCTCCTGAAATAATATCATCTGATGCGTCTATTTCAGAAGCTTCGTTGAATTTGGCTTATAATAGGAAAAGTATTCTAGAAAGTGGTATGTATGATGATGTTCTTAACATGGATAAACCATCTAAGTTAAAAGAAAGAGAAAAAGAAAGAGTACAGGAAATTAATGATATGATCAAAACGGTTGATCAAAAACATTTTTCAGAAGGGGCTACCGACAAAATAGAAGAAATTAAGCTAATAGACGTTTTAAAATCACTTCAATATGATTTTGAAGAATTACATTCTTTATCAAAAGCATTTTTATCTGAACTTCCATTTATATATGCACCATCAAGACATTATCGAAATTTGAAGATTTTAGAGGAAATTCATCTGGAAGTAAATGAATTTGAAAATCTTATGAATTCTTATATCGATTCGTATAAAGATTTCATCATTAAACATACTAATATGGACGAAACTGTTGCTAATCCAAACGATAGAGTTGATAAGAAAATAAAAGAATTGAACGAGCGAGTTAAAAAAATAAAAGCTGTTTTTTGTAGTCTTTTGGAACATCTCGGTGAAGAATCATCGGAGGTTTATAACAGAGAAGCTTATCTTAAATACGGCACCGAATTTTGTAAAGAACTTATGGCAAAGGTAAGAGCAGAAAATAAAACTACAACTTGGTTTGAAAAAGCCAAATCTAAAGCTAAAAATCTAGTTAGTACAGTTGCTGCAGTAGGATCAAGTGCTTTAGATAGAGCTAGGAGAATATATAACTATAAAATTGGATTTTTATCTTTAGAGCATTTTTCTAGAAATGCAACATATTATTATGTTGCAAGTTCTATTATATATCAAAGCTATATGCATTTAGATGATTTGGTGCAAGCTAAATCGATAGGAACAGCTGATTTTATGATTAATGTAGGATATGTATTATGTAAAAGTTTAAGTGATCCTATTATTTTAGGATCTTTAGTTGGTAAAATGACTTCTTTGCTTCTTAAATCCGTTGCTATGTCTATGGGAATGAAAAAAGCATCTGCTATGTTTGCCAGTATATTGGGAAACTCAATTGTTTTTTTGGGACCTATTTTAGTATGGCAAAATATTAAAGATACTTTATTTACACTGTTAGGTTATGTATGTGGAGGTATCAAACTAGCTTCTAAATTAGGTTATACTGTTCTTTCAGAAGTTGGATCAAGAGCAGGTTCCTTAAAAGAGCTTATAAATAAATATGGTGTAAATGGTGGATTTTCTAAATTTTGGGGGGAACTGGGTTTTGATATTCAAGATAAAATTAGGGCTGGTGTTTTGTCAGTAGTTAGAACCGGATCTCATGGTCTTACCTCTTTTTTATCAGTAGCATATCAAAGCGTAAGTGGCAACATTAAAAATTTACAAATAAAAGCTAACCAAACAGTTGGCGGCGCTTTTAAATGGATGTATGATATTGTAACTGATAAATTAGGTTTTATAAAGGAAATTAAACCACCTGTTGCTACTGATTTGGGTGATTTAATTCCGGGTATAGCTAAATCGGGACTAACTCAGGTCGATTATAGTACATGGTCAGATTTAGCACTAATTGAGCAAAAAATAGTCAAAGGTAAATCTGGAATTGAAATATCACCATTACTAGACTTGATGAACAGAGCTAGTAAAACAATTTTAAAATTAGCAAATATAATGTTGAATGCTGCTAAAAAAGCTAGAGATTTTATGATAAATTCTGCTACAACATATTTAAATCCTATTTGGCAAAAATTAAGTGCTTTGGGATATAAAACCAAAAATTATATTCATACTTTATATTCTGAAGGTTACATAGCTTTACAATACATACTGTTCGCTGGAGCTGTTCATAATGATTATGAGCAGATTTACTACCCCGAATTAACTAAACAGAAAAAGAGAATTAAAGAGCTTAAAAATGTTCTTAAAATAGCTTTAGATGAACAGAAAAAATATAAAATTAAGAATCAAGGTATGTACTTTGTTTATCAAAAGAATAGACCCGGTGGCAGGCAAACTCGTAGAGCTAAAGTAAAATTAGTTAATTAGATGATATATTTATTGAAAAGTAATTGTATATACCACTCTGGCTCGACCGTGGGGAAATGCATACCATAAAATATATAAAGAAAAAAACTTATATATTGAAAAAAACTAAAATGAAGTTTGTACTAATTATTGCACCAATAGAATTAATTAACCCGTTTATTTATATTTTTCTTTTTTTTGGTGGCAAAATTAACAAGTCTATAGATCTATTACGTTTTTTACCACCTCTCACACATTTATTTATCGATCCATTTTTTTTATGCTTGTTACACCAACGAGTTCCTTTAGCATTAAGAAAATTATAACAAGCTGAAATATTACATCCTTCTTTTTTATATTTATTTATAGCTCCATTTGCTTTATGCTTGCTACACCAACGCTTTCCTTTAGCATTAGGAATATTATAATGGGCTGAAATATTACATCCTTCTATTTCACATTTTTTATTATTTTTTTGTATCGCTCCATTCTCTTTATGCTTGCTACACCAACGTCCACCTTTAATGTTAGAAAGATTATAAGAAGCTGTGATTTTACAACCTTCCATTTCACATTTTTTATTATTTTTATTTATCGCTCCATTCTCTTTATGCTTACTACACCAACGAGTTCCTTTAGTATTAGGAAAATTATAATGGGCTGAAATATTACATCCTTCTATTTCACATTTATTATTTTTTTGTATCGCTCCATTCTCTTTATGCTTGCTACACCAACGAGTTCCTTTAGTATTAGGAAGATTGTAACAAGCTGTAATATTGCATCCTTCTATTTCACATTTTTTATTATGTTTATCTATCGCTCCGTTTTCTTTATGCTTGTTACACCAACGAGTTCCTTTAGTATTAGGAAGGTTGTAACAAGCTGAAATATTACAACCTTCTATTTCACATTTTTTATTATTTTTATTTATCGCTCCATTTTCTTTATGTTTACTACACCAACAAGTTCCTTTAGCATCAGGAAGGTTGTAACAAGCTGTAATATTGCATCCTTCTATTTCACATTTTTTATTATTTTTATTTATCGCTCCATTTTCTTTATGTTTACTACACCAGCAAGTTCCTTTAGCATCAGGAAGATTATAAAAAGCTGTAATATTACATCCTTCTATTTCACATTTTTTATTACATTTATTTATCGCTCCATTCTTTTTATGCTTGCTACACCAACGAGTTCCTTTAGTATTAGGAAAATTATAAGAAGCTGTAATATTACATCCTTCCATTTCACATTTATTATATTTATTATATTTATTATATTTATTATATTTATTATATTTATTATATTTATCATATTTATCTATCGCTCCATTCTCTTTATGTTTGTTACACCAACGAGTTCCTTTAGTATTAGGAAGATTAAAAGAAGCTGCAATATTACATCCTTCCATTTCACATTTATTATATTTATTATATTTATTTATCGCTCCATTCTCTTTATGCTTCTTACACCAACGATTTCCTTTAGAATTAGGAAGATTAAAAGAAGCTGTGATATTACATCCTTCTATTTCACATTTTTTATTATATTTATCTATCGCTTCATTCTCTTTATGCTTACTACACCAGCGCTTACCTTTAGTATTAGGAAAATTATAATGAGCTGTAATATTACATCCTTCTATTTCACATTTTTTATTATTTTTATGTATTGCTCCATTCTCTTTATGCTTGCTACACCAACGCTTTCCTTTAATATTAGGAAAATTATAAAAAGCTGAAATATTACATCCTTCTATTTCACATTTTTTATTATTTTTGTATATCGCTCCATTCTCTTTATGCTTGTTACACCAACGAGTTCCTTTAGTATTAGGAAGATTGTAACAAGCTGTAATATTACAGCCTTCCATTTCACATTTTTTATTATATTTATTTATCGCTCCATTTGCTTTATGTTTGCTACACCAACGAGTTCCTTTAGAATTAGGAAGATTATAAAAAGCTGAAATATTACAGCCTTCCATTTCACATTTTTTATTATATTTACATATCGCTCCATTTTCTTTATGTTTGCTACACCAACGTCCACCTTTAATATTAGGAAGATTGTAATAAGCTCTAGTATTACATCCTTCCATTTCACATTTATTTCTATTTTTATTTATCGCTCCATTTTCTTTATGCTTGCTACACCAACGATTTCCTTTAGTACTAGGAAAATTATAATAAGCTCTAGTATTACATCCTTCCATTTCACATTTTTTATTATATTTATCTATCGCTCCATTTTTTTTATGCTTGTTACACCAACGCTTACCTTTAGTATTAGGAAGATTATAAGAAGCTGTAATATTACATCCTTCTATTTCACATTTTTTATTATTTTTAACAAAACAACGCTTATACTCAAGCAAAAGTCTAACATCTGCATCAATATTAACATATTTATGATACCAACATTTTTTATTAAATTGTTTTATTCCGCTTTTTAAAAACCAATCAGTCTCAATCATACACTTACTATAATCACATATACGAATAAAATGTTTAGAATTAGGTGGAGAATGTATGGTGCACCATAGTACTTTCAAATTATCTGGATATTTATATAAGCCTCTTTTTTTACACGTACCATATATACATTTTTTATTAATGAATTTATTTACAATTGTAATTGGACAGTGTTCAAAACACCAATTAAAGCCTTTAATATCAGGACAATTAAAATCTGAGTCAGATTGACATACAATACATTTCTTTTTAAAATGTGTTTGTAAGTTTAAATTATGATTCATATTAGTCAAGATGTATTTTATATAAGAATATATATATAAAAATCATTATATGAGTAATGTTGGTAATACATTTTTTTCTATTTTTTGATCAAACATATCTCTAAATAGAAGAGTGGTAAATATAGAATAAATATATACATATAATATATATATTTATTTTAATCATCTATTCGAGTATAACCATAATATCTTTTCCTATTTATTTTAGATATTATCGGTTTAGAGTTGAACAGAAAGGCTATTTTGGTCAGTAATAGCCCACACTCAGTACGTTGATTCCTTTTATATCTATACATAATCCATTTCTATTTTCATTTTTTTTAAATATAGCATTGCAGCCTCATAAATGGGCATACGTCTATCAGTAAAAACTGTTTCTAAAATCACCGTGTCTTGGGCTTTAATTAAATATGTATTTTTAATTAAAGCCTCTTTAAAACCAACAGGTGTTTTCATCAAACCCTCATAGCATCCGAAACACCACCATAAAATTTCCTTTTTGTTAGAAAAATTTAGCATACTTGTGGAACACATTATTTGAACAAGTCGTTTAAGCGAATAAAGATCATCAATATTTAGACCACAGATTCCACATCTATACAAAACATCATCTTTATGTTTCTTCCTATATAAAAGGTGTCGAGTGACCCCACAATTATGGGTTACGACTTTTTGAATCTTTTTAGTTTCAATTCTACTAATATGGATTGTTCTAGTTTTGGGCACAAATGTTGCTCTTTTAGACATTTTCTTATCCAATTCAAAATATAACAAAACTGAAATCCTTTTATATATAATATCTTTTCCTATTCATTTTAGATATTATACCTTAATAGCTGGTGTATATTCGGTAAACCTCAATTCGATTTTTTCAATCATTTCTAAAACATTCTTTACTTTTTTATACTTATATTCATAATGTTTAATTGGACGAACACCAGTATTAAACCACTTATCAAGATCATATTTATACTGAATACATGCTTTGCGAATAGCTTCTTCTTCGGAGTATTCTTTTGCTTTGTAATATAAAAATGCCTCGTATGCACTATATTTAATATGAAGAGCTCTCTTTTTTTTACCGGTTGTTTCACATTCCAACTTTTTATATTTTTTAATTAAAAATTTTAAAAGTTCATTTGAGTTTATGGGTGGCATTAAATCTAGTTTTATATTACATAACAATCCAGATTCGACAACTTTGACTATTTTTAACGGTTTAAACATAATATCGGTCGAATTAGAATTAACACCTCTTACTATTAAAGTATACATTTCGTTTTTTTTAAATTTTATTTTAGAATTATAATCAATCCAAATTGTTGTTTTTTCGTATTCTAAGAGGTCTATTTTTATAAATATGTCATCTATGATATCAATAACTTTACATCTAATAGCTATTGTTTTTATTTTGGGAATAATAATACCATCCACACTCTTAATTCCAAAAAAATATGTTGAGATAACAATTTCTTCGTCCTTTATTTTGAATGTTTTAAAATCTTGTCTATGTTGGTAATATTTAAATGTTGAAACGTCCACAAATTCTTCGTTTTTTATTATTGGGATCAATACGAGCTTCTTAAGCTGTTCTATTTGTATTTTTTTATAAGTAATTTTTTTTGTATTTTGGTCTGATTCGAAATAAACAGTTTTAAATCCTTTCGTAGCAGCTTTTAAAAGTCTACTGGCCTTGACATTTGGCGTTATTTTGTAAATTCTGCTATCAGTGTGTGATTTAACGCAACACTTCGTAATATGTAATTTATTTTGATAATAGCCACATTGGACATAATCCATATCAAAATTGTTCAAAATTTGCAAAGGCGTTTCACAATCAGTTATAATAAGTTGAAATAACACCAATTCTTCCTCCAATTTTATATTAATAACAGAAATTTCATCACTAGTTTCATTTTCAGTATACGATCCAATTCCAATACTTATTTTTTCAATTACAAAATACTTCGAGATTAAGTTTATTATTTTTTCTATTTGCTCGTGGTTATTGGGGTTTTTAAACATAAATAGATCCACATCGTTAATAACAGATTTATCTATGTTGTTCTTTTTAGCCATTTGATCATATACAACGCTACCACCAGCTATCAGAACTTCTTTATTTAATTCTGATAGAAGTTTTTCAGCAGTACTATCCTTGAATAAATTTGGCAAATATTTAAACATTTTGATTTACATTAATAGTCTATTTTTGTAGGAACGTTTGATAATTTATCATTTTGTTCAAAAATGATAAATGTTTCAGATAGTTAATATATTCTTTATATGTGTCAAATTCTAGTAACGGGAATTTGAAGGGGAATTTTGTGGAAAAGGGGATGGTCAGAAAACATTTAGTAAAAAAGGTATGTGTTACACTTTCATTACACCAAAAAACACAGTAACCATGAGGAAAAATGGCATGGCTAACGAATTTAAAATTTAGAGATACAGTGGGTAAATTATTTCGATTTTAGGGAATGTTTTAGAAACATAAAAATGAAAATATAATTCATTTTTTATGTTTCTAAAATGGATTTGCCTAACGCTTTTAAAAAAATTATAGATAAGATTGAACTTAGGGATGTTTTTTTGAAAGGATATACTAATCTCATAGATAATCTCAAAACTAAAGAAGAGAAAAACTACCTCGTTCAAGCATTCTGTGGTACCGGCAAATCAAGAGTTATTTTCAAGACGGCTTATCAGAGTTTATACTATAACGATCTAGTAGTTTTAGTCTTCCCTACGATCTCTTTGATTACTCAGTTCAACATGGATTATATACTTGACTGTCGTTTTAAGGCAGTCAATGAACATGTAAATTTTTTATGTGTATGCAGTAGAAACGAAATAAAACACGTAAAAAACAATTCTATCAAATATTCTACTACCCAGAAAGATATTAAAGATTTTTTAAAAACCAAAGGTCCCAAAATAATTACAATTACATATCAATCGTTTATTACATTATACAAATGTTTAGAACAAACTAATAAAATTATTGATTTGTTATTGCTGGACGAAGCACATAGATCATTGGGGGATGAAATCCAAAAATACATCTACCCTATTTCAGATATTAAAAAAAGATACAATTCTGCTATTTTTTTCACAGCCACACCTAAAAATAAAAAGGAAATAGTTATGTATAACCATGAAAATCCTGAAATTGGTATGTGTGGGGAACGAATTATTTATGTACCTTATATTAAAGGTTTAGAGTTGGGATATCTTAACAATTTCGAAATACGAGTAGATATAGATAGGTTTGCTGAAAATAAACAAAATAATATGTTTTCTATCTACAAAGGTATAGCCAGAGCTATACTTGTAACAGGTAATACTCGAGTTTTAACATTTCATTCATTTTCCAGTTCAACTGAAGATAAAGAAGAAGATGAAAATTTTCTCAAAAGTAATGCGACCGATTTCGTTAAAATCGGTAGATTCAAAAAAGCGTTTAATGAAGTTCTGAATGCTGAGTTTAAAAACCTAGAAAAGAAATATACAGCTATAGTTATGAAGAAAATAACTGCTAATACTAGAAATAGAGTTGATATATTGAAAGAATTTGAGAATACTACTAACGACCAGATCTACATTTTAAGTAGTTGTAGAACCATTGGGGAAGGCATCGATACTAAAAAAGCAAATATGATAGTATTTGTTGACCCAAAACAATCATATATTGATATTATTCAAAACATGGGTAGATGTGTTAGGAAACCGGTGGATAAAGACATACAATCAGCCACAGTGTTAATTCCAGCATTGATTAACTATGAAAAATATGGAGAAGCCGAAACAGAAGAAAATATAGATAAAGTATTACGAGAAGATATAGATAAAGGTGGCGCTTTTAACGGTATTTTGAATGTGTTGAGTGCTCTTCGACAAAACGATGAAGAATACTTTAATATGTGTTTGAACTATCCTAACAAGTACTCTCTATTAGAGATTGAAAGGAGTTTAAAAGCACAAGGATTACGATTAGATAAGGAAAATGTAGGTCCAGTAGACACAGTTGTGAAACATATAACAAACAAAGAATATATTAAAGAAAAAGACGAATCTCCAGAAGATTATCTTGAAAAAGTATGCAATGAAGAAAATGCTATGATACAGGTCCACAATGACAATATCGAAGAACCTATTATAGATTATGGGAATAATGAAGATAAAATAAAGATGATGTACCAGAAAGATGGCGTTTATTATCCGATCGTTCCAATTGAAAAGAAAAATTATAATAAATCTCAATCCACGCTTAGAAGACCTCGAAGAAAAAAGACCAGTATACAGGTACATACAAATGATGATTTTAAAGTATATTGGAAAATAACTGAAGCTTCACTTGAGGATAAATTAAATAGTGTGTCAATAGAATGTGTTATTCATAAGAAAGATACTAAAAAAGAATGGATTGTGAATCTAGAAAAAGTTAAAGTATATATATTTGAAAATGGAAAAAGACCTTCACAACAAGATAAAGATGGAGAAATTAAGATGCTGGGAAGTTGGATATCAACTCAAATACAAAATTGTAAAAATAAGAAACATATAGTTTGGAATGATCTAGATATTAAAGAATTGTGGAAAGAATTTAAAGAAGACTATTCAGATCATTTTTTAACAAATGAGGAAATTTGGAAAACAACCCTAGAAAAAGTTAAAGTGTATATATTTGATAATGGAAAAAGGCCTTCAGTGTCAAGTGAAGATGTGGAGGTTAAGAAAATGGGAAGTTGGATATCAGCTCAAATGTCAAATTATAAAAACGAGAAACAGATAGTTTGGAATGATCTAGATATTAAAGAATTGTGGAAAGAATTTAAAGAAGACTATTCGGATCATTTTTTAACAAACGAAGAGGTGTGGAAAACGACCCTAGAAAAAGTCAAAGAATATATAAAGAAAAATGGAAAAAAACCTTCAAAATCAAGTAAAGATGTAGATATTAAGAAATTAGGATATTGGATATCAACTCAAACGAAAAATTATAATAATAAACATATAGTTTGGAATGATCCAGATATTAAAAAATTGTGGGAAAAATTTCAAGATGACTATTCAGATTATTTTTTAACAAACGAAGGGGTATGGAAAACAAACCTCAAAAAAGTTAAAGAATATATAGATGAAAATAAAAAAAGACCTTCAGAGCACAATAAAGATGTAGATATTAAGAAATTAGGATATTGGATATCAAATCAATTATCCAATTGTAATAATAAGATTGGAACAGTTTGGAATGATCCAGAAATTAAAGAATTGTGGGTAAAATTTCAAGACGACTATTCGGATTACTTTAGAAAATAACAAATTTAAAATGTAGCTCGTCACAGTAACCTTAAAAAAATACCAATATATAATGTTTTTTCTTTATATATTTTAAGATTTGCCCGGCCCCTGGTAGTATCCAGCATCAACATCAACTTAGAAATGCTGATTGAAAAAAGTGCTTAAAAATCGTTTATACTTAAATCATTTGTAATATTTTTGTTTCGAGATATAATACGGTGGGGGTATTTTCAGAAAATAAAGATTGACATCATATATTAAAAATACTTATATAGAATAAATATATACATATAATACATATATTTATTTTTATTTTAATCATCTATTCGAGTATAACCATAATATCTTTTCCTAACAATAATTCTTTAGATTTTCTAGTATAAATTCCATTTTTAAAACCCTTATATGTTTCTACTAAAAAATCTTCATCAATACTATTAAATCCATCTAAAGTAGTATCCGAGATGGATTTTTCCCATTCTATTTGGTATCCAATCGCTTCACCAAAAATACATTTATAGTTTTCAGGAAGCGATTTGATTCTATTTACCTTCACGTTCCTTTTTAATTCCAATGATGAAATAATTTTATCCTCAATACTTGAAAATATATGTTTTGGTGGAGACATATCCATTAAAATGTCTGGATATTTTAGAGCTAGCTTTTTCAAATCAATGTTGATGTTAAACTTAGTAGAAGAATTTATAGCAACTTCAAATAAGTTATTCAACTCAATCCAATCACTAAAATTATCCGGATCAAACATTCCTAGATCACATACATCGAATATAAATCCAAAATCTTCACAAACATCAATCAATTCATCGTTAAGAAATACGTTTTTAAAGTCTCCATGATATGTATCTGTTTCTAGCTCTTCTCGGAAACGTAGTTCATTGTTTTTTAACCATATATCAAATTTTGGATTATAGCTTAAAAATTCAAAGTAATCTTTTTGGGCATCTTCTAGACTATCATAAACCCCAAGTACAAATGTTTTGTGATACGTGTTAAGTAAAATATATCCTGACATCTTTAGATTTTTTTAAGTATATAAACTAATACAATTCATTTTATAAAAATAAATATTATCATTGTAAGTATAAAAATGAATTTGATATAATTGTATAAGCTAAAAATTTGATAAAATGGATAATAAAACTAAAGAATGTTCTATTTGTTGGGAGCAACCAAAAGGTCACAATAAACTACTGATATGTCCTAGTTGTGAAATTACAGTCTGTTCTATTTGTGTCAAGCAATATATTATGAATCAAAATATATTGGCACATTGCTCAAAATGTAACACCAAATGGAGCTATAAGATACTTAATACTATCAGTAAAAGTTGGGTTACTAATACTAGCACAGGTTATCGTTTTCATCAGAAAAAAATAGCCCTGGATAGAGAAAAATCAAAAATACCAAAAACATTGCTATCACCAGAACTACAACAGTTTAAAAATAAACAAAGTGCCCAAAAAACAATACAAACATGTAAAAGAACTAAAAAAGGAATTTTGGTACAAATTAAAGATATAGATGAACAGTTGAATAAATGGGAAACAGAGAGTGAATTAGATGACTTGTTGGATATTAAGAATCTACATCTAAAGACTTTGTATCGTATTAACAGATCTATAGACGAATTAAAACGTATTGTAGTATTTAATAATAACAAATCAAATTCAATATACACCAAAAATGTTCTCATTTCAGCTTGTATAGATGTTAAGTGTCGAGGAATGATCAGTTCTGATGATTACAAGTGTGTTGTGTGTGAAAAGAAGGTATGTAAAAAGTGCTTTGAATTTTCAGATTTAGAACATACCTGTGATCCAAATTCCGTTAAAAACGTTATACATATTATTAAAGAAAGTAAGCCTTGTCCTAAGTGTTCTACTCGTATTTACAAGATTAATGGCTGTGATCAAATGTGGTGTACTATATGTCATACACCTTTTAGTTGGAGGTCTGGACGTGTAGTACATGGAGCAATCCATAATCCACACGCACACGCTTGGTTTAGAGAAAATAATATAGGTGGGCGTAATATTGATGACGTTCCATGTGGAGGTTTGATTGATATGCCAAAATATAATACTATATTATTTCGATCTAACGAAATACGTCGTATACACACCGTTATTGCAGAAATTAACGAAAAGTTGCACAATAACGTACAAGTAGACAATTTCGATCTCTTTAGAATGAGATACATTTTAGGAGAGATCACAGAAAAACAATGGTGTACTAAAATATCTACACTTGAGCGTAGTAATGAGAGAAAACGATGTTTGGTGGATATATTAACAACATTTAGACATATAGGAGTTGACTACTTTAGAAATTTCGGTCTTGAATTTAGAGAGATAGATTTATCTATATTTGGACATGGTAAGAGGAATTCAGCTAAAACTAAACTGTGCATAATATTTATTAAGAAGATGAATGATGTAAAAGAGTACATTAATATGGTATTCCAAGAAGAGTTAGGATTATTAGGGGTTAAAAATATACTTCAAATCAAATCAACTTGGGTATGGTCTGATTATTAAGTTTCCAGGTTACTACCACGATTTTAGTAACTTAAATAAATACTGTTGGTAAATGAATACCATAAATGTTTGTATAATAAAAAAAACATTTATAATGTCCAAATCATTAGTAGAATACTATCCAAAGTACATTGAAGATGATATACTTCTTTACTCTAAAATTCTACCAGAATTGTTAAAAACTACCAAAACGTATACTTTTAAGATGTATGATAAGATTTTTACATCTAAACGACGATCATGTGTATATAGTAATCAAAAAAGAAATATAGGTATAATAGGATATAATCAAACTCCTATATTTCCATGGAAAAATGCTCCAAAAGAGATTATTTCCATCAGGAATAGATTAATAACTGAATTTGATGCCACTATTGATTATGTTTTAGTACATATCTATAGAAATGATCAGGATTATATCGGTTGGCATAATGACTCCGAAGCCTTAAACAGTGATGTATTCAGTATATCTCTAGGAATGAGTCGTCGTTTCCTAACCAGGCCGTATAATAGTACTTCTGGGGTAGAAAAAGAATATTTACTTAAAAGTGGTGATCTGATCAGAATGATTAAAGGTTGTCAAAGCAAGTATAAGCACACTGTTCCTAAAATGAAATGTTCAGAACTTAAAACATTAGTTATAGATAATAATATAGAAATAAAAGGTAGAGCTACTTTTGTTAAGCTTAGGGAATTAATTGAAAAGCATCAGATTGATACTCGACGAATTAACATGACTTTTCGTAGTTTAGAACTAGAGTAGTAGAAATATATAAACTATATATTTTATTATGTTACTTCGTGTTTATAAAGGTCGATTTTTATTGTATTCCAGTTCTATTACGAGTACGTCCACTAATAGGGTTTCTATTACGAGTATGTCTAGTTTGAGATCTTTCGATAATATCTCTAAGTCTAACCCTGGGACGTCTAAACTGAGTACGTCTAACCCGGGGACGTCTAGTCCGAGGTCTTTCAACGGGGTGTCCCATTTGCATCTCTTTTATCTTTTCATTAGTATCATAGTTCTTTTTCAAAATAGTAGCAATGTATGCAGGTACCCCCGTAATCTTACTACGACACATAGGACAACAATTACCATCAATCTGAACGATACAATTGAGATGAAATCGATGTTTACACCCTAAAGCTATACTGTCTGACGATGTGTTATTTTCCAAACAAATAACACACATGCAATCAGGTGCTACTTCAAAAGTATTACGTAGTGGAGTATCATCTATTACTATAACATTTTGTTTATTAACCATCTCTTTAGTTTGATGATAGTCACATAAACCATTTTCGAGTTTTTTAAGCTTTCTTCTGTACCTCTTACCTTTTTTAGGGCCAGAATTTATTATTACTCGACACTTCATTTGGGAATTATTTTTTTAATACATTTTCATTTTATGGACTATATCGAAATATATACATTTTATATATTTTAGTTAAATGAATAATAAGTTTTATTTTTAATGAAATTAAAAGTAGTTTAGTATGGATATAAAATATATAGACATTATTACTAATAAAAACCAAGTAAAAATTGTTAATAAGGATAAATCACATCGCTGTAATCAAAATGGATGCAATTTTAAATCTAAAAATAAAGGTTATCTTAATACACATTTGTGGGAAGTCCATACTATCAATGTTACTGGTAATAGAATAATGCATAGTTGTGATCAAGAAGGATGTGATTTCAAGTCTAAAAGAGGTCTAAATACACATTTATGGCAAATACACAATATAAATATCACTGGCAATAGAAAAATGCATAGTTGTGATCAAGAATATTGTGATTTCAAGTCTAAAAATAAAGGTTATCTTAATACACATTTGTGGAGAATACATACTATCAATGTCACTGGTAATAAGAAAATGCATCACTGTGATCAAGAATGTTGCGATTTTAAATCTAAAACTAAAGGAGACCTTAATACACATTTTTGGGAAGTACATACTATCGATGTTACTGGTAATAAGAAAATGCATCACTGTGATCAAGAAGGTCGTGATTATAAGTCTAAAAGAGGTCTAAATACACATTTATGGCAAGTACACAATATAAATATCACTGGCAATAAAAAAATGTATTATTGCGATCAAGAAGGATGTAATTATAAGTCTAAAAATGGAGGAAATCACAACAAACATATGTGGAGAATACACGATATAAATGTCACTGGTAATAGAAAAATGTATAATTGTGATCAAGAAGATGTATTTCCAAGTTTAAAACTAACGGTGAACTTAACAGACATCTTTCTGGATTTCATGACGTTGGTAAATATCAGTGTGATACATGTCTAAAAAATGTTTTCAAATTAAACATGTATCAGGGTAAAAAAAGTCTTAATAAAAAAATAGAAGTATGTCGTAGTTGTTACAATAAATACACTGGATATGCTTGCAGAGTAGAAGAACAAATGGTCAAATATATACAAAATTCATCTTTAGGTTCTTATATAGTTCTTAAAGACCAAATAATAAAGGGTGATGTATGTGATACTCGTAGAAGACCTGATCTCTATATTGCATCAACAAAAAAACTCCATATAATAGTAGAATGTGATGAAAAACAACATCAAGGATATTCAGAAAAATGTGAACGTGGCAGATTAGATGAAATAATAGACGAAATGAGAGAAGGTAGGATTGTTTTTATTCGTTGGAATCCAGATTATTATCAGATAGACGGAAAACGGGGTTTAGTCAGTAGAAAAGAACGTTTAGTTACTTTGGTTGAGTTTATACATCATATTATTTCTAAAAATGATTGGGATGAGAATAACAACATAGTCTTATATTATATGTATTATTCTAACGATAGGTGTGATCTCGAAAATGAGTTTTTTGTTAAACATGTATATTATAAAGATGATTTTTGATACGAATAATATATAACGTTTTTATGGTAAAAATATAGTTTATATATTTTTATTTTAATTACATTGTTTATTTACAATTTTTACTCGTCCGTGCGAAATTTTAACAAATCTTCGTCTTTGGATCCTTTGTAAACACTCAAATTCAACGATTTTTGTTGACGGGTTCATATATATTCGGAGCACAAGTAAAGTTGGTATCCATACCAAAGAATTTCCTTGCGACAGCTAAAAAAGGTTTATCGAAATGGTAGTTTGATTTTGCTGAGATTTCGTAATATTTTAGTGATTTTTTACGGTGGAAATTGATATGTCCAGGCTTCATTCGATTTTGTTGTATATCTACTTTGGTTCCACAAATAACAGTGTACTTATAGTTTTTATTGGTATCTTGGTACCATTTAGACACATTTTTATAGGACAACTTAGAAGTAACATCGAAGAAAATTAATACCGCATCAGCATCAACATAACATTTTTCTCTCAGTTCTTTATGCTCATCCGAACCAGAACAATCGTATACATTGAAAATGATGGGACCTTTGTTTGTGTGAAATTTGAGCTGATTGGTGCTAATTCCAACAGTAGGAATATAACTCCTTTCAAAATACCCAGTAAGATGTCTATTGATGAATGTACTCTTACCTGTACCAGTATCACCGGTGACTAAAAGTTTATAAGTTGGAATCATTGTTTTTTGAAAAACTTGATTTTAGTTATTACGATTTTTATCGTCGGTTATTATATGAAATTCACTTTGTAAAATAAAACTTGGTATAGATGGATCTACTCTATAATGATTAAGTAATAATTTTAATATTTTTGTATATCTGTATCTTATACTCGAGATGTAAAGTATAAAATAAATACAAACAGAAATTAGCTAAACTCATACTCTTCACGTTTTTATGGTAAAAATATAAATATATTTATATTTTATTCTTAATTACACTTCTAAAGAGATTGCCAATCAGCAAATGAATCTATTTCTTCCATTTGTTTCATTTTATCAATATTAGACTTTAATTTTTCTATTTCTTTTAAAAAAATGCCACGAATAATACTAGATAAAACTACTCTGATCTTTTTTTGCGATAATGTTATCAAAAAAGATAAACCAACGCGTTCATAATAACATTTCCATGCATATTCACATTTAAATCTAATGTGGTGTGACATAAATGAAATGTGAATATTAGATATTTTTGCAGCTGACTCGAAATCCATATTTATATTAGAGATGGTAGATATTTTTTAATATAATTCTTTATACAATTCATTTTTCAACTACCCTTTTTTAATTGTATAAGATATTTAAGTTTTTTTTTACATTTTTTAATTTCATTTGTACGAACAATTTCCATTACACGTAAGAATTTGAGCATGATCTTATATTGTGGCCAAGCTACCATAACGGAATGACTATATTTTTCACAATAACATTTCCACGCACATTTAAATTTAGTTTCTATTTTTATGGATAAAATAGAATAATCGTTATTACATAATTGTGATAGCAGTTCGAAATCCATATTTATATTAGAAAGTAGAGATATTTTTATATTTATCTCTTTATACAATTCATTTTTCAGTTATTACAAAAACAAGATTGATATGATTACTACTACTTATCCACCATTTATACAAGTACCAACACTATTATAAACGATATTATTAGAACATATCAAATATAAAGTAGTAGGATTAGTAATAGATTTTATTTATCAAAGCTACTAATACGATTAGTAGCATGATTAGTTGAAGGAATAGTAACAGAACTAGTAGTTTGACTAGTGGAGTAGCAGTATTAAAATTAGTATTATAAATAGTAGTATCGGGATTAGTATCTGGAGTAGTATCGTGATTAGTATTATAAATATTAGTATCGGGGTTAGTATCTGGGGGAGCCTGTGAAAAACTAGTATTACAATATTGATATATTGTTCCATTTTCACCTGAAGATGATAGACATAGACCAATACCACCTCTTACTGATATAGTAATATGAGGATCAATATCATCAGAGTATATAGCTATACGTACCTCAGATAAATTTTCTACATTTTTAATAGTGGCTATTCCTTCAAATTTATACGATGTCGTGATGGAACAATAGCCTTTAGTAGTATCATCACACGGTATAGATAAACTAACTGACCTACTGATTAAATAAGATAATAAAAAGAAAAGTAAAAGTTTCATGACTATATTTTTGTATTTTTATATTAAACTTTTATATATTTAATATTTTTTAATAAGATTTTCATATGTTGATATATATTACTTTTACTTATACCAATTAACTCTAGGATCTGAAGCCAATAGTTTAAATATTTTAGTATGTTTATTTTTTAAAGCTAATCTAACAGCATAGTTATTTTGATCACTAGGATCTACTCTTTTATCTTTGAGTAGAACTCTAACTACATCTAAGTATCCATTTTCTGATGCTACAATAATAGCTTTATTATTATAATCGCTTGGATCTACCCTAGAATTACCGATCAATTCTTTAACTACTTCCAAATGTCCATTACCTGCAGCCTCTATGATAGCTTCATTGGCATAAGCACCCGGATTCACTCTACCATCTCTAAGTAATAGTTTAACCACACTTAAATATCCATTACTTGCTGCCAATCCAATGGCATAGTTATATGAAGCGTTAGGATCTACTCTGGTATCTGATAGTAAGAGCTTAACCACTGCTGCACGTCCAAACTGTGAAGCCATTATAACGGCCCTATTACTATTAGCACTAGGATCTACTCTTTTATCTTTTAGTAGCTCTTTAACTACTTCTAAGTGTCCATTTTTCGAAGCTATTATGATAGCCTTATTATTATTAACACCGGGATTTACTTGTTTATTTTGAAGCAAGACTTTAACTATTTCTGTATATCCATTTTTAGAAGCTTCTATAAAAATAGTATTTAAATTTTTATGTATATTATTTACATATAATTTCCAAAAATAAGTGGTACATACTTTTTTTTCGAAATATTTATTTATACTGCACATTTTCATAATGTCATTGATTTCCAATTTAAATAACATTTGTCTAGCTATTTCAGGAGGAACCTTTGAAATATAATCTGGATCAATTTTGTTATATTTTCGAATAGGCGAAACACGTCTAACCACTATTTTTTTAGGCGCAGAAAGTATCAGTTTCTCAATATTTTTTTCAGTTAAATCTAAATCAGTCATTTCACCATCTTTATATTGGCTCCATAATTTACCAATTTGTCCATTGGATAAACCTTTACCTTTAAATTTAGACCTAAATTGATTGAAAGTTAACATTTTAATGGTAAATATATTTCAATAATTTTTCCTTAAAACATCTTATTTCATATAAAATATCAAAATGAGTGGTCTTAAAAAATCTCAAAATAATATATCTAAAAAAACAAAAAATGACGTTAAACCTGACATCCAACGCTCTAAAAAGATCGTAAATATAGGATCTAAGTTAGATGAAGTCAGTAAAATGGATATATCTACAAAAACAAAAAATGAAGTTAAACCTGATAGCCAACGCTCTAAAAAGATTGTAAATATAGGATCTAAGTTAGATGAAGTCAGTAATATGATTTCTAAAGTTGGTAAAATGAGTCCTGAAGATTTACTAGCTCTTTCATCAGTTTTTAGTAAATTTGGTATACATATACAACAACAGCCAAAAATATGTTTTTGTGCTATTTTTAGAAATGAGTCTAAAAATGTATATCGTTGTTTAAATTCAGTAAAAAAAATAATAAAATATGTATATATTAGTGATACTGGTTCAACCGATAACACTATCGAGCTAGTTAAAAAATGGGGACTTGAAAATGATATTAAAACTATAGTGGAAACTGAGAAATTTGTTAGCTTTGGACATAATCGCACAATATCCTTCAAAAGGGGAGTGAAAAGATTTCCAGATGCTGATTATATGCTTTTACTTGATGCTGATATGGTTTTAAATTATGGTGATAAATGGAATACCGCTGGAATTATATTTAGCAGTGAAGTTTATTATTTTAAGCAAAAAAATGCGACCATAATTTATGATAATATTCGTATGATCAGTACTAAAGTTGAGGCTACTTGTATAGGAGCTACACATGAATATTGGGATTATAAAATTGAAGGTTCACCTGTGAGATTAGGAGAAGATATATTTATAATCAACGATATTGGAGATGGAGGGCATAAACAAAACAAGTTCAAACGAGATTTAAAATTACTTAAAGATGAAATTGATGATAAAAAAACTAATGATAGACTTAAAGGTAGAGATTATTTTTACTTAGCTCAAACTTATAAATGTTTAGGTGAATATGAAAAAGCTATTGAGTGTTATACTAAACGTTTAACATATCCAACTCCGCCAGAGGAAATATATTATAGTAATTATGAGATAGGTAACTGTTACTATTCCATGGGTCCTAAAAAATACGAATTGGCGATTAGTTATTACAATAAAGCTTGGAATATACGTCCTACAAGAGCGGAAGCTTTATGTAAAATTGCGGCATATTATTCACTTAAAACATCTCAACATCATTTAGCTGTAATGTATTCAGAGCGAGGTAAAGAAATATCGATGTCAAATGACGTCCTATTTGTTCAATTTGACGATTATAAATATAAATTTAGTTATTATTTATCTATTTCTTATTACTATACAGGTCAAAAAGAAAAAGGTAAAAAAGAAATGGAATATCTTAAAACTATGGAAAAAGAACTACCACAATTTATCAAACAATCTATCAAAAATAATGAAAAATTTTATACATGAAATAAAGTGTACAAAAGGTAATCGATAAACAATAAATAATATTTGTATAAAACAGCCTAGATCTAAAAATATTATTCAAGCAAATGAATTTTATTAAAAAAATCTCCCGAAAAATAGTAGTGATAAATAGTATTTTCCTATAAAAAATGTCTTTAAATAATATAATCGAAAAATGGTTGAAAGATACTAATCAAAAGTTAGACATAAAAGATTTAGAATTGACCGAATGGCCTAAACAATTGGTAGGAAAAGAGTATTTGATAAAAATACTAATATGTTCTTATAATAAACTAACATCTCTCCTGAATGGTCTTACTAACCTCAAAAAACTATATTGTTCTTATAATAAACTAACATCTCTCCCTAACGGTCTTACTAACCTTAAAATACTTTTTTGTTCTTTTAATAAACTAGTATCTCTCCCAAATGGTCTTACTAATCTAAAAGGACTACAGTGTTCTGAAAATCAACTAACATCTCTCCCAAATAGTCTTATTAAACTTGAAAAACTATACTGTTTTAATAATGAACTAACATCTCTCCCAAATGGTCTTACTAAACTCAAAAACCTAGATTGTTATTTTAATAAACTAACATCTCTCCCAAATAATCTTACTAAGCTCGAAACACTACATTGTTCTCATAATAAACTGACATTTCTCCCAAATGGTCTTACTAAACTTAAAGAACTATATTGTTGGGATAATAAATTATTTTCTAATGAATTGAAAAAATGGAAAAAGATTTGGCCTATCAGTATTCAACATCAACGTGTACTTAGAAATGCTGGATTGAAAAATGTGGTAAAAGTACTTAAATGTCGTTTATATTTACCACGTTTAGATGAACTACGAGAAGAATTGGTCTGGTCTCCTAACCATCCTGGCAAGTTCTTTGTATATTTACCCCGAGTTGGTAATTGGTAAATAATAAATAATATTTGTATAAAACAGCTTAGATCTAAAAATATTATTCAAACAAATGAATTCTATTAAAAAAATCTCCTGAAAAATAGTAGTGATAAAGAATAGTATTTTCCTATAAAAATGTCACTAAATAATATAATCGAAAAATGGTTAGAGGATACTACTCAAACGTTAGACATAAGCAGCTTAGAGTTGACCGAATGGCCTAAACAATTGATTGGCAAAGAGAATTTAATAAAAAAACTAGATTGTTCTTTTAATAAACTAACATCTCTCCCCAATGGTCTTACTAAGCTGATATTTCTATATTGTTTTAATAATAAACTAACATCTCTCCCAAAAGATCTTACTAAGCTCAAAACACTGATATGTTCTAATAATGAACTAACATCTCTCCCCAATAATCTTACTAAACTCAAAACACTGTATTGTTCTTTTAATAAACTAACATCTCTCCCAAATAATCTTCCCGAAAATTCCCCCTCATGGCCTAAGCTCGAAGAACTAGTTTGTTGGAATAATAAATTGACATCTCTCCCAAATAATTTTAGCGAGCTCAAAAAACTAGATTGTTGTAATAATAAACTAACATCTCTCCCAAATAGTCTTACTAAACTTGAAAGACTACGTTGTTTTAATAATGAACTAACATCTCTCCCTAATAGTCTTACTAATCTCAAAACACTGATATGTTCTGATAATGAACTGACATCTCTACCAAATAGTCTTACTAATCTAGAAACACTACAGTGTTTTAATAATAAATTATTTTCTAATGAATTAGAAAAATGGAAAAAGATCTGGCCAATCAGCATCCAGTATCAACATACACTTCAAACAGCAGGTATAAAACGGGTAGTAAAAGTACTTAAAAATCGTTTATATTTACCTAGTTTGAACGAATTGCGAGAAGAATTAATCTGGTCACCTAACCATCATGGCAAGTTTTTCAAGTCACTTCATAGATATGGTAATTGGTAAATAATATTTGTATAAAACAGCTTTGATCTAAAATATTATTCAAGCAAATGAATTCTATTAAAAAAAATCTCCTAAAAAATAGTAGTAAAAATGGCTTTATTTTAATTCCCAAATTAAAATAAGTGTTGGAAATACTTTGCTTATAGATTCTGAACTTAAAATATTAAAATCATATTCATATGCTTCTTATTGGGCCTAATGGATGTGGTAAAACTACTATATTAAAGTGGCTTAGATATAAACTAACTTCACCAGTTTTAAAGGTGGCTTGGGTAGAACAAAATATTAGCAATCTTGATACTAATCAAAATATCCAAGATTATTTGGTTGCTACTGATCAATACCAAACTGATTTGATAAAACAACAAAAAGAATTAGAAGTATCACTATATAATGAAGACGCTCCAGAGTTAGAATATGATACGATTCAACTTTATTCGGATAAATTATCAGAAATTAGTGACGAATTAAGACATATAAAGTCTTATTCTGCTAAAAAAAGAGCTAAAAATATTTTAATTGGATTGGGGTTTAATTTGGATCAACACGTCAGTAAATTGAGTGGTGGTTGGCTGATGAGATTACAGTTGGCAAGTTTACTATATTTACATTCTGATCTTATGTTATTAGACGAACCAACTAATCACTTAGATTTAAGTGCTATTAACTGGCTAACTAAATACCTGATTGCTTTAAAAAAAGAAACAGCTATTATAATTTCACATGATCTGTATTTTTTAAGTAAAGTGTGTGATCGGTGGATACAAATAAAAGATAAACATATTATACAGACTAAAACATTAAAATTCAATAAAGTATCAACATTTGATAAAAGAAAACTATTTGGATTTAACGATAATATAAAATATGGTTATTTTAGAATAGAGTTACATGAAGTTGGCATTGAGTTTAAAACTGTGTTATTTTCTGATGTAGATATGTGTATCGACTGCGAATCTAAAATTGGCATTATAGGTGTAAACGGGTCAGGCAAATCAACTTTACTTAAAATAATCAGTGGAGAACTCAAAACAACGTCAGGTTCTATTAATATCAATCGTAAATTACGAATATTTAGATTATCTCAGATATTTGAAGATGGGAATAGTAATATAAACTGTATTGAATTTTTAAAATCTATAAATAGTGATATTAAGGTGGAAAAAGTAAGAAGTATACTTGGAAGAGCGGGACTGACTGGAAAACAACATCATTTAAAAATATCTAATCTAAGTGGTGGTCAAAAAGCTAAATTAATGATAGCAAAAATTATTATAATGGAACCTCATATATTACTATTAGACGAACCAACTAATCATCTTGATTTAGAAGGAATTCAAGTACTTGTATCAGCACTTAAAAGATTTAATGGTGGAATAGTAATTGTTAGTCACGATCAATATATTATTAATGAAATATGCAATGAAATGTATGAAATTTATAATGAAAAACTGAGAAGAATTTTATGAAAAGTATAAAAACGTTATTATTCTTAATTTTAAATATACGTCGAGTTGGTAGTATATAAATAATATTTTAATTATTATTTACGATATATTTACTTAGTACAAATTATGAATAAAAAGTGACAATAACATAACCACTTTTACCTGGAGATCCTGCTATTGAACTTAAATCTGATAAACCACCATTACCACCGTTACCTCCATCACCAGATGTAATGATATTATTATAATGATATTGCTTTCCGCCGTTACCACCAACACTTGGATTAGGTTGACTTCCATCAGTTCCGTTATTTCCATTTGTTCCGAGGAATCCAATTCCACCTGTACCTCCAGATCCAGGAGTTCCACTTGATGAATTATCACCATTCAATCCAAAATTACCACCATTACCCCCATCAGCTCCATTAGAATATCCATTAGCACCATTTCCACCATTAGCACCATTTCCACCAGAACCTGGAACAGTAGATGCTCCACCACCACCAAAGCCGCCAATTCCACCTAAACCACCAATTCCACCAGTAGTGTGTATTATTTCAGATGCGTTAACCGATATAATTGTACTAGATCCCAAAAGACCAGGATTACCATTGATACCCTGGCCACCAGCACCTGCTGGATTTGTACCTGATGAATTGGTACCAACTGTTCCGGCAAATGATGACGCTCCGCCTCCACCACCTGCTCCAACAGTTACAGTTAAAACATCAGCGTTAGTGATAATTATAGGAAAACTTGGTACAAATTTACCTGGACCTCCTCCACCTCCACCACCACCTGATCCACCGAAACCACCTTGAAAAGAATCATTACTTCCCCCTGAACCACCTCCGCCACCACCGCTACCTCCACCACCTCCACCTGATATAGAAGTAACTATTCCAGCATTAGCCCAAACTGGAATAGTTACTTCATAATTACCAGTAGCTCCATCAATTACAATTGTAACTATATCGCCTGGACCAGTAGGACCGGTACAACATGGACCAGTAGGACCAGTCTCACCATTCAATCCCCCTAAACCAGTAGGACCTATTGAACCAGTAGAACCAGTGGCACCGGTTAAAGAAGAGCCTGGTTGTCCAGTAGGACCAGTCTCACCATCCAATCCCTCCAAACCCGTAGGACCTATTGAACCAGTAGGACCAGTGGCACCGGTTAAAGGAGAGCCTGGTTGTCCTGTAGGACCAGTGGGTCCAGTATTTGACGATGAACCAGAACTAGGACCAGTAGGCCCGGTGGGTCCAGTAGGACAATTTATTTTTCTACTATTTTTTTGACATCCACATTTTCGATGAGATCTCCTTCCGCAGTTATGTTGTGAATACATTTTAATATGAAAATATATACCCACATAAAATGGAAGTGTGTGATTTTGTCCCAGAAGAAAAATATAAGGATTATTATAATTATGAAACACCATTTCATTATTTAGCCAAATTAGATCAGGATACATATTCTGATGATAAAAAAAATAAAATAAGAGTTATATATTTAATAGCGGTTATCGTATGGCTAATAATTATTTTTATTTTCGAATTTTACAAGACCACCGTCGTTGGATATTTTATATTATTTATTCCGATTTTTTTATTCGCTATAAGTTTTTTCTTTGTTGAAAATGGTACAGTTGAGTTTGAATCAGAAGTATTAGGTGGAAATTATATAGCTTTTCTTTTTTTAATAATATCAGTTATCATCCGATGGTCTAAAATAAAACAAAAACGTAAAATAATACTAGCACTAATGGTATCTATATTTTTAATTATGTTTTCTTTGATAGACGTGTGGGTGGGTAAATCTAATCTGATATTACTAAAACATATCAGAACCATATTCAACACAGCAGCTTTGGCCTTACTAATCTACGCCTTGTACGAAAATTACTCCGAAATGCTTCAAGAAGGAGGATTTGAAGAAGATCCTCAATCAGGCACCGATTTGAGTGGAGATGTAAATGAGGATGTAGATGGTGCTGAAGGATTAGAAGAATTAGAGTTGGAAGAATTAGCTGAAATATAAATAATGTTTATATAATCTCGAGTTTTTTTATCAAAAAATGAATTTCGTATATTTTTTCACAATAAAATTGTGACTGAACGTTAAGATTAATAAGAGTATATTAGAAATTATGAATGATATTGATGAAGAAGATATTATATGGCTGGTAGATACTAATCAAATTTTAGATATGAATCGTTTTGGATTGACCGAGTGGCCTAAATGGCTAATGGGAAAAGAACATTTGATCGTAAAACTGGATTGTTCCGAAAATAAACTTGTAAATCTCCCTAAGGGGCTAACTAATCTTCGCCATTTGTTATGTTTTTCCAACAATTTAGTTGTTCTCCCTGGAGATATGTCTAGTTTAGAATACTTAAATTGTAGTTACAACCATTTGACTAGTATTCCTGAAGGTCTCACTATGCTTGAAACGTTATATTGTGGTTCTAATCAACTAACATCTCTACCAAAAACGTCAACTAACAAACTAAAGAAACTTCATTGTGAAAATAATTGTATTATGTCAAAAACGTCAACTAACAAACTAAAGAAACTTCATTTAAAACTAGAATATGAAATGCCACATTTGACCAGTCTTGATTGTTCTAACAATAACATACACACTTTGCCATATTTGCCTAAACTTGATGATCTTTGTATGTTTAGTGGTTACTCTCAACCTTTAAGTGGGGAAATTCAAGATGAAATATATCTGTCCCTCTACCAAGAGATGTTTCAAAAAGACATCAGAATTAAAGAACTTGAAGATGTAGTCACACACTTACGTTATCGTCCCGGAGGTCCAGGATACAAAACTACATTGTCTCATTTTAATGATCTAAGTAAGTAGTTCGAAAACAGTATAAATATATAAAAAAAAATATTATATATATGAACTACACCTTCTTTTTTGATTTTTAACCACCCTTTAAGATCATCCCGATAAAGTTCTTTATCAGGATGGCAGTATCGACATACTCTACTACTGTGACCACATAATCCATCAAAATATTTTTCGAAATTAATTCAAAATGAAAATATATAATTTTTAATTTATATATTCGATTTGTTGGATATTATTTAGGATATCAAAGTGTACTCATTGGTTTATCTTTATTGGATGCATTGCAATCAATTTATTTGTACTTTTTTCTCGATGATATAGTAACACACATTCCCATTTATACAGTTTTTCTTCAAAAGTGGGAGTAATTATATTTGGTGTAGTAGTACCAATGTATTGGGGCATCGGTAGAACTCCTAAAATAGTATATTTGTTATTTCCAAAAACTATTTCGGTTACATGAGTTTTAGTATTATACCATTTGTTTTTTACTTGGGCTAGCTTATCGGTCTCAAAATAATCAATTGGTACAGAAGTCATTTTCATCTAGACGGATAATATAGAATTCATTTTTAATTGTTTAAACTTTGTCTCTAATTTTACATCTTGTGTAAAATGAATTTCATATACAATAAACAATAACAAAACGTCTATAATAATACAAAATGGATTTCGTATATATCGTTGTCCTGAAAATTATTATGGTGGGTCGTGCGAGAAGCATATGAAAGCATTTAAAAACAAAGATGATGCCGATGAATATGCGAAAACTATACCTAAGTCTTTAGAAAGATTTGTATTCAAGTGTCCCTATAAGTAAAGGGTTTAAAGTAATAAATAATAAGTAATAATATTATTTATATGTAATATTCGGAATCATAATGAGCAGTGTGACATTTAACACGAAACACATCATTAATGTACTCTTTTTCCATCGCTTCTACAGCCATGATCGGAGTTATTAATGCTCTATTGCCATCTTTAGTCAAAGTCCAATCCGCAGCAAAATGAACCATGCGAGGATTTTTTTGTGATTTGTCAGCATATTCTGTATTATATTTATCTATAAGATATTTTGCATGTTTTTTAGATAAGAGGTACATTTGCGTTCCCCATATAAAATTAGGAAAATGATAATATCTATATCCATTATTTTCAGTTTTTAAAAGATTAAATCCTGTTATATTTTTATTTATTTTTTGAATAGATAGATACCCTAGTAGTAACACGTCTAGCTTCATATAATCAAAATCACGTAAAATTTGTGGCATATTTTTAGCTAAATTTTTATGAATATGAATATCATCTTCACAAAAAACACCATATTCACTACCAGAGTTATAATAAAAATCTTTAATCATGTCCAAATGGCCATACATGATAGAAAAAACACGTTTAATTAGGTCTAGTCTCCCTTTTATCCTAGAATCAGTAAACTCGACCCCACTTGAAAAGGTACATTTTAGCCCGACAGCTTTAAATCTATCCTCCATATTTTTTTTACGTTTAGGATTTTTAAATGAGAGGCAGTAAAATTGAGCAGAATCTTTGTTTGTATTAGAATACATTTTATAATTTAATTTTTATGTTTAAGTGTAATATATGAAAAGTGAGATTTTTTTATGATGGTATATCCCATAAATAAGAAAATCTCACTAAATTGTACTCTTTATTATAATGTATTTGTTCAGAATTAATGATTTTTAAGTATTTAATTTGATTGCTCATAACTTCATTATTATTTTTATATATGTATTTGACAAATTTAGAGTCAATTTGATTATATATTATGATATGCTTTGGAACTTCATCTGTAGACGCTAAATCATTTAAAATTTTTATCTGTGTATCTATTTCTCCTTTACGTAAACTGACTCCAATTATATACCTGTTACTTGATGAAGGTCGGGTTGATGCGGGTTTAATGATATAAAATTTTTCAAAACATGTTGCTACAATATATAATAGTTCTACCATAACTGGTTCAATACTATCATATATTTTACAAGCAAATTTACCAGTTTTACTGAGCGACTTCAGTGCCACTAAAATTTCACACACTAACATTTTAAAATTTCTTTGTCTATGGTCATCATAGTCAAACATTCCTCCAGCTACTACTAAATCGAGTCCATAAGGATGATACTTTAATATTTTTTTTGAAAGTCCATTTCCATTAGTACATACATTACCACTCAGATCACTACCCAACTCAATATGAAAAATATTAATACCGTTAGTTTCTATTACATTTCTATTGGGATTTCCACTATCGTTTTTTGGTTTTGGAGACATACCAAAACCAATAGTACGTTTTTTACGATACTGTATATACTGAGTAAAGCCTCCTGATACAGAATTTAGAACGCAAAATATGAAATCTTGTCCACCCCTAATATCAGGTGACAAAACTGTACCCAATAATCCTAAAAATGGTTTAGTTAGCTTAAATATAGCATCTAAATTGGCTAACTCTACTGAGCTACGATCTATAAAAATTGATGTTCCGATTGATTCAAACGGATTTGCTTTTTTTTCTAAATCTTTGAATATTTCTGGTTTCAAAGGGTTTCCGTGGTTATCAAGCTCTAATAAATATTGATTATAAATATCAGGTTTGATGTACTCATTAGGGTTAGAATCTACTAGATCATAAGCAGTTGGTTCTATTTTAGATGTTTTATAAGGAACCGGAGATTTATAAACAATTTTTTCTTTTTTAAAACTGGACCATAATTTACACATAGGTATAACAGGATCCATTTTTATACAACATGTTTATTTAATATAACTTTTATATTAAAAATTAGAAACTAACTAAGTAATAGAAATATATATTTACATATATATATATATTTTTTAAAGAATAACTAGTCCAATGAAAAAAGATCATCATCGTCATTTGAAACGTGTTCATAATCAAAAGTCAGCGAGTCATGTTCACCGACGATGAAATTATAATTTTTATTTAAATGTTTTATAGTAGCAATGGTAGTACAAAAACTGCCCCACAATAAATTTACAGTGTTGCAGAAAAGGGGTTGAAATTGAGGCATTATATAAATTCCTTTTTTTTGAATATAAATATTTAAAGACTGAGCAAATCTATCACTTGTAGATGGATGATCGTCACCTCCCTGAAAACCTTTTTCTAGCAAGACACGATTTAAAAACGAAATTGAACCTTTAACATAATTTATATCAAAATGTAGAGATGCTTTAATATCACATTTCATTTCTCGTATTTTCATCAATTCATTAATTTCATCTATTCCGTATTCATTTTCAGTAAGATTTATAACAAGTAAAGTATCATTTTGTTTTACATGGTGAAATTCATGTGCCAATACAAATTTTTTAGAGTTTGTTGATATGTTATGGAAGTCGTCGTTTAACACAAGTATTATTTGGCCAAACATATTAATAACTCCAGCAAGACCAAGGAAGTTATTGTGAATTGTAGTAACATTTTCATAATTTACATCAAAATCATCACATGTATTTTTGATGATAAGCTTAGTTTTTAAATATTTTTCTCCTGCGAACATAAATTCATATATTGTTCTAAACCAAGAAAATAAATACTTTAATATTCTAGATTTTGATTCAGAAAAAAATTCATCATTCTTACGTTTGTTTTTTCTCCACCAAGCATATTCCTTTTTATCAAAATAAACAATAGGGTGGACTAAATTGTAAGACAACGTGTCATTACTATAAGGCTCAAAATATTCATCATCAAGCACCCAATTATGATTGTCAATTGGAAATTCTTTTTGTATCATGGTTTTTACAAGAGAAGATCTTTCAATTGTTTTCTTTGTCGATTCGTATAAAAAAGACCTTTCAGAATTACACCGAACTAACCAGTTAAACAACTTTTGTACATGTAAGTTTTTAGAAATATTTTCATTTTCTAAACTTTTTTGTGCAATAATATATCTTTTGTTATATAAAACCGCTCCTATTCCCACAGCAGTTACAGTAACTTTTCTTTTCTTTAACACTTTGTAAATCCGGGGTAAGGATGTTACTACTGACTTTTTTATCAACGAAAATATTCGATACATCTTGTTGAAAATATTAAGTATCAATTTGGTTCGTTTATATTTATATGAAATTCATTTTTCATAATGATTTATGTAAATACATGCAATACATATATATTGGATAAAACAACATTTATTGGTTCATATTCATTATTTTGCTATACGATAACATGTACATATATACAGGTTATATTATTAAAATAGAATTATACTGTGATGATTTCAGTATCTGAGCCCATCAGAAGCTTCAGTACTTTCAAAAACGGTTTCTTATAGTTAGAACCAGTCTTAACGGATAATTCACAATATCCATCGAACTTACCAGTATCGATATTAGTAGCATCTACTTGTGATTTCAGATCATTTTTATTGCCACACAGAACTACTGGAGTACTTTTACATACTTTACTGTATTTAGATTGCCAATAAAGTGTATTATCAAGAGTAGACTTGGAACTCAAGTCGAAGAACACCAAAGCGGCATCACTGTTGATATAGTAACCCTGTCCAAATCCACTGAACTTCTTTTGGCCAGCCATATCCCAACAGTTAAACACTACATCTCCCTTGTTGGTTTTGAACGTTATAAACTGT